>PJEL010001826.1_pt1 | contig 20438 bp, 21 predicted proteins | sample 1853271 | NCBI WGS metagenome assembly PJEL01 (sample SAMN08108733, study PRJNA415343) | Invertebrate metagenome, whole genome shotgun sequencing project. | host: Globobulimina | place: Sweden: Gullmar Fjord | collected 2015-08
ACTTGCATCGTCAAGGTGAGTTTGTTGGATTAGGCCGTAATTTGGCAACTAGTTCATTGAACTCGCTTAATACGGCTGCCAGTAATGAAATGCAGCGAAATGCAGCAAACGATCAAGCTAAAGCTCAAAATAATGCAGGCAAAGTTCAACTTGCTACGACTCTTGGTATTGCAGCAGCGGTGGTATTTTAATGGATTTTTCAGCGATTGATCGACATGATCATGTAATGCTCCAATTTAGTGGCGGTAAAGATTCTTTAGCAGTATTAGAGTTATGCAAACCTTGGTGGTCAAAAATATTTGTTGTCTATTGTAATCCTGGTGATGAGTTTCCAGAGACATTGGAAGTAGTTGAGTCAATCAAGAAGTTACCTATTAATTTCATTGAAGTGACTCCAGAAGTTAAAGTTTCTGAATCGATTGAGCAGTATGGTTTACCGTCAGATTTAATTCCGTTAAGAAATACTTATGACTATTCCTGGTTAAGCGGCATGGCTATGAATGGCATTGCTGTTCAGCATCCTATGAACTGTTGTAGTCGGTCAAGGTTTGAGCCTTTACAGAAGGCAATAAAGGAATTAGGTATTACCTTAATTATCCGGGGGCAAAAAGTGTCTCAAAATAAGGTTAGCCCGGTTAGAAATGGTGATGTAATTGATTGTGTAGAGTATTTATTTCCGTTACAGGATTTTAGTGAAGAAGGCGTTTTGCAGTTTTTAAGAGATAGCGGTGTAACTATTCCAGAATATTACTCTCATGTTGAGCATTCTCTTGACTGTGTTGGGTGTACTGCTTTTTTAGATGAAACAATAGGTAAAATTGCATACATGAAAGAATTTCATCCTGAAAGCTATCAAATAGTTTCTCAGCGACTTAAAGATATAAAAGCGTCAGTTGATGCTGAATATCAGAATCTAATTGATGCGGTGAATATTTAAGGGGTATAGCATGGCTGATGCATGGTCGGGATTAAGTCAAGGTTTGGATCGTGGTTTACGTCTAGGGATGGCGTTTGAAGGTAATAGAGAAAGAAAAGAAGATCGCCTTCGTCGCCGGGGAATAGAGGATAGACTTTTTAATCAGCAGCAAGAAGATCGAACTCGTCGTATTGGCCGTGAAGATACCTTGTTTAAACAGCAAGAAGCTGATCGTACTCGTCGCCATACTGCGGAAGATTTAAGGAATAGCTTAACGAAAAAGCAGATTGCAGTTATTGATAACGAAAAAGATAGGAAAGAAACACTAGCTAGCTTAAACGCTATACTTTACTCCATTAAAAGCACACAAGATGATCCTGAAGGAACTGCTGAGCTCCATAAAAGAGATAAAAGTGTTTCTGAAAAACTGAAAAAAGACATTCAGAAGGGCGGTAAATTTATCTTTGGTGATAGTGGTAAATCTGGAGAAATTGACCCAAGTAATTTAGAACCAGTTGGATTGAATGAAAACGGTGAAATGGAGTTTGCTTTTAAAGTAAAAGCTGAAGATGGTTCTGATACTTACATTACTGATGATCGTAAAAAAGGTGGCGAAAAGACCACTTTTACACTTGATGAAATGGCTGAGAATGTTGCTGGATACAAGGCTTTAATTACTCAGATTGAGTCACAGCAAATTGCTGCAGGTGATATGGGTCCGTTGAATAGGATGAGAGCGTCGAAGGTGGCACAAAGCAAAGCGGCCACCGATAAGGCAAAGGCAGCACAAAAGCATAAATATGACTTAGCTTTGGCTAGAGTTAAGAAAAAAGATCCGTCCGTCAAAGATAGACTTGTTGAAATTGGCGATGATCCAATGACCGGAGAGAAGCAGTACGCAAGGTATGATGCTGCAACTCAGCAGTTAATACCTGTGACAAGTGAACAAGGTGGTTTATCTAGCCTGCCCCCAGAACAACAACGTCCGCTAGCAATTCAGATGATGCAAGAACAGAAAATAAAGCCTGAAGAAAGCAATTATTTAGGTTTCGGTGATGACACTTACTCGGACGATCAGATTAATGCGTTTATTGGTGAGCAAAGTTTAGGTGGTGGTATATCTCAATATCAACCTCCAAGCACTACTACGCAACCTCCCGGTACACAACCTACTCAGGAAGATGTCATTCAGAGTGTCTTGAAAAGTAATGGGTTAGAAGATACGCCAGAAGTTAGAGAACAAATTGCGCAAGCTGCAAGGAGTGATCCTAAGTTGAAAGCTTTGTTTGCTGAACAAACTGATCAACCGTCAGCATTAGGTCAACCAAAAGGCCAGTATCAGTACAAGCCAAAAGAGCGTCGAACTGAACCAAGGAAAGAAGGTGGATTGGTTTCGGCTGCTTCAAAAAGCATTGATAAATTCAGCAAGCTTATCAAGAGTGGAAAGGCGAGCTTAAGTTTACAAGAACGAAAGCGTGTACAGAGACAGATTAGGATGATCAAATCAAAAGGACCAACGGCTAGCGAAAAAGCCCAGATAAAAATCATCGAACAATACCTAAATAGTTAATGGAGCCTATTTAAATGCCTATTGATTTTTCGTCTGCATATCGGTTGATCGGTGACCAACCAGAACCAGAAAAGCTAGATAGACCTGGCCAATTTGGTAAAGGGTTCAAAGCCGGTATTGATCAAACTCAGGCTATGGGTGGCGGTTTAGTTGCTGCTTTCGGTGATGCTCTTGGTGTTGATTCTCTGAAAGAATGGGGTTTGTCTTCATATCAGCGAAACATGGAAGAAGCCCATGCAAACCAGGGTAACGTACAAGGCTTTACTGATATTGAAGGATTTGGCGATGCGATTGATTGGGCTCTTTATACTGCTGGCAATATGGCTCCTATGCTGGCAACTAGTATGCTTGGTGGTGGTGTCGGCGCTATTGCTGCTAAGAAACTCGCAACGCATGCTGCAGGCAATATTATTAGGGCTGAGGTAGCAAAAGGAATACCTAAGAACATCGCCATGCAAACTGCTGCTAAGCATTTAGCGAAGGCGAGTAAGGTCGGTGCTGGTACTGGCGCATATGCAGCTAGCACAGGCATGGAAACTGGTTCTATCTACGGTGAATCGCCGGATGTAGAAGGTAGGGCTGGTACTGCATTCGCTCATGGTGCTGTTGCTGGTGTGCTTGATGTTATGCCACAAATGCGTTTATTGAAGCGCCTTGGTGTCGGTAAGGTTGCCGGGGATGAGATAAAAGATAGTGTGTTGAAGTTTGCCGGTAAGCAGATTGCTTCAGAAGGTATCACTGAAGGGATGCAAACAGTTGTTGAGCAACATGCCCAGCACTGGCTTGATAAAAACAAAGAGATGTTCGGGCCTGATCAATGGAAACAGATCATTGATGCGGCTGCTGCCGGTGGTTTGATGGGTGGTTTATCTGGTGGAGCTGCCGGGTTTGCGCGTCGAGGGCCGGGAGAAAGCAAGGTAGTCGCGCCTGACGTTGTTCAACCACCTACTTTGGGGCTGCCTACGCCAGACCAGACTGCTTACGTTGATCCTCAAGGTAAAGCGAGATTTGATACTGCTCAACCGTTCGTTAGTCCTGATGTTGATCCTAGTCGACCAGATCCGTTAACTGGTGGTCCAGGTATGGAAACTGAGGTTGCCCGTGGAGAGCCTGCACCCTTAGAAGGTACATTCCAGTCAGGACAGAAACCACCAATCCAAGAAGTTGCTACCGTTCAAGGCGATACCTTTGATGTGACGCCAGAGCGCGATACATTGCCTGCACCTGACACAATGGTTGTCGACAAAGAGGGTGTTGCTGCTCGCGGTCCCACTGCTCCGTTTATCCCTGGGCAACCTGAAGGCGGCAAAGGGATGGATCAGCAAGCGCCTACCGCCAAAAAGAGCACTGATGAGTTTGAGTTATCCTACAAAACTAACGGTACTCCCTTCACTACTGAGAAATCGGCAAAGCTAAGTAAACCTTTCCGAGAAGCAAGTAAGGCCGGTAAAAATCCCAAGGTTGTTACTTCAGGTAACGGGTTTGCTGTTCAAGTTCAGAAGACTACCAAGCATGGTATGCGTCCTCAACCTACTCCTAAAGAGGTATCTGTTGCCGCGCACGAAGCAGCCACTTCGCCTAAGAACGATATTCCTGAACCTACTCAAGGGCAGAAAGATGCCGGTAACTACAAAGTCGGTAAGGTTAAACTCCATGGTCTAGATATCAGTATCGAGAATCCAAAAGGCTCATTGCGTAAAGGTGTTTCGCCTGAAGGTGACGCATGGTCTAGCAAGCTACATTCTCACTACGGATACATTAAACGCACCTTGGGAGCCGATGGCGATCACGTTGACGTATTTATTGGCGATAAAACAGACAGTGACCAAGTATTTGTAATCGATCAGGTTAACAAGGATGGCTCTTTTGACGAGCACAAGATTGTCATGGCTGAACTGGATGAGAAAGCTGCGCGTGATAATTACCTAAAGAACTACGACAAAGGCTGGACCGGGCTCGGTGCAATGACACAAATGAGTGTCGACGAGTTCAAGACTTGGTTGAAGAATGGCAACACTAAAAAACCATTATCACTTAAAGAAAATAAAATCACTGAGGTTCCAGATGCCAAAGCCAAAAAAAGTGCCAAACCCGATGACAAAGAAAGTGCAAAAAAAGAAAGCACCAAAGAAAAGCAAGAAGATGCCAAAGCCAAAACCGAAGTATTAAAGCCAGCATCAATTAAGCCACTCGATAAGCTTATGTCAGAAAAGGCAGTAGAACCTGCACTAACTATCGAGACTAAATCAGATAAAACCATCATCGTTAAGGGTGCAAAACCAGAGCATAAGCCTCGACTAAGGGCACTCGGCGGCATCTGGAATGCTAACGGGTGGATTTATCCGAAGAAGAAAGAAGCGGCTATTCGTGAAGCTTTGTCTGATCTTTTGGAGTCTGCCGGACAAGTGGCGGACAAGCCCACTCCTAAACCCAAGAAGGTTGAACCTACTAAGCCTGCTGCGGAAGTCGTTTCAATTCCCAAGAAAGAACAAAAGCCAGCACCAGAGCTTGAAGATTTTGGTGAAAAATTGGAAGGTGCTAAAAAGCACTTAGCTAAGTCATTTGAGAAAGAGTATTCAGATGATGATATTGCATCGCTTCCTTTAAGTAAGATTTGGCCAAAGAAAGAACTGGATGAAATTGAAGATACCTTTACTGCAGCATTCGCAACTGTTGCTAGGCAGGAAATACCGAACAAGCCAAAAAAATCATATAAGGTAGCTAGGTGGGTCGAAACTGTTAAAAGGTTTCGAGAGCTTATGCTGATGATGTTTAAGATTAAAGGTAATGAGTTAATCAAGAGTAAGCTTGATGAGATTTCTGCTCTAACATCATTTAAGGCGAAGGTTGAGATTCTTGAGAATATTGATCGATCTAACTGGGATAGAGTTGGTAAGGTTAGTGAGTATTATGATTCTTACCGCTTTGGCGAGGGTAGTGAGAAAATCCCTTCGCCTCATATCTCTATTGAGGTAGATGGTCGCAATCATTATGTTAAAGCAGAAACACTTAAAAATGGGATGCCAGAAATTAAAAAACTGTTTGATGCTCCTGTTGAATCAAAAACTATAAAGTTTGAGGTTCGTGGTCGCAAGGGATCTTACTCGATTAATAAAAAAGGTGACACAGAATATCGAAGACTCAAAACATTTACCGACCTAGATGAAGCTAGAAAATTTCTTCGAGAAAACAATTCTGATTTGGTTGCTGAATGGGAAGCAGTCAAAGAGCGTGACAACGTTAAGAAAACTGATGTCAGGAGCAAAGAAAATAGACCTAGAACGGGGCAGGATTACCGGAACGGAAAGGATATAACGCCAGAAGAATTCAGTGAAAAATTTGGGTTTAGAGGTGTTCAGTTTGGTAACTGGGTTAAGCAAGGCGGCAAAGGTAAGGATCGTCAAGGTATGCTTAACCAAGCTTATGATGCACTCATGGACCTATCTAATATTTTGGGTATTCCGCCGAAAGCTATCTCGCTTGAAGGTTCACTAGGTTTAGCATTTGGTGCAAGGGGTTCAGGTGGCGCTTCTGCACACTATGAGCCAGGTCAGGTTGTTATTAACTTAACTAAAACTAAAGGTGCTGGATCCCTCGCTCATGAATGGTTTCATGCTCTGGATAATTACTTTTCTAAAAAGAGAGGTGAATCGAAAGATCGTGATGATTCATGGGTTACCTATAAACCTGAACAGCTTTATGTCCATAAAACAAAACAAAGCCGACCTACATCTAAAGCTAACCTAAAGCGATATGCGGAAAAAACAAACGCCAGTTACTACAATATAGATAATTGGAAGCTTGACCCTGCCCATAAAGAAGGCATACGTCCAGAAGTTGAAGCTCACTTTGCTGATACAGTGAATGCTTTAAATGAATCCCCTATGGCTGCTAGAGCATTGGCAATAGATAAGGGTAAAAAAGGGTATTGGTCAGATATTATTGAGCGTGCAGCAAGATCATTTGAAAATTATGTTATTGCCAAAATGAATCAAGATGGTTACGACAATGATTATTTAGCAAATGTTCGGCCAATAAGTGAATTCCAACGGAATAGAAACCGATATCCTTACTTGTTAGATGAAGAACTAGCTCCTGTATCTGATGCATTTGACGGACTTTTTGGCGAAATTAAAACTAAGGAGACTGAAGAAGGTATTGCTTTATTCTCTCGTAAAACTGGTGATACGAAAGTTGATAAGGTTTCTATATCTAAAGCTGATGCTGATAAGGTAATCAACAAGGTAACATTCAGTTGGGCTGGTGGCAGAAAGAACGTTGTCATGGTCGACACGTTTGATGCGCTTCCCGAGAAAGTAAAAGCAGATGCCAAATCCCAAGGTGCCGAAGGTCAAATATATGGGGTATTCCATGACGGCAAAATATACCTCGTTCGCGATATGCACAAGACACCTGAAAGCCTAGAGAAAACCATTTTTCATGAGGCATACGGGCATTATGGATTGCGCTCTTTGTTCGGCAAGGGTATCCAGAAAAAGATGCTGGCAGTGTACCTGGCTATCGGTGGGTCGAAAGGTTTGGTTCGTTATGCAGACAAGCACAACTTCAAACTGAGTGAGTACGCCAAAGGATTACTAAGCGATGGCAGTATTACCAGGGACCAGGCTTATTCGATACTGACTGAAGAACTACTCGCACACATGGCTCAAAATGCGAAGCCCGGTATCAAGAGCAAGGTCATGGAGTTGATCGGCTTTATTCGTCAGTGGTTGCGAGACCATGGCTTTAAGTCGTTCGAGAAGTTTAACGAAAGCGATTTGATGAACTTGCTGAATCAGTCTAGAAAATCAGTGATTAAAGGCGGCAAGCCTGGCGGGAAACATACCTCATTCATGGTTGCTTGGCATGGTACGCCACATTCGTTTAAGAAGTTTAGCCTTGGCAAGATCGGGACCGGCGAAGGGGCTCAGGTTTACGGATGGGGTCTTTACTTCGCTGGTAAGAAGTCGATAGGTGAATATTACAGGGACATACTGAGCAAGATAGCAGGAACTAAGGATGGCAAACTATACCAAGTAGATATCCCTGAAGAAAACCAGTTACTTGATCACGACAAACTTTTGGGTGAGCAACCAAAAGAAATTCAGGCTGCTTTAGGAAAAGTAAAAGCTAGACTGGAACGTAAGAAAGTTCTCGATGATTACCTGGGAGTAATTAACGCTGAATGGAATGAGCTTACCGGGAAAGAACTATATCAAATTGTCAAAAAGTCTGCTGAAGACGCTGTATTACCTGTATTACCGGAAGAATTTGAACGATCTGTGCCTCATGATGAGGCTGCTTCAAAGTACCTTGATTCTCTTGGCATTAAAGGGTTGCAGTATTTAGACGGAGATAGTCGGGGCGGAGCGGAAGGAACTAGAAATTATGTAATTTGGGATGAAGATGCGGTAACGGTTGAAGCGGTCAATGACCAGAAGCAAGATCAGTCTGATAAAGCTAAGTTCTCTATTCACCATCCATCAGAAGCATTTGACGACTTAGACCAGGCGCAGAAGGATTTCTATAAAAAGATTGGTCCAAAAACCATACCTGAGAGAGTAACTGACAGAATCAATCAAGTCACTGATCGCCTCGGGTTGAAGATTAAGCAGGGATTGGTCGACCACTTTGCAGCACTGAAAGAAATTGATAAGGCTGCGAGGGGTGAGAATGTTGTAGAGCAAGATACTGCAAATAGCTCGTGGGTATTATCGAGAATGAGTAGGGCTGCCGGTGGCGCTCTGAACGCGCTAATTAGTCATGGCAGAATATCAATGTCTGACGGTGTTATCGACGTAGATACGAGCAGCGATAGTTTAATGGATGTCCTTAAGAAGCTTGGCGGTAGTGCTGAAGTCGAGCGGTTTATGGGGTGGATCGCCGCGAATCGCGCTGACAAACTGATGGCAGAAGGTAAGGAAAACCTATTTACCGAAGATGAAATTGCAGCAGGAATGCGAGCAAATACCGGGACTCTTGAAGACGGCCGTGATCGATCTCAGGTCTATAAGGACACTTTCAAAGAGTTCCAAGTTATTCAAGACGATGTTCTGAAGATTGCCGAAGAGAGCGGTATTATTTCAGATGAGACTCGAGACTTGTGGAAAAACGAGTTCTATGTACCATTTTACCGGGTGATGGATGATAAAGATGTCAGTGGTCCTCAAACTGTCGGCGGTGGATTGAGCAGGCAGTATGCCTACAAGAAACTGAAAGGCGGCAAGCAAAACATAAATGACTTGCTCGAGAACACTATGATGAACTTCGAGCACTTGATTAGTGCTTCTCTTAAAAACCAGGCAGCATCAAAGGCTATTGAAAATGCTGAGATTGTCGACGTAGCAACAGAGACTACTGAGGCGGCCAGAGATAAGGATGCCAGCACGTTTATTCTCAAGGATGGAGAAAAGACTTGGTATAACATTTCTGATCCGCTGGTATTCCAGTCGTTAACTTCCATGGCAGGGATAGGCATGAACAGCACTGCTATGAATATCATGCGTAGTTTTAAGCGGGTGTTCACTAATTTCGTTACAGCCTCGCCTCAGTTTATGGCGGCTAACTTGATAAGGGACTCGTTTCAGGCAGTTGCTTTAGCGGATATGAAGAAGAATCCAATTGCCAATGTCATTGAAGGCATTAATTCATATGGCGTGTTCGATAAGCAGAAAGAAGGTAGGGCGCATTTACAAGCCACTGGCGGGTCGTTTAGTTTTGGGCATGCTTACGGTGAAGATTCTGAAAGTCTCAAGATAGAGCTAAACAGAATGATGCGAACAGGGACGATTATCGAGGATGGCAAAGATGTTCTTAGCTTATTGAAAAAAGGATGGGAAGCATACCGAGGTGTTAGCGATAGCTTAGAGAACGTTAACCGGGCAGCAGTTTACGACAAAGCGATCGCTGACGGTAAGACAAAGCTTCAGGCAGCATTCGAAGCAAGAGATCTTATGGACTTCAGTTCGCATGGCGGCTGGGCTGCTACGAGATTCTTGATCGGTGTTGTACCATTTCTTAACGCTCGCCTTCAAGGTCTTGATAAAATCTATCGATCGGGTGTTAAACCTAGTGGCTCTGTTATTCGATCTCTGTTCCCTGGGGCGGATCCTGCAACTGACACTGATAAGAAAGCTGCAGCACGTTTCGCTGCGGTGACCGGCGCGCTGACAATGGCGACAATGGCGCTATACCTAAGCAATAAGGATGATGAAGATTATAAAAAATTAGAGGACTGGCAGAAAGATACCTACTGGTTTATTAAGGCTGGTGACAGTGGTTTCTTCATTCCAAAGCCTTTTGAGGTTGGAGCAATAGCAACCTTGGCAGAACGCACCTTAGAGCAATTGGTAGATGATAAAGCGACTGGTAAATTGTTCACTGAGCGCCTTGGTCATATGCTACTTGATACGTTTAGTTTCAATCCGACACCCCAGTTGTTTAGACCTGTTATTGACGTTTATGCAAACAGAGATAGCTTTACCGGTCGTCAGATAGAAACAATGGGGCAAAAACGATTAAGCCCATCACTAAGAACCAGAGCAGGCACAAGCAGTATTGCTAAAGTTGCATCTAAGGTTACTGAGGAAACGTTTGGTACTCTTCTAGGTGATGACTCAAGTTTGGTGCTAAGTCCTGTTCAGATTGATTACCTGATCGGTGGTTGGTTAGGCTGGTTAGGTGAAACGGCGGTAGCAAGCACCGACGTTGCAGTTAAGTCAATGTCTGGTAAAGATGATCCTGCTAAGAACTGGAGCGAGTACCAACCATTCAGGCGCTTTTATCGCGATCTATCTCTTCCAGGTTACAACAAGTATCAAACTGAGTTCTACGACAATCTTCGTGAAGTGTCTCGTATTCATGCTGATATTAGACATTACAGAGAAGCTGGAGAGTTTGAGGCGGCAAGGGATTTAGCTATCAAGAACCGAAGAAAACTTAACTATCGGTTAGCGATGAATAGAATACAGAAGCGGCTTTCAAAACTAAGTAATCAAGCTAAAGTTATCAAGAATTCAAATGCTAGTGCTGAAATTAAGCGAAGGCGTCTTGATATGATCCAGGCGACCAAGAATAAACTTACCGAGATTGCAGCTAAAAGGTATAAGTAATCACATTATTGAGCCAATGATACCACTCATGAAAATCATGAATGCTGGCATTGCAAAAGAGCAAGCAATGATCATTGGCCAGTTCTGATTACTTCTTTTAAATGCTTCACTACACATAACCAAAAGTAATGAAAGTACAATCAAGCTGATAATTGCAGTTACAACATCAATCATGCTTATTATTTTCAATTGATTCAAAGGACTTATTATGCCACGAGATTACTTTAATGACGATGTATATGAATTCGTGCAGGGGAGATAAGTTACCATTCAGTGTACAATGACCGTTTTAACATAAACGGGAGTACTAGCATGATTAAACATATTATTTCTAAAGGTGACAAGTTTGGTAAATGGGAGGTAATTGGAGAAAGGATTTTTGGCAGCAAAAATATTCTATGTCGATGTGATTGCGGTACTGAAAGGGAGGTAAGTATCAGAGACTTAAAAAACGGTAAATCTAAATCATGCAGATGTGGTTTTAAATTAGAGATAGGTGACAAATTTTCAGAATGGGAAGTTATTGGAGAAAGAGTAGTTGGTAAAAATCAAATAAAATGCCGGTGCTCATGTGGCAAGGAGTCAGTAGTTAGGATAACAAGGCTAGCAAATAGCGAATCTAGATCATGTGGCTGCTTGCAAATTAAGCAGATGACAAAACATGGTCTTGCTTCTAGCCTTGAGTATAAGACATGGAAAACTATGATATCTAGATGTTACAAAGAATATAACCCTTCGTATAAGTGGTACGGAGCGAAGGGGATAAGAGTTTGTGACAGGTGGTTAGAGTCCATTGAGAACTTCATAGAGGATATGGGTAATAGGCCATCAAAAAAATATTCGATAGATAGGATAGATGGCGACAAAGATTACAATAAAGAAAACTGTAAATGGTCAACAAGACATGAGCAAGCAAGCAATACATCTAGCAATAGAAATATTACTGCTTTCGGGAAAACGTTATGTTTGTCTGAATGGTCTCGTAAATTTAAAATAAACTATACAACGCTCAGGACTAGACTGCTAAAAGGATGGGATCCAGAGAAAGCACTAACAACTCCCCCTGATCAAAGATATAGCAACCGGAGGTCGAAAAAACAACATGGGCAAACAATACTTCAATAGTGATGAGTATATTTTTACGCAGAATGATACTCTTCCCGCATATGTATTCACTCTATATTCTAACGGTTCGGCAGTAGATCTTTCTGGATATCCTGCGATTGTCGTAAAGGCTAGATTCAGAGAGAAAGGTGCGGCACTTTCACTTGCTGTCATTACCTGTACTGTAGTTAACGCAACTATCGGTCAATTTCAAATAGCCAACTGGCCTGCTGCGGTTTCGGCTGCGGAAACAGGGCGTCACGAACTTGAAATAGAAGTAGATTATTTGGGTGATGCAACTCAAGTTCAAACTTGCACGAATCTGGTTCTGTTCAAAGTTCTTGAAGAATTTGGAGACACAGCATGAGCGGATTGACGGTAGGCGATGACACTTATGTGACATTAGAAATTGGTAGCTTTCGCGTTAAAGATCCTGATCACAGAGAGGATCTAGGCGGATTAGATGGCGCTGAACTTGACGAAGTTTATCTTGACGAACAATAAACCTTAGAGTGAGATCATAATGGGAAATACAAAATATACAGATGACGCGATTACCACTCTTTCATCCAGTTTGAGTGCGATAGCGACGAACATGATTGTCGCATCTAATACAAATTTTGCAGGGTTGGCGAGTGCTCCTACATACTTTTATGCAACCCTTGTAAAAGCTACGAATGGCGCGAAAGAGACTGTCAAGGTTACCGATAACGCCACAACTACCTGGGCAATCGATAGAGCTCAAGGTGATGGAGAATTAGCACTTGAATTCGACGCTGCCGATGAAGTATCTATTCGTGTTGGCGAAAATTTGCTTGATGCTTTCACTCATAAGGATGATTTAGCTGCGACTACTGGGGCTGCGTTAGTTGGTAAAACTGGGAGTGGCACAGTTCAGGATCATATCGACATTACAGATCCCATGACTAAAGCAACAGCCTTGGCTCACACTAAAATGTACCTTGGTGCTGAAGTTACTCTGACCGATAGGGGTAATTCAGTTTGGGTTGCTGTACTTGCTAGTGGTGTTACACCTAATACGTTTAATATTTTATTGTGTACTGGTGTAGACACGTTAGCTCTGGTGCTTAGAACGACCAATGAAATAAATGTACTTGAAATGGGTGCTGATAATACAGCGGTCACCACAGCTTCTGCATTATTCCAGGCGGCTAATGATGCATTGCCAGCAGTTGGTGGGACTATCTTTGCCCCCGCAGGGTCTTATAACTTAGACCAAGCATCTGGCGTTTCATTGTCCAGTAATGTAACTCTCAAAGGTGAGGGAGATAATACTATCTTTGTTTTAGGTGGTGGACTAGCAATAAAGGCTGACACTAAGACGAATGTAGCAATAGAGGACTGTTTTATTCAGAGTGAGAGTAATTATATATACTTTAAGCTTTGCACAGGAGTAACCACTAGAAATGTATCTGGACAAGGTTTAATAACAGCTACAGGTGAATTGTCAGAATATCATGTTCGATGCGAGGGAAGCACTGACATAAATATTTATAACCCTGTTATTGATAATTATAACTACGGTTACTTTTTTGAAGAAGAGGCGGGGGGAAGTGTTCGGTGTGGGGATTGTAGAGTATATGGCGGTCTCATACAGCAGACAGACGCCACTCACGGGCTTAACATATCTAATCCATCTGGAATCAATGCTAGACGCGCAGTAAGTTTGACTGTGATTGGAACAACATTTAAGAACATTAAGCCATCTTTAGCAGATGCCACTCCTTTCTGGGGTTTTGGTGTCTATGAGGGTGATGGGGCTGATGGCGATGTTGATTACGTTATAGTTAAAGACTGTACTTTTATTGATGATGATGGATTTACCCTTACTAGGCCAATGCAAGGAACCCTATCGACAATTGCTAATTGGTGTACTGTTGACGGTTGTGATTTCACAGGGCCAATGACTGCTGTGTTCGGTGGGGCTAGAGTGCAAACGATTAAGAACTGTTTCATGAATGGCTCGGCTATAAATCTATCTTCTACGACAGGCATTACACCTATATCGTTAGACATACATAACAATACAATTATTAATGTTGCAACAGAGTTACCAATACTCGCTTGGGCCGCTGCGAGTACTAAAATTCCTTATGCTAGCATAGTTGGTAATACAATTAAGAATTGCGCGAAGGGCGTTCACGTAGGTGTTATTGGATACGCACATATAACTGACAATATGTTGATAGATGTGAACACGTCCGGTAGCTCCCTTGGTAGCGAGAAAGCAGGTTTTAATTTCTCAGGGTGTAACGACGGTTTTGTAGATGGCAACACCGTGATAAACGAGGTAGACGGACGAGCCTCTTACGGCGTTTCTTCGTCCGCTAATGAGTCTAATCATACTATTGTTGTGACACCGAATAACCGTTTTGTTGGAATGCTTACAGGTACTTTTGAGAATGGCTTTACAGGTCTCCCAACTTACGGAAATTGGGACGCAGGAACCGATATTAAGTATTGGGATGCTACAACATCTCCTGGGTGTAGCGTTACTACTACAGGGTCGATGGGTACTTTAGCAGGGGTGACAGGTGCCATTACTACAGGCACCCCCGATCTAGTGGTTAACGACTCTACGAACATACTTGTAGGTCATTGGCTTGCTATTGCAGGAGTAACAGGAAGACTATTGGTGGTCGCTAAATCTGGCACAGCCATAACTCTCGCCAGTAATGCAGATGCTACAGTGGGGCCAGTAGCAGCCGTTACCTTCTCAGCGGCTACATTCAAAACTCAGGCTACAATGGTTTAGAAGGAGGCTAAGATGAAAGTATACGTTATTCAATTTAACGGTTATGAGGACCAATCAATTCATAATAACGAATTTTTTACAAATAAAGCATCTGCTGAAAAACGATGTCATGAGATTAATAAAGTCGCGGATAATTCCTTAGACCAAGAATACGAAGTAATCGATCTTAGTTTATTCAAAGCAGGTTAATGAACCGTGAACCTCTTCTTAGTAAGAAGAGGCTCGCCTTTCTCATCCAGATTAACGCGCAGGTTAGCTTTTTTCATTAACTTGCGTAGCCTAGTTCTAAACATTGCCGGTATTTTCTTATCTTTTGCTGTATTGATTAGAAACACTTCAAGCTCGACCTTTTGAGCTAGTTTCTTTTTTGTTTCTGTTAGCTCGTTTCTAGTTTTTTCTAAGTCAGCAACTAAACCGGCATTTGTTTCCATCATTAAACAAAGCTTATTGAATATATTGACAGTCCAAGTTTCATGGCTTTGATCAATGTTGAATTTCTTAGCTAGTACATTCATAATCTCACCTTTAAACTAAAACGCACTTACGACAAATTATTTAGTTTTGTTTTATTTTAGTTTTATTATTTACATATGATTTATCAATATAAATTAGTTTTTGGCAAGCTATTTTTCGACACAGAACATAAGATTCTAAACTGCAATTAAGCGATAGTGCGACTTCTGCTCGGGTGAAATGTGACCGAGTAACTGGGTTTGATCTTTTGCGGACCTGTGGCCAAAGCGTTATGAAGTGTCGTTGTTTTGCGGGGAGTCTTTCGAGTAGGTTGTGTGCGTAGATTTGTTCTTTTGTGATGACTATCTTTTTGCATTTGTCGACCTTGAGTGATATTCCGTCGACTTTGTAATTGCTTGATTGCGGTATCTGCCCCTCAAAATCCACCATCATACCGCTTACTGTCGGTCCTTCTACGGCGATCTCTTCAATCTGTCTAACCCCGTCAACATACCTTAGCCAAAGGTTAACAATCTCTTCTACGCGCTGCTTATCCTGGTGATTCATAAACTACCCCGGCATTATAATTAGAATGAGGTTGCACTTGTTGTAAAGCTAGTGACGTATCGTTGTGGCAATTCTCCAGTGTATTCGCATTCTTCTAAAACTTTTCTAGATAGATTAAAGACAGGTTCTTGCTCGTGCAATTTTTCGAGCTTCATCTTCATTGAGGTTAGTTGTAATTGTAGACCAGCTTTCATGACCTCGTTTTTGATTACGCAATTGTCGATTAGGTAACCAAGCTTTCTGATAGCTGTTTCAAGTTGAATTGTTGCCGACTTACACTGTTGAATATTCCCTTCCATTTCAGTCATTAGCTTATTGAAGTAATTGGCTGGCTCATAGTTATTACCTTCCATAATAGCGCATAGTCGCTGAGTAATAATAGAAATAACTTGATCAATTAATTCAGGCTTTTTGGCAGTTTCCCCGGTACGGTTATATCGATCACGCTTCTCGGGATCACTTAATACTTCATACGCTAAATTGATGCCTGCCATTTTATTAGGACAACCACCTTCTTTATCAGGGTGATTTGCGCTCGCTGCTTTCTTGTAGGCTTTTTTAATTTCTGAATGTGTAGCAGTCAAGCCGACACCAAGCGTTTCGTACAGATTCATTTCTAACCCCAGTATAAAAACAAGGGGCTCAAAGAACCCCTTTAACAAGTTACGCTGCTTTTTTTTGTATCTCTGCGTTCCAGTTTTTAAACTCCCGGTACTTGTCTCCGCCGAACTTCTTGACGATAGAATCGATGCGATCCCAATCAGGCTTACCTGCACCACCATCATGTTTTTCTTTTACATGACACTCCAGGGTTTCATAATCGTGACCCTTGAGATATCCGTATGCTAAGCCAGCAGAACGAAGCTCTTTGCGAACGTCCATAACTCTGTGCTTGTGCAACTCTTCACCGATATGGCCCCAGTTTTCACCCTTGCACTTAAGCTCTGCTGCTCTGATGATGTGTGACTCAGCGACTAACGACGATATTTTTATCTTCAACATGTTTATCATAATGATTACCTTAAATTACAGTTTAATTTTATTTTAATAACTTAAACGAATAACTATGGTGGCCCTCTACATTCAAGTGAATTTCATGTTGAATCCTCCGAGTTTATTTTGTTTATCATAATGGATCCGCTAGAGGGAGTCGAACCCTCGCAAGGTACAGATTGAAAGCCAACCGCCTAACCATTAGTAGCGGAATGATCAAGGATGCATAAAACAGCAGTCTTATTAACCTGGCTAAGATCTTTATCTGAATTAAACATTCTTCTCACCGTAGAAACATTAACCCCCAGAGCTTTCGCTAAGGGGGTCTTGTAGTTCTCGCCGTACTTATCGATAAGCTTAGAGATTATCTGTTCTTTCGTGTTCTTGGATAAAATCAACACAAGCCTCTGACATTCCGTCTATGTGACAGTAAGATCCATAACCGACACCATTCTTTTCGCTCGCCACGTTGATCACATAAGCTTTACCTTTAGGGTCCGGTACGCTATCACGAGACTGCTCATCTGTAATACAGATTAGTCGATCATAAGGAATATTTGAATTAATGTAGCCTATGGATGCCCCAAGGTTTGTTGCATGCCCTAATCGGCAACTTCTAATTGCATCACCTAATGCCATGCCTTGCCGAGGCGGTGCCTCCCCAAGATTAGTGCCAAAACATAGAACTCTAATATTTTCACAAATACCTGACAATAAAATAGCCAAAGAAGATGCCGCGTCAATCCTGCTCAAATCAGACTTAGAAGATAACGGAACAGTCATTGATCCAGATACATCTACCAGCAAAACAGTCTTTCCTTTGATCCTCTCCATGCTATCAAGCATCATCATCATTGCTCCATCTAGTTCACGCTCGAACATAGGTGCATACTTTGCGGCAGATAAAAACCGGAAAGGCAGGACCGCAGCAGAAGGCTTTAAAATCCCTGCTCGAATTAACTCATGGTCGACACCAGCCTCATTCATTCCTCGCAAATTCCGAAGCAACGCCATGTAGCCAAGCTTGTTAGTTTTTAGCAGATCAGTGAAAACATCTTTCTTGTTTCCGCCACCAGCCATTCGAGACTCCCAAGTGTTAGGAGTTTCAAGCTCGTTGTTTGCCAATTTTTTGAATAACTCTTCCTTGTCTTTGGTAGGCTTCCCGTGAACCAGGAACAAGCAATCACGCAACTTAATGTCACCAGGACGATTCCATTTTGCCAACTGATATTCGTTGAACTTCAGAAAAGCCTTAGAAAGACCGAGCTTTAATTGCTTGGATAGAGGTCTTTTGCCATCCTTCCAGTATAAAGCCAACAGTTCAGTGATCTCGTCAGGCCGGTTAATCGTGTTCTCAATTGCTTCAGCCACGCCTTTACCGCCTTTCTTGACCAAAGCAAGGAGTATCAGCAACGGAGCGTGACGGAGCTTAAAAACTGTTCTAGCCTCAACAGCCAAAGCAGATAGGAGTTCTTTATCACACTGATCAGCGAGGCGCATAATTCGAGTAGCAACATCTTCGCCGGATTCATAGAATGATTTTTCCCACAATAAGCAAGACATAAGCGTTCGACGCAATTCCTGTTCAACAGAAATACGTTTAGCAATTGCGCCTTCGTGAGTTTTAAGTTTTGTTTGGGTGTTGATTTTCATAATGATCTCCTAGCTTGAGTTGAGCGGTTTGGGGAATAGTGAATAAGGAGTGCTCTCCAATAGAGCTATCATTCAACTGAATGAACGATGGAATCGAACCATTAACTGTGAAGTAACCTTAATTCTCGCCACCTAACCATAATGTTGTGCAACTAAGAGAGACCTGGGGAATAAACGGATAAGTAAATTTACGTGCTCTACCTTGCTGAGCTACAGCAGCGCCAAAGCTACTACTGGGCGGATTTGAACCGCCGACCCCGTCATCCAGAATGAAGTAAACTAACCCTTCGCCACCTGATCATTATTAGTTGGGAACGCACAAGCACGGTATAAGGTTTCATTTCAAGTGAAGTAACCGCGCCTTTCACCACAACAATTGTAGCCTAGCGCAATATGCGCTATAGATCAATAGTTATTTAATTAAACTTTTGTGTAACCTTCATCGAATTCTTTTGCCGGGGAAAATGACTTATATCCGCCGCTATAAACAACATAATAACCACCGACTTGTGGTTGGTGTTTTGTCATGTAATCAATAGAGACTGTGAACGGCGCGAATCCATCCTCTTCTGGGGTAATAACACTGGCATCGATAGCTTTTATTTTCAAAGCATGAACAACTTTGTGACACTTGTACTTAGGCATTTCTCTTGAACACATTTTCTTTCTCCGCACCGTCAAAGGTGGCGCTTACCTATAAGTTAGAGCACGTAACAACAACCGCGAAAACGATTGCACATAGAACTATTGCCGATATAAAATTATTAATTGCAGCAATCTTTGCTATTTCAGTCATACAAACCACCTTTAATCTTATATTGCTTTATTCGCTCTTCTGGCAAAGCAGGCTCTATCACGCTATTAGTGCAACCGTTCGACTCGACTGCTGTGATAATGATTTTGTGCCTATTCTCAGCTTTATAGTCAACCACCATAGCGTTACCAAATATTGATAAAATTATTAGTACAAAAATAAACCTTTCCATTACTCCACCTTAAGCACAGTGATGTTCGCACAAGCAAGAACTTTGTACTGCTTGTACCTTTTCGTATCCTGCTGAAACACAAGATCTGCCACATCCTCTGCGTTACAGTAATTATCAGTTTCGACAAAGAACTCAATGAGCGGTGCTGATATATCTGTTTTATGGATGAAGGCTACTTTGATAATGCTCGGCATCGTTCTTACCTTTCAGTAATTTTGTCTTTCGTTTGTAGTAAAGTTCAATTTGCTTTAATCCTTCACAAGTGTATTTTCTAACTGGGTGTGGACCTTCTAGCCATTCAACTTTATCTAATCCGATTCGTCGTATAAGTTCACTTCTGTAATCTGCAATGTTCCCGCTTTTATGGTCGTTACAAACGCTGCATTGCCGGTGACAATTAAGTTCCTCAAAACGTAGTTCAGGGTGCGCTCCGCGTGATTTGTAATGCCCAGCATCCCATTGACCAGCATTCTTTCGTAAGCACGACACGCAGGGTTTAAATCTGTCTCTCTCTCGAATAAAGGAATTGAATGCGGCCTGGGCCACTTTAGTTCTCGTAGGTTTGTCATTCTCGTAGAACTCTCGTTTTCGTCTTGCATATTTAGCCCTCTTAACTTTCTGTTCTTTTCTCGCTTTAGCGATTTTCTTTTTATGGTTCTTTTCAGCGACCCACTGAACATGGCCTCTCACACACTTTTCAGAATGAAACCATCCAACCGGGTGTTTTTGGTGCCCTTCTATGTCTGCAGGAAAGAACCTTTTACAGAATTTACACTTTCTCTTAGCATTAGCCATTCTCTTTAGGCCACCACGAGTAGGTAGATTGACATCCATTAATTTCTTTTAATAATTTAAAATGATACCTATCATCAGGTTTACCTTCGGTTACCGGGAATCCTTTATCTTTTAATAAATCAAGTAACGTTTTACCTTTTGGTAAATCCTCAGCGTCTTCATCATTTACTATGCAACTTCCTGGTTTTAAATCACTCACCTGAATACCCCAAAGCCTTGTTAGCAATCATCCATGGCCGGGAAAATAGCGCGCTCGATTTACAAACCATTTCCTGGTGCTTCTTGATATCCCTGAGCGCGGTCGTAAGGCGATCTATCTCTTTGTTAGCTTTTGAAAGGTCGACCGACAATGACTCACAGCGTTCGCTTAATGACTGCTTTTTCATGAATTACCTCCAAGTGCTTTCTTAGCCCGAGCCCCGGCGTCAAGCTCAAGCTCTTTAACTACGGCCATTAGTGGATCAAGATTTTCCCCTTTCAGGTATCGAGATATCGCCATTGCTTTTTCGGCGTA
>PJEL010001827.1_pt1 | contig 20434 bp, 17 predicted proteins | sample 1853271 | NCBI WGS metagenome assembly PJEL01 (sample SAMN08108733, study PRJNA415343) | Invertebrate metagenome, whole genome shotgun sequencing project. | host: Globobulimina | place: Sweden: Gullmar Fjord | collected 2015-08
AAGAGGGTGCTGAGTAGAGCTGAAAAACTTAGAATTAAGCTCTTAGAGGCGGCGAAACGAAATACCAACAATAAATAAACCTCTTATATCAGATAAGCGGCTCTCTATATTACTTCTTGATTTCTAAATAGCGAACTATAGGTGAGTTATGTATGGGGTCGCATTCATCATGACTATAAACCCCAACTTTCATACCACTTACGAAAGCAGTTAATGCCACAGAGCACATGACACTTCCTACATTCTTTTCGAGATAAACAATTCCACGACTTTTACTACCACACGCCGTTGGAGCTTCCGTAGTAAAGTGTAAAATACAGTGTTGTGACTCATAACTTGCATTCTGTGAATAACCACCCACTTTCTCTAAGGTTGTTGTGAAGTCATTAAAGCTAGCTGCGCTGCTGATAGCTGGCAGTAGCATTAGTGCTAGTATGTATTTCATTTTCCGTCCAATCATATTACTTGTATCACCCCTAGGTAAGGTTACTGTTGTTCCACACTCCACTCAGCCATTTATTTTTTCAATAAAGAAGACAGTGATTTTTGAAAACTCCTGAGCTCTTAGCAGTATGGGATGCATGAGTTTGTTATGTTTTATTTGCAGTCGAAATTCTCGATATTGTACAACGGGAATCAGTGCCAGAAACAAAATACGTATCTGTTGAATCAACTACCACGGTTACAGGCTGCTTACTAATATATGCCGCCAGTGCAAATGAAATCAAATGCTGATTGCTTTCAGTATTACGAATTGCAGCCAAACTCGAATGACAGCCATTAACTGAAATGCCATTAGCAACATAGATTTGTACTACATCAGCATGATTCTGGTCTTTCTCACCAGAAAACCACATATCAGTAATAAGGCCACCCGCATTAGATAAATTACTGGAAGCCATTAGTGAAAATATAATTAGATAATTTTTCAATTGCGTCTCCATTTATATATGACATCGCGTTCATCCGGCATCGAATGCTAGGCATTGTTATCTATGGGTTTCTAATTTGAATAGTGTTGACATCTTCGCCATCACCCCATCGATCACAAGTATTCATACCTTTCACAGTAACCGTTTTTCCTGCGGCATGAGCTGTTAGAATCATTGAGTATTGTTGCTTACCTGCATTAGAATTTTCATCTTTAATCATCCAATAAGCAATCTTTGCACAATCAGGTCTGTCATTCAGAACCCCCTCTTTTAGAGTAAAATAAACTAAACCATCACTAGCTCTCACTATCACATAATCTACCGTTCCAGTCTGACTGCCTGCAGATACATTTAACGCAAGTACTAACAATAAAATACCAATTAGCTGTTTCATTTATAATTCCGACTATAGATAACGGCTCTCATCACCCCACAAAGGATGAATGAGTTTGTTATACGATGCCTAATTAAGGTACCATTTATAATTTAACTTCAGATGGGTAGTTTTAAACTTTAGAGAAGAACTCTCTAAGTATAGAAATACTCACATCCATGTAATATTCAGTTATAGAACTCAATTCGTATAAATAACTATATCTGGGAAAGACGAACAAGAGGAAAATTCCTTTAAGATCATATAACTATCCCTGTTAATAATTCACGTAACAGTATATTTACCGTTCGCTTTTGTCAATTTCAATATCACGCTGAGGGCGTGTTCGCATATCCCGTTATATCAGGATAAGCGAACCACCTAACCTACTGACCTCGGCCTAAGATCATTACCTTGATGGTCGCGAAGACAATGCCAATATCAGCCTTTAGCCAGCTAGAGACCGAGGTAAGCGAAAGAGAGTACGATAAATCGTAACCTAGCTTATTTTTAACGTCTTCTAAGCACTCGTCATAACCTTGATGAACTTGTGATAGCCCGGTTATGCCTGGCTTGATGCCGTAGGTACGGTCGGTGAAATAAGGAATTTCACGCTCTAATCGACGACAAAAGCTAGGGCGCTCTGGGCGTGGGCCAATCATCGACATATCACCGCGTATTACATTAATAAACTGTGGTAGTTCATCCAAGCGAGTTTTACGTAGGAACTTCCCTACCAGAGTAATGCGCGCATCGTTTTTGGTCGCTAACCTTGGGCCACTCTCGGTTTCTGCATTGATACTCATGGTGCGAAATTTCAGCATCATGAATATCTCAACGCGGCTAGGTAAGCTTTGCCCAATACGCAATTGCTTAAATAATACAGGGCCTTTACTCTCTAACTTAATGGCCAATGCAATTAATGGAAACAGTGGCACGGTTAATAGTAGGCCAATGCTGGCTAAAACCACGTCAAAGATTCTTTTATTCCGTAGAACATTGCTTGGTATAAAATCAGCAGGAATCGCTCGCTGCTTTAATTGATTCAAGCTTAGGTCTGCTAGATGAGGCTTACTTTTTATTGCTTTTAGAGTGTCGGTGTTCATAGTCATACCCGTATTCACGTTCAGATCTACATTCATATCTACGTTCATGCTCATATCCACGTTAATATTCATAGCCATCACCTATTTATTCATTTCAATATTGATTTTTTTCCATGCAACTGTTTTTTCTTTCCCTAATAGTTTTTGTTTAACTAAATTGTTTAAATAGTCTATTGATCCTATTAGCCCCATTAGGTGACCTTGGCAGATATAACTATTTAATAAGATAATCTTGCTGTTCAGTAAGCGGCATAAGATTGATTCTTTCTTACTCTTATTCTTATTCTTACCCATATTCTTACCTTTGCTCTCTGCTTGGTTTTTAGTCTGATGCTTAATAGCGGCTAATGAGTAGGCGCTTAATTGAGCTAGCAATAACAGTGTAAAAAATACGGATTCTGTAGATAACACGGCACTGATGAATAACAGAGTGATTAAAAGGTAAGGCATGATGACCCGCAAACCTTTACCCGATAGAAACATCCATTGAATGCGCACTCGGTTTAGGTCAAGGCTCGGGGTCAACAATGATGTTAAACGAATTACTTGTTGGGCATTACCTTGTGATATGCGTCTACGACGCTGCGCATCCACGGCAAGAGGGGTTGGTTCTGTTTCAAAAATATGAATATTCTTATCGAATACCGCCTTATGCCCCTCTAAGACTGCACGCATGGGTAAGATAAAATCGTCGTTAATTGTATCAAGCTCTAATTTTTCACAGCACTCGCGGCGAATAGCATAATAGGCCCCAGGCACTCCAATGACAGAGCCTAACTGGCTTTCGAGTTCACGCACTTTATTTTGATACTTCCAATAGTTTGTTTCAGCGCTACTATTTTCATCACTCTTATCCCCATGATTCCTATCACCACAATCTGTTGAGATTAAGGAATAATCTCCGGTAACAACGGCAATACTTGAATCATTCATAAAGTGCTGAGCACTACGCCATAATACATCTTGATCTAATATCGCGCTGCTATCAGAGAATACAATAATATCTTCTTTACACTCCGCTAATGCACGATTAATGACGGAGACTTTTCCACCATTTTCTTTGATATTGACAATGCGTATGTCCAAATCTCTATTGTAAAATGTTCCCTGAGCCAAGATGGCTTTTTTAACGGTATTATCATTACAACCATCACAATACACCGTTATGGTTAAGCGGTTATCTGGGTAATCCAGCCAGCCTATACTGTCTATTTTCTGTTGAATGATACGTTCTTCATTAAACGCCGGAACGATAATATGAATACTGGGTAGTATTGCTTGTCCTTTATAGGAAGGTACCGTTTGATTATGGTTACTTCCCTTGTCATTACGAACCGAGTGAATATGCGCGGCAAATTTTAATAGCATAGGGTAGCCAATATGATGATAAATAATTAGCGTTAACAGTACGAGGGCGATAATAATCATAATATGTCTCTCTATCTAAATTCATTGTCATAACGAGTGAGTCGGCGGCTAGTTATACAAGGCTCGGTACTTAGCCAGCATGTTGCCAAAATCACGATTCTTTAGAACGAATTCTCTCGGTGATATAAAGTCACCTCTTTGTTTACTTCTAAATATCTGACGTATTCCCCAGGCCAACGCTGAGCTATCTTGTGCGGGAACCATCATGCCTGTATCTGGACAGCAGGCTTCGCGACTTCCCCCCACGTCGGTTAATACAACCGGTACACCACAGGCCTGAGCTTCTAACGGAGAAAGTGGCAACCCTTCATTAAGTGATGACATGCAAAACACGTCTAGAGACTGGTAGAAGTACACCATATTATTGATATTACCGAGCAATATTACGCGTTGTTCAAGGTTCAGATATTTAATCTCTGCTTCTAATTCGTCTCGATACTCTCCCTCTCCTGCGAGGACTAAAATACTATCGTCTTGCAGAAACTTAAGTGCTTTGATTAAGTATTTCTGCCCTTTTACTTCTGTTAAGCGTCCTGCACAGCCAATAATATGAACACCTTTTTGAGGCAATCCTATTTGCGCTCGGGCATAGCTTTTATTGCCTTTATGAAATAGTTTGCAATCAACACCGTTATGAATCACTTGGCTTGGATAATCTGGCTGATATTTTTTTAATTGCTCGTGGACACCTTTTGCATCGGCGACTAAAACAGGCTTTACCCACTTAAGCAGCGAATGCTCTAATTTTCTGCGTTTAAGATCTTGCATGTGCCAGGCATCATGCTCGGTATGTATCCGGTGCTGTATTCTGGATAATCTGGCGGTTAAGCCTGCATAAAATAGCGGGCCGATATGATGGGTGTGTAGAACATCGGTTTTTAAACGTTGTAATATTCTTTTCATCTTAAAAAAACAGCTCAACGACAAGCCCTGTGGTTTATTCAGAAAATATAGATTTTGCTTATACGGCAATAGTCTTGGCCAATGTCTTAAGGCTTCTTCTTTTGTGCCTTCAAGGCTTATAATGTGCATGTCTTCACTTTGTGATAATTGCGAAGAACGTAACATTTCTAATACTAAGCATTCAATGCCTCCTGCTCGTAAATGCTGCACAACCTGGACGACAACTTTATGGGGTGCTGTGGACTTTTGCTCTACGACTATTTTTTCTTCATTTGATTTCATAAATAATCTCCGCCAAGGCTTTAACCTTGATTACGTTTTGCTATCTTCAAAAATGGTATCGGCTTGCAGTAGTTCTTTAATTTTTGGAATTCGGCTTAAAACAGGGGCTTGGGTGAACACCTGTAGCTGGCTACTACGGCGTACGCTGGTATCCATTATTTCTACAATCACAGCCATGCCTGCGCCAAAAAATATTCCGCCTACTAAACCGGCTAATATAAATACTGCGCCAGGTAAGTTCGAAGGCCATATCGGGGTATAAGGTTCGTCAATTATTTTAATTCTATTTTTTTCTTCGAAACGTCCAAGAGAACCGGTTATTTTTGCCATTTCATAACGTTTTAAGAATTCGTTATACAGGTCTTGCTTGGTATCAAGCTCTCTTTTCAATTCCGTAAGGTCACGTTCAATAATGGCAAATGCTTTCACCTGCTCTTCCATTTCTTGTATTTGGGCTTTCAGACTGGTTATTTCTTGCTTCAAGCCTCGTTCTAAAGCTCGGGATTTTTGAATTTCTTGTAATTGAGAAACTAATAATGGAGCTGCATCACTATCGCCAACGGTCTGTGTGATTGACGTACTCATCGCAAGGTGCCAAAGACGTTCTATTTCTTCTGGGGTTAATTTGGCCGTTTTTTCTAATAGACTATTACGCTTTACTTGAAGTCGATCGACTTGGCGCTGCACATTGATAACTTTTGAGTGCTGATCGGTATAACGCGCTCGCAATAAAGCCATTTCGCTGGTGAGCTGTACGATGCGTTTTTCTAACGCTGCCACAACCGGATTACTGGACGATAATCTTTCATCCATCGATAACAAAACACCCTTAGCCGCAGACCAAGATATTTCCTTTTTAGCCAGCAGCTGTTTTAGTTCACGTAAGCGTTTGATGTTACCACCATGAAAAGCCGGTAAATCTGTCGCATACTGCTGCTTAAATAGGGATAGTTTTTTCTCTGCCGCTAGCAATTGGTCTTTCTGTGATTCCAACTGAAGTAATATGAATTTCTCAGATTGTTCTATCGAAGAACGCTCTGGAGCTAAAAGCTGTTCAATAAAATGCTGACTGACGACTTCAAGAATCTCTTTCATATTTTCAGGTTCCCCTGAACGGTATGATATTTTCACCAGATCTTTGCCTTCTTGCGTTAACGTTAACCCTTTTGATATTTTGCGGCTGATTTTTGCTCGTTCATTATTACTGGAATCGTCGTCGATTAAGGCTAATTCTTCTACTACCGAGAATAATACATGACGACTATGAACTAAGGTGTCGAGTGCAGCCATGCGTTCTTTTAAGTTGGTTGATACCGATAAGTCTTCTAAGAAGGGATTTAACTTAGAGGTTTCTTGTACCAGTATGGTGGTATGTGTATCAAATATTTTTCCACGAGTTATCGCAATCAAGCCTCCGACTAAAGGCATAATTAAGATAGGCACTAAAATAAGATAACGCTGACGCCAAGCCGCCATCAAAATGAGATAGACATTTTCCCAAGCACTATTGCTGCGAGATTCTGCCATTGAGTTAAGTGGTTTCATTTCACTGAGAGGAATGCTCATTGCGCCCTCCCATTTTTAAAGAGAAAACGACTTGATGCAGAGGTAAATCGGCTTTGTATTGTTGCTCGATCACAATTCCACGAGGAATCATTTGGCGCAGGTTATTGCCACGTTTATAGCTTGAAATCCAGTCAGGACCTAACTGCAATACGATGGCACTAGCACGGTAATTTTCTATTTTTGATAGCCAAGTAAATAGATCAAACTTTTGCTGTTTATTAGGCTCTAATTGCAGCGGGGTAAATTGCCATTGTATTGTTTTACTCTGGTTAGCGGAATGTGCCCCGGTATTGACTTTTTGTAATACGAGGGCTTGCTCAAATAAGTTTTTATTCGCATCTTTGTTGGCGGTTGTTGCGCACCCTAGCATGCTCGCGCTCATGATTACGATTAACATAACAGTCATCGTGATCTTGTGCTGAGCCATGCTGATAAGTGTTTGCAACTTGTTCATTTTCACCACCCGAATAAAGAGATTTATCTAGGTGTTTCAAGCTTTGTGCCAAATCCATTATTTGGTCTCGCCAGCTATCAAGCTGACTCAGGGTCGTTTTTTCTGCCTGCTGCCAGTTGCGGCCTAGCGAGGCCTCTATTTGCTGCTTTAATCTTATCGCTGCTGGGCTAGTTTGCTGATCTAGCCAGAGGTACCACCTAAGCTCATATTGCCCCACGGCTAGTTCAAACAAGCCTCTATCAACATCTGGCAATACCTCACAGCTATTGGGCTGCGGGTAAAAGAACTGATAATCCCCTTCTCGTCCATCCGTCGGATCATAGGGGTTGGCAGTAGGCATTCTGCCATGCCATTGCACATAACCATCCGCCTCGCTATGCCATAGGAACGCACCCGCTGCGAGCCTAAAGTCAGGCATGTTATATAACCAAACCCTCTTCTTTGATGAGCCTTTAGAAGGTAATGATTTATGAATACGGGCAATTTCCGCTTTATCGACCCCAAATCCGTGATTGATGAGTATTAGATCCAGTTCCTTGATCAGTGATTCTTGCTCTTTATGATTCAAATGCCCCGCTGTTTTTGCATACTGGTTTGCAGAATGCAAACGCTGCGCATCGTCATGTATTTTCGGGATTTGTGCTGTCAGTGCTTCATCAGCGATGGACCAATAAATACGAGTTTCGCCATGGCTTAGTTCAACCAACTTCGCCATTTGACTTTGCAATGCCTCCACATCCAACATTTCTTTTAGCCGTTTATAGGGGGTATAAGCCAATAGGTCAGTAGGGCCATAAAATTCTTTATAGAGCGCTAATTCATGTAGCCAGTTCTGAAGGTTATCTTCACTGGGTGTTTCCATGGGCGGGGCTAACGCACGCAGATCTAAGCGGTCCAGATAATTCAAATCGCAATAGACTTGTGCGAGCTGTAATGACTGCCACTGCTTAAAAAATTGTAAGTGGGGGCTATGATCAAGATAAATTCCGACCTTTTGTTTATTCTGCGGTAAAACCTGATCAATGACTTCGATTGAAAGCTTAATGTATTGTATTTTGGCTTCGTTCTCTTTTTCTCCTTCTGTTAGTGCATGCTTAAACGATAGCTGCATATCATAGTGACCGGGAGTTTGTTGTTCATTGGCTTTTAACCACAGGGCAATTCTGTGGCTGCCTGTTGGTATGACTTCAGAGCTGAGTTTCGTTAAGTGAGTATAACGCTTAGTTAAATGCTGGCTACTGCCCGAACGACGCCAGCGTGGTAAGGCTTTACGAATTTCTAGATAGCCTCCTTCTTGTTGAAATGAAGACTGCCAGCTTGGTTGTGCATCTTGATCCAGCTGGATATCCACTTCAATCAGCTTACCTTCACCTTGTGCCAACCTAATCGCTTTGTTTAAAACGAAGTCTTGTGGTGCTGTTGAGTCTATTAGTGGCTGCTGTTCGACCAACCAATGCTGGTTAAAATATTCTTGCCGACGCTGATTCACTAACCTTAATGCATTGGTTTCAGCTTGATAAACTTTGCTATCCAATTTTTGTAATATTAAGCCACTGATAAAACGTTGCTGCGGGCTATCGCCGAGTAACTGTATCGATAACTCTTCGCTTGTTTGTTCAAAATCATAGCTTTGTACTAACCCTCGGTGCTTTACCACGTCGTGCCATGGGTCTTTGTCTGCTGTTTGCTGATAAAACCTCAGGTATTCCTTTTGGAACCACTGAGCTGGGGTTTTTCTATCGTTATCAGCCTTTAATAATGGCTGCTCAATGCCATTAATGGCTAATCCTAGATTCATTTGTCTAGGTAGATTCTCCCACTCGCCAAGGTCTTCACGAAATAAAGAAATGCGCCATAACCCCTGCTCTAGTGGCATACGCAGTTCTTCGATTCCTGCGATGCCATCTCTGATCCAAGGGTCAGGTCCGGGTCGGTCAACGGCTCTCATTTGACCGAACAGTTGAATGCTATTATTGGCCTCCTTATTTTTTAGAAGATTGATAGCATGCGTTCCTTCTAATACTTCACCCTGGCGACTGCCAAAATCATAAGCTCTAACATAGTCGGGTAATTGCCGATCTTGCTCGATAGCCACATAATCAACTTTAATGTCTTTTATATTGCGCTGTTTATTACCACGAACGGTTTTTTGACCATTAAAAATGTAGATATGTTTGAGCTTGGCAATATCCAGCGGCTGTTTGTTTTCTTTTTTCAATCCTTGTATAGAAATGCGTAACTCAAATGTCCCGCTATTAACTCTGCGCTCTAAGTTTGTTCGAGTGTAATAATCAAAACTATTACGATCATCTATTCGTATGACTAATAACTGCGACTGATTATTAGGATTACGACCTTTAATCACGAGGACATCACGCGCTTGAATACGATCAATACCTTGTTGATTGATACTGCTCTGATCAATCTTCATCTGCCAAGGCAAGTAGGTATCCTCCACTAATACCTTTTGCGGTAAGTCTTCGGCTGAAGCCAGAACTTCAGCCGCTATTAATAGTGAAATACATACCCAAATAAAGAACGAAATAAATAGCGATAAAGGCATATGTCACTCCTAACTCACTTGAATGCGTCGTAATATTTCACGTTCTATTTTCAAGGCTCTTGCTTGCCAAGTATGGCTACCGACTTGCTTTGCTCTACGCTGCCTTACCCGACGAATTTTATCGATATCCGACCAATCATTAATCGCAGAAAAGAAATCAACCTGACTGGTATTGAGTAGCAGTTCTTTTGCAATGGGCACTTCCGCCGCCGCATTTTCAATAGCGTCACAAAAATCGTTGGTGCCCGCGATGGTGATCCAGTCTTTATAAGGCTTTAATGCAGGAAAATTGGTGCTGACGATGGGTTTACCCACCGCGAGATACTCCCTTAACTTCAGTGGGTTACACGCACGAATTTGGGCATTATCTTTAAATGGCAGCAGTGAAACCTGCCAATGATGGATATAGTTAGGTAGCTCGCTATGCTCTTTTTCGCCTAGTAAGTGAATATTAGGTTCACGTCTTAAGTGTTCGACAAAGCAACGCTGTGGACCAATAATCACAAAGCTCCAGTGACGCATTTTGCGGGCGGTACGAATCAACAATTGCTGGTCGACCCAACCACTGATACTGCCATAAAAACCTGCAACAGGGCCTGCAGGTAAATCTTTAGGCCGCTCACTAGGGGCTTCATAAAAATAATCGGCAACACCATGAGGGATAAATACGGTTTTTTCTGCAGGAAACTTTCTCGATAGCGATTCGCTCGCGACCAATATCAGATCGACCTTTTCAACTAACTCGGCTTCTAACTTATCCATCACATCATGATCCACACCTTCCAAAGAAGAGAAGTCATCGCCACAATAATAAATGCTGAATGATTCATGGATTTGTCCTAATAAAGGCATCGCGCTGGGTAAGGATAACCATAAGATTGGCTTTTCTTTCGCAATATCTAACGAGTGATTATTTTTAAACACATTGAATAATTTTTTACTGATAATCTTCTGATTCAACCAGCGCGCCCAAGACTGCCCATGAAATGGAATGGCAAAGGGGTTCACAACTTTTGGTTGCCAATCATGCTCTTCTAGTTTCAAGTGCTGATCAACCAAAGGTTGTTTTTTTAAGCCAAAGGTTAATATGGTTTTAAGTTTTCTTAGCGCACGCCCCATGTCGGATAGATTAAAACGTGGCGCTCTTAAACCAATCGAATTCACCCAGGTAATATCATGATACTTAGACAGCTCTCGCGCTAAGTGCTGCGTACTACTAGGATGTCTTCCCCAATCTTCACCGAACATAACCATAGGATAATTATCTGATAAACTATTCATGAGTTTTCTCCAATCGATTTAATAATTTTGGCGGGGGATCCTGCCGCAATAACGCCGGCCGGTAAGTCATGGGTAACAATACTGCCTGCCCCAACAACCGTGCCTTCACCAATGGTGACCCCTGCGAGTACAGTTACACCGGTGGCTAACCACACGTCCTTTTCTAGAATAATACTGCCTGTTTGATGCTCTTCTTCGGGTAGACCTAAAGCGCGCTTCTCCGCGTTTAATGGGTGGCCTGGAAAACCTGCGAGAAAGACTTTTCCCGCAAGACGAACGTTATCACCTATGATGATCTGCTGGCCGACATTGATCGAGTTCTGCCAGCCAATATCAACGTTATTACCGATGATCAATTCGGGAGTTATGTCACTACTGCTACGACCACATAAGGTTGATAGCCCTGATACGCGCGTATTATCACCAATGGATATGGTTAGTTTTCCCATTACCATAGGCATTCCACTGTAGAGGTAAAACTGCTTTCCACAATGCTGTAAGCGGCTTTTGAATAACGGTGTCCAATAAAAAATTCTCAAGCCATTAGCAATTGTATTTTTAATGCTAAGGTGTAGCCAATACAAAGGTTTATGCAGCAATGTGATTTTCGGAACTTCGAAAAATCTGATTTTATTAATCACTGCCATGGCATTTTTAGCCAAGGGAGTTTCAGATTTTTTCAACCACATTTTTGTCGTATATATTAATTGCATAATGGCTACCTCAGTTATCATCTTAAGCCTGATATTATTTATTCTACCGTGACGGACTTGGCCAAATTCCTTGGTTGATCAACGTCGGTTCCTCTTAGCAGAGCCGTATGGTATGCCAGTAGCTGAACAGGAATGGTATACATAATAGGCTGTAACATATCGCAGACGACGGGCATTTCTATCACGCTATCGACTTTGTTTTTACTGGCATCGGAACTCTTACACGCCGCTACTCCACGGTAATCACTGATCAAGATGACCTTGGCGCCACGGGCGCGCACTTCTTGTAAATTCGATAACGTTTTTTCAAATAACGCATCAAAGGGGGCCAATACGACTACCGGCATTTGGTTATCAATCAATGCGATGGGTCCATGTTTCAACTCTCCCGCCGCATAACCTTCCGCGTGAATATAAGAGATCTCTTTTAATTTTAAGGCTCCTTCAAGCGCAATTGGATAACATTGGCCACGACCGAGAAATATTGTGCTTCTCGCTTTGACCAGAGATTTTGCTACATCACGAATGAGAGGTTCTTGCTGTAACGCAGCACCGATACACTGCGGAATATCCTCTAATAAACTGACCATTTTTTTATGTTGTTTACCACTAAGAGCTTTACGTTCAAGCGCCGCAGAAACCGCAAGTTTGGCTAATACAGTCAATTGCGAAGTAAATGCTTTAGTCGATGCCACACCAATCTCAACACCACACAAAGTGCGATAGACAAAGTCAGATTCACGAGCAATAGAACTTTGAGAGACGTTGACGATTGATAAGCAATATTGGCCTTGATCTTTAGCGTATCTGAGCGCAGCTAAGGTATCGGCGGTTTCGCCACTTTGAGAGACAAATAAGCAGCCGCCTTTTTCCATCATGGGCGGTTCGCGATAGCGGAACTCTGAAGCTAGATCAACTTCTACTGGAAGGCGGGCAATTTTTTCAAACCAATATTTGGCAACCATCGCTGCGTAATAACTGGTACCACAGGCAATAATATGTAAGCGATCGATTTTAGAAAAGTCCATGGTTGGCACAGTTTCTAAGCTAATTTGATTTAATCCATCGAGGGTTTTTTGGCTCGCTTTTGTCTGTTCATGCATCTCTTTATGCATGTAGTGGTCGTAGCCTTCTTTACAAATGTGCTGATCATCCTTTTCAATTTTTACGCGTGGGCGAGTAACCACTTCCATATGACGGTCAAAAATATATACCTCTTTGCTTTCAACCAGTGCTAAGTCACCTTCTTCTAAATAAATCACCTCATCGGCTAATAAGCTGGCCGCAACGGCATCTGAAGCAATAAATGCAGACTGCTTATTAAATCCAACTACCAGTGGACTACCACGACGGGCGGCGATGATTTGCCCTTCTTTACCTTGGAATAACGCGCCAATCGCATACGTTCCTCGTACCCTAGAGAGTGCTCTTTTGGTTGCAATAAGGGGTTTATAACCTTGAAGTAAATAGTGACTGATTAATTTAGGCAGTACTTCACTATCGGTTTCACTTTCAAATTCATAACCCAGCTGCTCTAGCTCGGTACGAAGATCTTGGTAATTTTCAATGATACCGTTATGGACTAGGGCGACATTATTCGCGACGTGTGGATGGGCATTATTAATTGCAGGCTCACCATGGGTCGCCCAACGCGTATGAGCGATTCCTGTCGTTCCTTTAAATCTTGAATTTTCCAATGCCGTTTCTAAATTAACTAATTTTCCATTAGCTCGGCAGCAATCAATTGAGCTATCTTCTAAGATCGCAATACCCGCAGAATCGTAACCACGATACTCCAATGCTTTTAAGCCATCGATGAGTGTTTGCACCGCATTTTTATCATTTACCACACCAAAGATTCCACACATATCACTACCCTCGAACAACCGTACATTTTGATTACATACTGGGGGTTTGCGAATAACGGGCCAACCTTAGAAAAGCTAAGCTAAGTCTTTGTTATCTATAATATAAATCAATAGTTTTGGTCACTTCATCAGTTCTATTTTCAAACTCAACTTGCAATATATTTTGCAAATTGCAATTTCATTTTTCGAGATAAAATCATCTAAATTGCAATCTGCAAACTCTCTATTTTCCATATATCCCTATAAAACAAGCACTTAGCTTTTTTATGATTACTGGCACCGGCTTTGCAATAACCTATGTTACGAAATAACTAAATTAAGGTATTAATATGAAGACTCGATTTTTCTTATTGATTTTGCTGAGCTTTAGCATGAATGTTTTTTCAGCGCCCTTTGATACCTGCCCGACAAAAGCTTTTTTATTTCAAGCTAGGCCCGTTATTGTTTATGGTATTAATTTAGTCTCTGGCACAGATGCAATTTTACAAGATGACGTGGGTCTATTACCTGGCACCAGCAATATAGGCAATGTGAACGGCGTCGGTTTTGATGATTACATCGCAGACGATGGCACCAGTTATCGCTACTTATATGGTTTTAATACCACGAACTTAAAGTTTGTACGTTTGGACAGTGATTTTAAGCAATCAGAATTGACGGTAACAAACCAACCTTCAGGTTCTTTTTATGTCGGTGATGTGTATAACCATCACTATTATTTTTATCGTAAAGGTAAAGGTTTTTATAAAATGAACCTAGATGAAAACGCGGATAATTACTTGGTGATTGAAACTATTTCCACCGTGGCCAACCGTAATCTGACAGATTTTTCTTTTCATCCTAGTAATAATAAATTGTACGGCGTCGATAATAGCTCGGGAATACTTTATGAATTCAATATCGAAAACGGTGCGTCTGAAAGCCTAGGGAATACCGGAGAAACAGGCACATTTGGTGCGGGCTATTTTGATGTCAATGGAAAACTCTATTTATCACGCAACCAAGATGGCAAAATTTATCGGATCGATTTATCCAGTGTTGACGATCCAGGTAGCTCAGGCCCTTACCCTGCTGAATTATTCGCCCAAGGTCCTTTGTCTGGCCAAAACGATGGCGCGCGCTGTGCTAATGCCCCTCTTATTTCTCCTGATATGGAAAGTACCATCGATTTTGGCGATGCCCCAGATAGCTATAGTACTACGCTAGATGCCAATGGCGCTCGCCATGAAATTATTGATGGTGGTCCCTATCTTGGCAGTACTTCGCCAGATGGCGAAGTGGATGCCCGTTTAGGTATTTTGTCTGACGACAGTAATAATGATAATGCTAATCGCGATGATGAAGATGGTATTGGTTTAGTCACTGGTTTATCTCGTGGCTTAGACAATACGGTGGTCGTGACTGCTTCCCAAGCCGGTTATCTACAAGCGTGGTTCGATTGGAATAGAGATGGAGACTTTTCCGATAATGGTGAGCAGATGGCGACGAATCAGCTGTTAGCTGCCGGGGCAAACAATATAGTTGTACGTGTTCCTATCGACGCTGACATAGGTTCAAGCTGGGCAAGATTTCGTTTTGGCTCGCAACAAGATATTAATTTTAATGGCGGCGCCACCGACGGCGAAGTTGAAGACCATCAAATTGAAATTTCAGATATAGGTGTCAGCTATCGCTACTACCCAGAAAATGGTTCTTGGGTAACTCTAGCCTATGAAGACCAATGGCCGATCGAAGGGGACTATGACATGAACGATGTGGTCTTCCATTATCGCACCGTGAGTGTCGTTAAAGATGATCAACTATTACGAGTAGATGTGTATGGCCAGCTCATTGCCATCGGTGCTAGCTACCATAACGGATTTGCCATTCGCATTCCGGACGTACAAGCGGATAGCGTCGATACCAGTAAGATGCGCTTTAAACACTCTAGCCTAGATGCCAGCGGTAATAGCAGTGAACAAGACATGGGGAATCCGATTGAGGCAGGAAGTGATGAATTGATCGCGGTTATTACTCAAGATACCTGGCAGCAAGTGGATACTGATTGTGCTTTCTACCGCACCGATGCTAGCTGTACGGATCATATTCAGTTCGCCTTTGAACTCAGCTTACCGTTTAGCAGTGCGCAAGCGAATTCATCCATCAGCACCCTGTATGACCCCTTTATTTTTGCCACCAGCAACCGCTTTCACGGCAATTATTTCGTCACGCCACCCGGTCGCGGCTGGGAAATGCACCTGGCGGATGTCCCGGCCACTGAGCAAGCCAATAGCAGCTTCTTTAAAACCGGTCAGGATACAACGGATACCAATACCGGTCGTTATTACAAGACTAATAACAATTTACCTTGGGCTATGGAAGTCGGCACGGAATGGAAGCATCCGTACAGCGGTGTGGACTTATTACAAGCTTACCCAGATTTTGAAGGCCACATCACGTCGAATAAGCTGGACAAGCTAGATTGGTATCAAGCGGCTAAACGGGTGAATGGTAAGACATATCCTTAATAATTTACTAGACGACAAAATAATTCATATTGAGGTAACACGATGAACATTAACTTAAAAAGCCATATAAAAACGCTATTCGCGGTTAAGTCCGTACAAGTCACTTTTCAAGGTCTATTGAGTATTTGTATTCTGTTAAGCCTTTTAGCCTGCCAACACCAAGAAGAAAAAGAAGCCGATGTGTACACAGAAAAAGAAGCCACTTCTACCAGCCAACTTAAAGCCTTGGCAGAAATGAAATACATCTCTCACACTAGTATGGATTTAGCGGTGGATATCAACTTCCAAGGCGGCGGTCCTGCTTATCTATCCGTTTATTCTAAATACGTCCGTGAAAATAATGACCATTGGAAAATTAATTACGATAGCCGATTATTAGCCAGCTATATGATCAATAGCCAGATTAGACAAGAAATCGCTATTCCTCAGCACTTAACTCGCCTATTAGTACAGGTTTGGTTTTATGATGATAGAGCGCCTGTAAGCAAAGAAATATTAATTGATAAGCGGCTTTCTATTCAGCTATAAATTGAAGTTTTGTCCTGTCAATGGATTAAAGGGCCAATGAAATTCAAAGCCTTTTAATCTCCCTTTTTTTTAGTATTAATAATACCCATTCTCATCTAATAACAACATAACAATCAATAACATAGGGCCTAGAGTGCTTATCTGCCACTAGTGGCGCATTCCCTGACATGGGTCAATTTTTGTCAACGCAATTCAATAGCACTATTTCGGGCAAGGTTTAGTATTACTTCTAAGATTAATAGTTAAGCGTTTACTTTAAGCGTTAACACAAATAACGGAGTGATTCGGCCATGTCTGAAGAACTAGTCTCAATGGAATCCCGCACTAAAAAAGCTGAGCTGACTACCTCGCTTTTTCTAACATTTGTGGTAATTCCTGCTTTAACAGTGGGTGGCATTGCTGCTTACGGTTTTATGGTTTGGTTTATGCAGATCCTTAATGGACCTCCAGGTAGCTAGGCTAAGGATTCTTAACAAAGCATCATGGCTAATATAGACCATTCACGACGCGCTTTCTTTCGCCGCCCCGCTGCTCTTGCAGCTCAACCGGTTAAAGAAGAAGAGGCTCAACCATCAAGCTGGTTACCTCAACGCCCACCTTGGGCATTAAGTGAGTCGTTATTCACCGATCAATGCACTCGTTGTAACGAGTGCATTTCTGCGTGTGAAGAAGAAATAATTATTAAAGCCGATGGGGGATTTCCTGAAGTCGATTTTCATCGCGGTGAATGCACTTTCTGTGAAGCTTGTGTCGATGCCTGCGAACCCGGTGCATTGTTCAAACATACGAAACAAGATGAGCAGCCTGCTTTCTATTTCGAGATTAAGATTGACGATTCCTGTTTTGCCAAACAAAAAACTCATTGCCAAAGCTGTAAAGACGTTTGTGATACACGCGCCATTACCATGCCTTGGCCTAAGGATGTGTCGTCGGGCGCAATCCAAACCCCTGAAATTAATAGTGAAGATTGCACCAGTTGTGGCGCTTGTATTTCTACCTGCCCTACTCAATCGATCAGCATTACCCCTATTGCGTCAGAAGCTACTTCAGCTAACGATGAAAAGAAAAGCGGAGCTCAATTATGAGAGTAAACAAAATTGCTTTAGACGATGTTACTGAAGAAAGTCATATCAGTAGTTTTATTGTGTTATGCCAAGCGGAAAAGCATCAAAGCGTTGAAAAAGCCTTGCAGGCGCAAACTGATATCGAGGTACACGCCAGTGATGTGAAAGGTAAATTTGTGGTGGTTACCGAAGCAAAACACCAGGGCATTATTATGGACCGTATTGATTTAATTACCGCCATCGACGGTGTGATTAATACATCTATGGTTTATCACCAGGTTGCCGCAATCGATGAACTGGACGATGAGATTGATCAAACCGATAGCGATCAACCGATCGAGAAAATATATCAACCACAAATGTGTGAAGCGCCGTCGGATACAGACGCAGCCTCACAGACTGTTTAATAACAGCAGTCCAATAAATTATTTAAAAATTAAAAAGATTAAAATTTAGACTCGGAGAAAGCATATGAAATTAACTCGCCGTGATGTCATTAAGGCCCAAGCAGCCGCGACTGCTGCGACAGTGGCCGGTATCAGCTTACCCGCTAGTGCCAGTAATATTATTACCTCTAGCAAGGCAAACAAACTTACTTGGTCAAAAGCACCGTGTCGTTTCTGTGGTACTGGTTGCGGAATCAGTGTTGCCACCAAAGACGGTAAAGTGGTGGCTACCCATGGTGATGAAAAAGCGCCAGTAAATAAGGGGCTTTCTTGTGTTAAGGGTTATTTCCTTTCCAAGATCATGTACGGAAAAGACCGTTTGACTACGCCTATGCTGCGTAAGAAAAATGGTCAGTATGATAAAGAAGGTGAATTCACTCCAGTTTCTTGGGATGAAGCTTTCGACATCATGGAAGTTAAGTTCAAGAAAGCCTTAAAAGAAAAAGGCCCAACGGGTATCGGCATGTTCGGTTCTGGTCAGTGGACAGTACAAGAAGGTTATGCTGCGGTTAAGTTAATGAAAGCCGGTTTCCTTTCTAACAACATTGATCCTAACGCTCGTCACTGCATGGCGTCTGCGGTTGGTGGTTTCATGCGTACTTTCGGTATCGATGAGCCAATGGGTTGTTACGATGATATGGAAGCGGCGGATGCTTTCGTACTTTGGGGCTCTAACATGGCCGAGATGCACCCTATTCTTTGGACTCGCATCGCCGATCGTCGTCTATCTAACCCACACGTTAAAGTGGCCGTGCTTTCTACTTACGAGCATCGCTCATTCGACCTTGCGGACATTCCAGCGATCTTCACGCCGCAAACCGATATGGTGCTATTGAACGCCATTGCTAACTACATTATTGAAAGTGGCAGTGTTAACCAAGACTTCATTAATAAGCACGTAAACTTCCGTGAAGGTGTGACTGACATTGGTTACGGTTTACGTCCGACTCACGAGTTGCAGAAGAAAGCGAAGAACCCTAACTCTGGAAAATCTACCCCGATTGATTTTGATGCGTTTGCTAAATTCGTTAAAACTTATACCTTCGAATATGCAGAAAAAATGTCTGGTGTTCCGGCTCGCACTATTGAGAAAATCGCTAAATTATACGCAGATCCTAAAACTAAAGTGATGTCACTTTGGACTATGGGAGCGAACCAACATACTCGTGGTGTTTGGACTAACAACTTGTTGTATAACATCCACTTATTAACCGGCAAGATTTCTCAGCCAGGTAATAGCCCCTTCTCACTAACGGGCCAACCATCCGCATGTGGTACGGCGCGTGAAGTGGGAACCTTCTCTCACCGCTTACCTGCCGACATGGTGGTAAAAAATCCTAAGCACAGAGCTTTATCTGAAAAGATTTGGAAATTACCTAAAGGTATTCTAAATCCTAAACCAGGTGCTCACGCGGTGAAGCAGGTTCGTGATTTAAAAGACAGTAAGATTAATGCTTATTGGATTCAGGTGAATAACAACCTACAGGCTGGCCCAAACGTTAACGAAGAAATTCTTCCGGCTTACCGTAATCCAGATAACTTCATCGTGACTTCCGATGCTTATCCAACAGTGACTGCTGAAGCGTCTGATTTGATTCTTCCTTCTGCCATGTGGGTAGAGAAAGAAGGTGTATTTGGTAACGCGGAACGTCGTACTCAATCTTGGTACCAGCTAGTTAATGCTCCAGGTGATGCTCGCTCTGATATGTGGCAGATCGTTGAGTTCTCTAAGCGCTTCACTACTGACGAAGTTTGGCCTGCGGAAGTGCTCGCGGCGAACCCTGAATATAAGGGTAAGTCTTTATACGAAGTGCTTTATAAGAATGGCAATGTGGATAAATTCCCGCTATCGCAAATTAGCCCTGATTATGAAAACCAAGAGTCGAAAGAGCACGGTTTCTATATTCAAAAAGGCTTATTTGAAGAATACGCAACCTTTGGTCGCGGTAAAGCACACGATCTTGCGCCTTACGAAACTTATCATAGTGAGCGTGGTTTACGCTGGCCTGTGGTTGATGGCAAAGAAACTAAGTGGCGCTTTAAAGAAGGCAGCGACCCATACGTTGAAAAAGGCAAAGGCTTCCAGTTCTACGGTAAGAAAGATGGCAAAGCGATCATCTTCGCCTTACCTTACGAAGCACCTCCAGAAGTGCCGGATGCAGAATTCGACATGTGGTTATGTACCGGTCGTGTATTAGAACATTGGCACACAGGTTCTATGACTCAACGTGTTCCTGAGTTGTTTAAAGCAGTGCCCGATGCTCTGTGTTATTTACACCCAGAAGATGCGAAGAAGCGTGGTTTACGTCGTGGTGATGCGGTTAAAGTTCAATCTCGTCGTGGTGAAATTATTACTCGCGTAGAAACTCGCGGCCGTAATAAGCCACCGGTTGGTTTGATCTTTGTACCTTTCTTTTTTT
>PJEL010001828.1_pt1 | contig 20434 bp, 19 predicted proteins | sample 1853271 | NCBI WGS metagenome assembly PJEL01 (sample SAMN08108733, study PRJNA415343) | Invertebrate metagenome, whole genome shotgun sequencing project. | host: Globobulimina | place: Sweden: Gullmar Fjord | collected 2015-08
TCGGCAGCATGATAGTAAATTCAACTGCGGCGACTCCTCGCTGTTTTATTCTATTTAGGCTAACTCCCCCCATACTAGCCTCCTAGGAATCCGGACTATCGGGGTCGCGATAGAGCACTATTGTTGAAGTGTTACTGACGAAATTGGGATCAAATGAGGCTGCGCCCTCACTTACGCAAGTTCTTACAAATTCACCTACTACATAAGCTTCTGTTCCTTTCTGTATAACCTCTTGCGACAAAAAGAAACAACCTATGCCAACCGCTGTAATGTCATTCATGCCGTTCGTAGCCCCATCACAGATGCCTATCACTACTGGTATTTCTCGGCGACCAGAAATTGTTGTGTCATCACGCAAAATGTCACCTGTAAAACTATCATCAGGACAGCTAGATGGAGGGAGCGCACCTTCTCCTGGAGGCATATACTGAGCGTAGCTATAATAGTCAATAATACCATTATCAAGATCAACAGGGACTCCATCATCATTAACAACGACATTCCCTTCATCATCTACTATTATCCTTTCACCTTGGCAAATATCAGCATCCCTTTTGTGATCGATTGAGTTAGTCCCCCCTCCTTGCCAATCGCCAAATCGAGTGTTTATTCCCTGTGCTACAGGGCCAACACTCCCACCTGGTTCAGTTGAGACGACGTCACCCGGCTTCACACAATGATCAGGCGTAAAGTCTCCAGCGAGGGCTAGACGTATATCCTTCGCCCCGCTGCTATCACCGAGCCTAAGCAACTGGAAATTACCCGGTCCTATGGCTTTATCCTGATTTGACCCCGCCTTCATCACGAATATTTCATTCAGCGGTATCCCAAATGGCATACCTTCTACCAGCAACTCAGGTAAATTAGGTTCGGGGTAATAACCACAAACCATCATTGGAACTACTTTATCTAAACACTCGATATCCGTACTTCTTCCCGCAACCGCAGATGCCCTAACAAACTTATTAAAATTAATTATTTGAGCGATAAAATTATCCAGACCAACATTCTCAATACGGACGCGAACGTACTTAGTGCCTTCATCTAAAACGGGGTTAAAGGGATCTGGCCATTCTGAAAACTCTATAAACAGATTGGGTGCTACTTGGGTTAGGTTATAGTCGACAACAGAGAGGTTGACGCCATTATCTAACTCACTATTTTCATCATATTGCAGATTCTGTATCAATATATTGGTTGCTTCTTGGCGTGCTTGGAACAGAGTCCCCTCTCCCTGCAGCACTTTTGCTGCGCCGATTGCTGCAGCATCTACCGCATTTTGCAAGCGACCTTTGTTAAGTAACATATGACCACCGTCAAGAGCCATAGCCGCAACCACGAGCAGCGAAAAAAGGCCAATAGTAAACATGACCAGGATAGCTCCAGATTGTTTGCGATAGGATCTTATATTCATCTTGATCACCATGCCATGAAATAGAAACCGTCTATTTTCCCACATTGAATAATTAAACACCCCATGACACACACCTAAGTAAATCAATCAAGCGTTTTAATGGAGACCTTATCTCTTCCAGTTTTGGGGGCCACATTACTTACACGATAAGCTTGCATCACTCTTTCACCATAATTTCCTTCTAAGACCCCCACAATGCCTTCATTTCTTTCAGGTGCACTTGGGTCCAATATCTGAACTTGCTTCACCTGTTGGTAACTTTCTCCCATTGGAAAGTCATTCACTTGGGCACAAGCCGTTAATAGAAGAGTGCCAACCAAACAGCAAGGTTTAATGTAGCCGCTAAGGTTTACGTTTAACTTTTTCATACACCACCTCTCCATTAACTATAGTGAATGCCCATATTTTTGCTGAGTACCACTGTCATCAATTTTCGCATCGGACTCTATCGCTTCGTAAGGCGTTTCATGCTTCTCTTGTTCGGACTGTTTATGTGACATTTTGCCTAACAGATAAAACTCCATATCAGATGGCAGGACAAAATCATCGGTTGGCAGTGATATCTGCTTTTTATTAAAGGGTCTAACTAATCTAGGTGTTACCAGAATAACCAGTTCGCTCTGTCCACTCTGAAAACTTTTGCTGGTAAATAACTGACCTAAGATGGGTATATCTCCGAGACCCGGTAATTTATCGATATTTTCACGTAAAGTGTCACTAATCAATCCACTGATTGCGATGGTTTGTCCATCGGCCAATTCAACGGTTGTCGCCGTCGTTCTCTTAACAATTGATGGCACGACAAGTGCGGTATTAGAGCCTCCGGAAAGGGTAACCGCATTAGCATTGCTTACTTCACTGACCATAACGTTTAAATTCAGATTAATCTGACCAGAGTCTAATACTGATGGGACAAATTTAACCCCTACACCAAAATCTCGATATTGAATAGTAGTCGAACCATTAGTCCCAGGAACTGGAATAGGAAACTCACCACCGGAAAGAAACTCAGCAGACTGGCCACTCATAGCTGTTACATTAGGCTCAGCCAGCACTTTAGCGAGACCGTGTTGCTTTGCAACATCGAGAGCAAAGTTCATCATTAAATTCCCATCCAGATAGCGTGCAAAAAAACCACGACTATCAATGGCTGCTGAAGGGTCAAGATCGAAGACCCCACCAGCACCTGCCGTACCAATAAACCCTTTATCGCCTTTGTTAAATATGAAAAACTTTGAATCAAATTGACGGGCGACCTCTTTTTGAACTTCGGCAATAACGACCTCGAGCATAACCTGGTGATCCCCACCAACCGTCATCATGTTTAACACTGTACTTTTCACTTTAGAAACCGATGCGGCATCTGCATAGGCCTGTGCAAGCTCAACCGCAGTGTTCATTTTCTGAAGGTTGCTCGCTTGTCCACTGATCAACAATTGACCTTGAGAGGTTTGTACACCTAACTTTTCACCTGGCAGAAACTCATGTAATCGTGTCTTTAATCCATTGAGATCATGAGTGATTTCGATGTCTATCACATCGACCAGTTGCTCATTTTTATCCCACACCATGATATTGGTACTGCCCAATCTTTTTCCCAGAACATACAGCTCATTATTTGGAAGCAGCTTAATATCACCGATATTTGGATTACCCACAGACACGCGATGAATAGGTTGTTTAAGTTTTAATACTCGAGACTTAAAGATCGGAATATGTTTAATATCCCGGCTCGCTCCCGTTGGGCCACCAGCGTTAGCTGAAAAATTGATAAGAACAAGAGAAAAAGCTAAAAAACAACATGCCAGCGTAACCAGTTTGGTTAATGTACCTTGCATGGTGCACTCCTTTTTTATTACAAGAAAAATTCCATCGATATCTAATGACTCACTTTAACTACCTGCTCCTGCATTCCTTTGAGCAGATAAACCTTTGAATTCGTTTTAGCTGCAACTTGAACTACATCTTTAACTTCAACTTCAACAGGTTTCGAGCTGATATCCTTCGACACTTCGGCTTCATTAATTAATGCTAGTTCAACTTTTGTTGAATCATTTGGATTTCTTAGGGCTAATTGTAATGATCCACGGCCTTTTGCGATCATCAGTACTTCAGCCTGCTCTAAACTCAGCTCAAGCGTCACAGCCCGGACCAATTTAGGCTTATTTTCATCATTTGAAGAGCGTTGATCTATTGCAAGAATTTTAACGTTCGCCAACACAACATCTGTTTGTAGCCGCCCTCCTCTTTTAAATAGGTTGAGTACATCAACACGATTACCAGGCAGTAAGAAACCTGCAACACCAACCACATCATTAACCCTAATGGTAACGGCGCGCATTTGTGGAGAGATCAAACTTGCTAATGTGCTTCCCTCGCCTTTTACCGTTAGCCTTTCACTGCGAAGCACCTCTCCTGCATACAGGTTCTGCTTAACGACCATACCCTCAGCACCTTCAAACGTTTTAATCGCTGTTTCAGGGATAACGGTATTTGGCATAGGAGTAAGAATAAGATGTTTTCGCTCAAGTATTGTTCCAAGCGGAACTAAAGTGGCCATGGTGATCACACTCGTTGAAGCTTGCGGATTAACGGCCTCGGTATTCGATTTCAGCCAGCTTTGAGCAAGAAACACTGCAGCGACACCGAAAATTAACGACAAGAGGACGAATAATATGGTTTTATTGTTCATCAAGAGCTCCTTTCTTGCTAATAAAGACTAACGATATGCTCTACACAAAGTAGATTGACCAGGCTTCAGCGAGCAATCCCTCAGTGACTTCGGGCTTTAACTGCATAAAACTTATTTGATCTGCCATGATGCCGAGCAGATCACGCGGATAGCAGGGGATCAGAGGCTTTTCTAACCGCTGATGATACTCAGTTAGCAGATGCTGAAACATCTCTTCACTGCAGCTAAGTCCTTGCTCCTCACACACCTGAAACCAGATCCTACGATATAAGGGTTCATCTAATGCGTCGAAATGAATCTTGTATCCAAGACGGCGTAGAAATGCATCATCGACCAGGTCATTAGGATTTAGGTTAGTAGAAAAAAGTAAGATTAGCTCGAAAGGAATCTCAAAATGTTCGCCCGATTGAAGAGAGAGAAAATCTCTTCGCTCTTCCATAGGAATAATCCATCGGTTAAAAAGCTGTTTGGCACTGATCTTTTGACGACCCAAATCATCCAAGAGTAAAATGCCATTGTTAGCCTTTAACTGAATCGGAGCCATGTAAGTTCGGCTATGACTATCAAATTGCACCTCTAGCATCTCAGCGTTTAATTCACCACCGGTAATACGCAGTGGCCTCTTACACTCGATCCAGCGAGGATCATGGCCCTGTACCAAGTCCAGAGCATTAACGGGCGTAGTGCTCTCAACCTTATGGTGCAGTTGTGGATCATATACTTGTATTACCTCGTTCCCGATTGCAATTGCATAAGGGATCAAGACATTATCACCCAATGTTAAATTGAGATTACGGCAAAGATAACTTTTCCCCGTTCCCGGAGGCCCATAAATAAGAACCGGCCGGCTCGAATTCAGAGCTGGACCTATCTTGCGCAGAAGATCATTGGGCAAAACCAATGCCTGTAATCCATGCTGTAACATCTCAAGGGTGATTGGATTTTTTCGACTGGACTGCTGCTGACAAATGTCGGTGTACTGAGCCAGCGGCACTGGCACTAAACCTCGATAGCCGCTCTTGGCAGATGCCTGTTTGGCGTATTCCTCTCCCCCATGACTTAACGCATATCGCATCTGTCCATCGGGAGTCGATTGTCTGTTTTCAATCCAGGCAAGCTGTTTGGCACTATCCAACAGACGTTGAATAATTCCGCCAGAAATACCCATCTTCATTACCAATTCAGATTTAGTTAATACCCCGCCTCCGAGCACGTGTTTAAGCATAAGATCGAGTAAAAGAGTCTCTTGAATGCCCGTTTCTTCAATTGACTTAGGTCTCGGAGCCAACTCAGAATTTGCACTCGTATTCACGACTCTATGCTCTCGCATGGAATCGCCAACATTCACCCTAAACATATCAGGTGACCCCTAACCCAAGATAGAGAGACCAGTTTTGATAGAGTGCCACTATATCTTTATCGAGAGAGCATGCCCACAACCAGCCAATAGCCAGTGCCGGCGCATAGGGAACCGTCTGTCCGGCTGCTTCACCGGGTTCAGGTTTAAAATAACTACGCAGGTAAAAACAATCCCAATACCGTCTCATGGTTTTCCATATCCCGGTAAATCCCGTTTTCCAGATAATAAGCACTATGCTTGTCGCCGCCCCTGCAACGATTCCATAAATAAGGCTGGAAAAGATCAATTCTGGTCCCATTAAGGCCCCAATTCCCATCATAAGCTTAATATCGCCGGCGCCTAGAATACGAAATAAAAAGGTAGGAAAAAGCAGTATGAATGCCAAGCCAAAACCAAAGCTTGCCATTAATACCCCCGATAGCTGGGCGTAATAGGCATTGATGGCAAACCCACAAAAAATAGCTAACAGACTCAATGTGTTTGGAATTTTCTCTTTATATAGATCTATGCTAATCGCAGCTATAAAAAATAGACCAGCAAGTATCAATTGAAGAGTTAATTGAGATTCACTCATAACCAGCCCTCAAGATTGATGTCGGTCAAATCAACCACGTCCCTGTGGGATGTAGCTCGGTATTATGGTGTACAATCGGCACTCGCACCGTTTACAGCTGAAGCAAGACACTCAATCTTAGTCGTTGCATTATCGCCTAACAGATTAAACGCCCCAATCATTCCGCCAACGACTAAGCCACCGGCAATTGCATATTCAACAGCCGTTAGTCCACTTTCATCTTCAATAAACTCAATGAATATCTGTTTAATGTTCATAATGTGTTTCTCCTGGTTTATCGACACAATACTAAAGGTACAGAAAACCCTTTAGTCAGAACTAGGTCTATACCTACCACCTAGCTGCTTTTAGTGCCCACAACACATGAACTCTAAAGCTAACTTAAAAGTAGCAAAGGTATCGAAGATGCACCACGCTGATTAAATTACTGATCTGTTGTAGAGGACGTTAAATGTGACTAAATAGATTATTCATAAAACTTTTTTTGAATGACAACTATCGTACGCATGGCTGAATAGCATATGAAATCGCATTCACGTCAACGTTAAGCAATTGATATAGTAGAAGATAGAGTATAAGTCAGTCAGATTATAGTTTATTTAAAAAATAATAGGTAAATCAGATCAGTTAATTAATCAGTTGACAGATTTATTCAGGGTGAATAGCGAAAAACAGTGACTCTAACCCATTAAGTTAAAAAGGTTAGTTAAAACAGTTGAACACCTCGTCAGCAACAATTAATGATTATTTTAGTTGCCATATGTTCGCGGTGAACTTGGAAGAATAATTAAAATTCAATTTATAAGTTAAAAGTACAAGGTCATTGAGTCTTTGTCGATTCAGTTAGTCAAATTACTTACAGAAATTAGATACCATCGATCAATACACGCTTAGGAGAGTGAGTGACCCATGAATACCCCAAACGGTCTAATATCCTGTATATATTGGAGATTTCATAATCTACGCCAAAGTTATCCGCGATGTATGCCTGAATATCACTTCCCTGCAGATTATTTGCATTTCGTGTCGTCGCACGATGTTTAATATATCGTGAAAGTTGTTGTATCTGCTCATCTGTTAAAGAGGCAGGTCTGCCAGTATGCTTTTTATCTTTCAGTCCATCCAGACCATATGTTAAATAACTTGAAATCCATTTATTGACACTTGTTCGGCTTACTTTCAGGTAGTCTGCAATTTGATATCTGGATTTACCTTCATGGAAATGAAGCAAGGCCAGTAGCTTCAACTTCATTCTCGCATTTTTTTCCTGTTGAATAAGTTTCATAAAATCGGGAGTGTCACATGCGGGTTCTGCCATAATGCTATAGCTCCATATCTAGGTTATAAATATCAGGTCTCACTTGAAGCTGTCCGGCTGCATCGACCCAAGAGGTGTGATAAGTTATGTACACAGGAATAGGGCTTGATAGTGAAAAATACCGAGTATCATTCCCTCCCATCGCCTTTTGCAACTCTCTTACCCTCTCGTCCGTTTCCACTAAATAGCGGGAAAGAGCGACAGGTTTTTCGAGTCTAATACACCCATGACTTAATGCCCTATTTCTACCCTGAAACAACTGTTTTGCTGGCGTATCATGAAGGTATATGGACAGACTGTTAACAATAGTAAAACGCATCTTGCCTAAGGCATTATCTTCACCCGGTGCTTGCACCAATCGATATTTTCTCAGTAACGTCGGAAGCTGCTTTGAATCTACGTCACCTAGTTTAATTACGTGTGTTTTGTTCAAACCTACACCATGCAGTTCAAACTGCTTGTGATTAAGGTATCCAGGCTCTGTTGCGTTAAGAGGTAATAGCTCACTTTTTATGATGCTAGCAGGTGGGGTCCATGGTGGGTTGATAGTCAGTTGAGTCAGATGAGTCGAAAGTATTGGGGTCTGTGAACTCGGTTTACCGATAATGACTTTCATCTGTAACGCCACACTCCCCTGTTCAAAGAGAGTCAATTGATAACCGGGAATGTTTATCCACACTAGCTTTTCTAAACTTAGGCCCGATAGTGCTATCCAGCGCCACAGATTTCGTTGCATCTGTTCCACTCGTTGCAAAGGAGTGACATTTATTGCTTCCACAGTGTATTTATCAAGATTGCCATTGACGTTTAAGCCATGACGAAGCTGAAAAGACCTAATTCCATCGATGACCATAGGATCATAAATGGCCTCTCGATAACGGGTTAATTCACTGTATTCGAGATCGCCAAGCAGTGTTAGCATCCACCTTAACTGTTTAACTTCATTTGAACTTTGTCCCAACCTGAATTCATGTTGACTTATAGTGGGCCACTTTAAATTTACCCTCTTCTTGTATTCACCAATCATGCTCCTGAGTCGGTAAACCTCATCAAAAGAGGGCAAAATAGTATCGATGAATTCAGCTAAACGGTCACGCTTGATCGCCCGTAGCAGTTTAGTTTGCTCCACTGATAGTTCTTTATGACTCGACTCTGACATCCTTTCGATAACGCTCAGTAACGCTTTTGTGTAGTTGGTATCCGCTTGTTTACGGAGTTGAGTAGTTTTGATAGGTAGGGGGCTATCGACTTCGACACCAAGATCATCGAGTAAACTTATAAGGGTCATTCCATTTAAACTGACGCCTCTTCGATCAAACCATAGAAGTTCATCGGCAGCCCGCTCATACATTTCTGCCATCATATGTTCGTCGCTCAAAGGCTTTGCCTCTGACAGATCACATACAAACATCATAACCACTGCAATAGATATGAATAACGATGAAGCAAATCTCATACTCATAGTGCCTTATCAGGAAAATCTCTTACAACTCAACATGAAAAAAAAGCAATCAGTAAATAAAAGCAAAAGTAAGGTTTGATACTACATAACATAGGTATTTAGCTGTAAATAAGTCATAAAATCTCAGGGGGCAGCTTCTCTTATAGATCTTGTTCCTAATCTTCTAACCTTAAAATTTCTCGTCAAATCACCCTATAACGTTTAGTACAAAAAATTGCTATGGACAAACTTTCAGATTGAATAGTTTAAAAACTGATCCTATTTTTACTAACGAAGTCAAAGCCTACTATACTTTTATAGAAGCTAAATTTAACAGTCATTTGTAAACAGATACCGATAAGGATGAATAGTTTCAATGAAATCAGGAACCAGCTTGACTGTACAGATGAGCTTATCTGTCATCATCATATTTTTACTGGGGATCAATATCGTCCCGGCATGGCAGGTTTACCAATCCAGATTGGCAATCACAACTGATAACCCGTCAGGTTCAAGCTTAGCTGAGCGGTATCTCATTTTAGGAGACTGGCCAGCATCTGATGTCTACAGTGCCCTGGAGGACAATAATAAATATAAAGTATTAACTGTCACCAAAAATGCTACTGATAATAAAAAGTAATGACCTTCTAAACAGTCTGTGTATTAGGGTTAAGAATTAAGGGAATTTATGTACGCTATGAAACCTGAAAACTCAGGAGAAGTGTCTTTGCTGAGAACATTTTGGCGAACGAACGCCTTGATGTTGCTTTCATTAATCTTACTCTATAACTTCAGGCAACTGCTGCAATACTACTCATCATTTTCGCTCGCTACCGCAATGACACATGTCAACCAGACAGATCTATTTAGCCAGGGGTTACTGTTTGATTTAATACAATTTGCCTTGCTTATCCTGTTACTGCACCTGATCTGGTCTTTTATTATCACCCTATCCTGCCGACCATGGTTCAGTTTGACTCGCCACGAAGGGATCAGGACACAGATCTGGCTTATTATCAGTATCTCCCATTTTACGCTGGTATTCGCCGCAAATGCTTACCTGTTTCCAACTTCTCTGCTTGGTTTTTTAAGGGATACTCCTTTAGCTTCACCTTTGGGTTTAACTGTCCTGAGCTGTTTACTCATGGCTCAATTTTTATGGGGGATCTATCATTTCATCGGCAGAGTCGCCACACTGAGCCTTATTGTGGCAACTTTATCGCTAAGTTATTTCTCAACCACCAAGTTTGATGAACCTTATGCTCCAACCGATAAAGATAGTCCAAATGTGTTCATCATTGGCATAGATGCATTGAGACCGGACCATTTAGGTTATCGAAGCCGGGATAACCACTTCACCCCTAATATCGATAAATTTCTTTCCAAGGCAAATGTTTTTGATAATACCTATACCCCTCAGGGAAGAACCTATGTCGCTTGGATGAGTTTACTGTCAGGGCTATACCCAATAAATCATGGTGCCAGATTTAATTTAGCACCACCCGAGCTTGTGCAAACAGAGTTCCCTTTAATCAGAGAACTAAAACAACAAGGTTACATGACAACCTATGCGATGGATGAGAGGCGTTTTAATCAAATAGATGAAGAATATGGTTTCGATCAGATCATAGGACCTAAAATTGGGGCCGCCGATGCCATAATTGCTAATATTGCAGATATCCCTTTAATCAATCTCTTTATCAAGCTTCCCCTCTCGGAGATATTGTTCCCGTACCTTTATATGAACCGTGCCTACGGAAAGGCCTATGATCCAATATTATTTAACCAAGCTGTCAGCGATAGTTTATCAACAAATCAGCCAAACTTTTTAGCCGTACACTTTTGTCAACTGCACTGGCCATATACCTCAAAAGACTTCATCGATATTGATAGCGCCGAATGGAGTGGTAACTATAACCATTTTATGTACCAGGCCATGTTATCTAAAGTTGATACTCAATTTCGCCACTTCATGGATGAACTCGAGAGTCGAGGCTTCTTAGATAATGCGCTGGTCTATCTGATTTCGGATCATGGTGAAGGGTTTATGTTAGGGAAAGATACCCTACAAAAAGCTAATGATGTTTATGATGGTAAATTGAACGTCAATGCATGGGGTCACGGCACTAATATTCTCAGCCAGGAACAATCAAACGTACTCATGTCATATAGAAAATTTACTCCTGGATCACAATCTAAGCCTCAAATAGTATCCGGTATTTTTTCACTTATCGACATCGCGCCGAGTTTGTTTAGCGAACTTAATTTAGGTTTAGAGCATTCAGATAAAGCCTTCGATGGAATAGTACTTCCAAAAGACAAGGTCCCAATGACTACTGACATAACAGAAAGGGAGGTATTCGTGGAATCGTCTCTACCTGTAAAATCGATCAATGCGAGTTTCATCGATGAGAAAAAAGTTCTTTCCGAAACGGCTTCCAGATATGAGGTTAGAGACAATGGACGAGTAGTCATGTTACCGCAATTTTACGATGAGTTAATAGGTAAAAAGCAGCGCTCAATCTACTATAAACACTGGCAACTTGCTATGTTATCAGATTTTGAAGAACTGATTTTGGTTGATACAAAAATGAAAACCTGGAGTTCAATACCTAACTATCAGGGTAGCGCTCCTTGGTTAAAAATGCTTACTAGTTTGTGTGAACACTACCGGGATGATCAGGGCTTTGACCCTAATGGTAAATGCTCAAACAAAATTGTAAACTCACAACCATTACTACCAAGTAGTAGCAAACCCTTTGACTAAAGCTAAACGATTTTATATCTACTTTCATTTGAGCATCCGAACAGAAAAACAGGATAAATCAAAAATTAAACACAAAGTTCCCATTTATTGTCTATCCTATTTTATAGTCAATTAAAGTTATAATTGCGAATGTCATACAAATCTTTTTACAGAAAATGATGTTAGCAGACCACATTAAAGGATTTTTGTGAGTATATTCAAGGGACTTAGATATGTCACTCTACAACTTATTTAGAAGTTCATTTTTCCAACTTGGATTCCCGTTAGTCTTAGCAATTCAAGTCTGCCTATCACAAAAACAGATATTTACTCTGCTGGTCTCTTATCATGAGCTGGTGAACGCCGTTCCCTATATACTATTTGCACTGGTTATTCTCTTGAGTCAGCCATTCAACCAAGGCAGTACAGGTTTAGTCTCACTATTGATGCTACTCAGTTACTATGTGATCCAAAATTGGTTAATGGTGCCGCTGGAAGATATGAACAGAGTCATATTTGTATTGTTAGCGACTCTATTACCAATAAACTTACTTTTAATCCATGCTTTACCAGATAAGCGAATACTCTCTAGGTTTGGGGTTACTTTTTCACTTTTTATCCTGTTACAGCTTGTCTGGTTATCTATTTTATTAGAAAACCTTTCCACAATTGACATCAGCTGGTTGTGGCAATCGTTTCTTAAACCATTACCAACATTATCTCCATCCCCCTTAATTATCATAATATTATCTTTCTTTCTAACGACTTTCAGTGCGCTGATACTCTTGTTCAGAGATAACAACTCAGATCAAGCTATCTATATCACTCTACTATTTACAAGCGTTATGTTTTTATCATTTAATCAACCTCTGATGCCGGCCTTAACCACCTCAATTGCTGCAGTACTATTACTGATATCGATTATTAATTCGAGCCATGAACTTGCTTTTATCGATCAATTAACAGAGCTACCAGGCCGTCGCTCTCTTGAGGTTGAGATAAAACATTTATCCGGCTTATATACAATTGCCATGATCGATATCGATCACTTCAAACATTTCAATGACACTTTTGGCCACAGAACCGGAGATGAAGTACTACGTTTAGTCGCACAATTAATGAGTCAAAATAAGGGAAGAGGCAAGATTTTCAGATACGGCGGAGAGGAGTTCACCATTTTATTTAAAGGCAAAAATGCTAATCAATGTATGCCTTACCTCAATACCCTGAGAACCAGAGTCGCAGAATATGACCTTAAGATCCGCGACCACACTTCTCGCCCAATAAAGGGAGTAGATCTCAACGGTAAAACGGACAAAACCAGTAACGAATCTGTAAATATCACCGTCAGCATAGGAGTAGCGGATAGCATCTCGGAAACCATACCGGAAAATGTTATAAAAGCGGCTGACAAAGCATTATATCGCGCTAAGAATGGTGGTCGAAACAGAGTGACAAACTTGAGGTTTGCATAGCTTCCATTGCAGTAATCACTTAGGCCGGAGTCATAAGAACATCAAAAACATTCTCAACGTAGATCTCAAAAACGTGCTTACTTGTCTAATATTGTCAATAAATACAATGATGCACCTGAATTTGTACTAATGTTATAGCTAGAAATCATATAAAAAAAGGCGTTAATCATTTGGCAAGGAAACCAACGGTGCGCGAATATGTAAATAGCCAAGCATTAGCTCTTCAGCACGAAGACGACAGTATTGTACTCAGCCAAACAAAAGTGCTTTCAGCCTTTCTTTTATTGGCTGTTGTTGCTCGTATCTTTGTCGCATATCGTTATGAGATAAACTGGGATGAATTTTTCTATCTCTCCTTTATCTACAAATACACAAATGACACTCTTTATAATAGTTTACAGACTTTTCACGTTCACTTTTTTACCTGGTTGAAATGGATATCTGCCAATGAAGTGAATCAAATCATCGCAGCAAGATTAATCATGTTATCGCTACAATTAGCGACAGGTGTTTTCATATATCGGATCAGCCGCCGTTACCTTAGCCTACCAGCCGCCCTTTTTTCTGTCCTCGCTTACTTTAGCGTTTCTTATAACATCAGAATGGGAGCAAGTTTTCGTGCCGATCCTTTAGCGACATTTTGCTTGATGGCAGGTTTATATCTAATACTCACCAAAACATTGGATTTTAAGAGAGCCCTGTTATCGGGGGGGGTAATCGCCTTATCACTAATGGTAACGATAAAGTCATCACTTTATTTGCCAACATTTGGTTTTATTGCTTTGGCACTAGGATTAAGGCCAGAAAGAGAGAAGCTGGATAAAGGTCAAATACCAATTGTTATCGGAGCGACAATCGGCATTTTTTTACTTCTCTATTTTTATCACAAAAGCAGCATTTCCGTAGTGGATTCGACTAAAGCAATCAACACGCTATCCGATAGTTTCAATAAAACAATCAAACATTATGATTTTTTTCCAAGAGAGCGTTATCTCTTTCACTCTTTCAAATTCGATATTATTTATTGGCTAGTACTCGTTTATGGCTTAAAAATACTCTGTTTAAATATCTATAATCCCCAATCAATGGCCCGGAAATCTTCCGTAATATTGGCAAGCCTTATCTTGCCGCTTTGTTCAGTACTCGTCTATCGCAATGCGTTTCCCTATTTCTATCCGTTTATTCTGGCCCCTGCGAGTATTATCTGTGGCGTGGCTTGGAACTCCCTTCGTTGGGATAAAAACAATTTCAAGGAATCCTTAGGCATTGCCTCGTGTGTGCTTTTATTGATGGGCTTAAGCATCGCTTACCATGGTTTTGTGGTTCCTCACAAACAAAACTTAGATAGACAGCAAAAATTAATTGAGGTTGTCCATAAGGCATTTCCCAAACCCACCCCCTATTTTGACCGTTGCTCCATGATAGCTTCTTTCCCGCAAGTCGGCTTTTTTATGAGTACCTGGGGAGTCGAGAACTATACAAACAATAACCTTCCGATTTTGAAGAGTGCAATTTTTAACGACGCCCCACCATTTTTTATCGCCAATGTTGGGTCGCTGGATTTTAGCAACCAGACACCACTAACAAGCATTAAGCAGTACGCTATTTTGGACAAAGATCTTGAGACTTTAAAAGAGAACTACATTCATCACTGGGGTGAACTCTATGTCGCCGGTAAGCAACTATACTTATCTGAAAAGAGGGTTGAATTTTCTATCATTATTCCGGGAGTTTATACATTGGAAAGTAAATCTAAAGCCGTTATTGATGGTAATTTGCTTACTTCGGGGGGATCACTTTTTTTTACCTCTGGCATTCATGTAATTGAATCAGATTCTGTGGGTGAGGAATATACGCTACGCTGGGGAAAGAAGCTTTACCGACCAACTTACCAACCTGACGATAAAGCTATCTTTACTGGCTTTTAGTTATTTATACCCTCTTCTGCCAATGGAAGGTAATAAGAAATGAAACTAATCGTTCAAATTCCATGTTACAACGAAGCTGAAAATTTGGAAGATGTCATCAATGCGATCCCGAAGGAGATAGCAGGGCTAGACACTATCGAGGTTTTAGTCATCGATGATGGCTCTACAGATGACACGCTCGCAATTGCAGATCGAGCCGGAGCTAATCACATAATATCCAATACCTCAAACAAGGGGCTGGCACGTACATTTCATATCGGTATCGAAGAATGCCTTAAGCTAGGGGCTGATATCATTGTTAATATTGATGGTGACAATCAATATAGAGGGGATGATATCCCCCTATTAGTTCAGCCTTTGATTGATGGAGAAGGAGATATCATAGTTGGTGATCGTGGAGGATACAGTAATCCCCACTTCTCCTTTTTTAAGCGCAGCCTACAAGTCTTTGGCAGCTTCATTATCAAAACAATATTAGGTCTGGACATCAAGGACGCCGTAAGCGGTTTCAGAGCGATATCGAGGAATGCGGCGCAGCAGATCAACATAGTCTCTGAGTTTAGCTATACCATAGAGATGCTGGTTCAGGCGAGTGCAAAACGTCTGAGTATCAAGTCGGTACCGACTCGCACAAACCCTAATAAGCGTGAATCACGTTTGTTTAAATCTATTCCGCAATTTCTATACTTATCCATTTCTACGCTACTGCGTATGTATACCATGTATCGGCCTTTACGTGTGTTCTTCTCCTTAGGGATGCTCGCCATGTTGATAGGTATATTACCGATTATCCGTTTCCTTAATTTTTATATGCAAGGAACCGGTGACGGCCATATGCAATCACTGATTTTAGGCAGTACTTTGATGACGTTAGGTTTGATTACTTTACTGGTAGGCCTGATAGCGGACCTCATCAATTTCAATCGAAAATTGACTGAGAAAATGCTACAGAAAATGGAAAAGCTGGACGAAAAAATAATAAAAGTCGAGAACAAAATATCTGATAATTTAGATTCAATTACCGTCAGAGAGCAAGATCATAAACCAAAGAGAAAAGTAGTTAACGATTAATAGTGCATCGCTAAATGGATAGTTCAATCTCAACGAGAGAGGCCAAGTTGAACAGTAAAGCTAACGTCGAAAAACTAAATATCCCCCTTAAAAAAAGGGTGCTGTGTGTTACCTCCAATTACCCCAGGTGGCAAGGTGACTGCACCACCCCCTTCGTACATCATCTCGCACAGGACTTGAAGGGGTTAGGATGGGAAGTCGATGTACTTGCACCTCATGCTATGGGGGCTGCACGACAGGAAGTTCTTGATGGGATTTCCATTGAACGTTTCAGATATTTATGGCCAAAGCGAACTCAAACAGTATGTTATCAAGGCGGCGCTTTGATGAATTTGCAGAAAAACCGTTTGAACTACCTAAAACTACCGTTTCTTGTTATTTTTGAGTGGCTGGCAATCATTAAACGTTTAAAAAGCGGAAAATACGATCTCTTGCACTCTCACTGGATACTCCCCCAAGGCTTTACAGGAGTACTTGCTGCTATACCACTGAAAATTCCCCATGTCATAACCGTTCACGGTAGTGATGCTTTTGCATTAAATGGTAAATGCCTAACACGCTTCAAACATTTCTCATTAGTTCACGCCGATGCAGTAACTGTAAATAGTACTGCAACCAGACAACAGGTGCTTTCAATTGCTCCAAAATTGGCCAATCTTGATTTGATACCTATGGGTGTATCAACAACACCTCCTAAACCTGAACGTTCAGCCCTGCTACGTTCGCGATATAAAGGGAGCGACGGACCATTACTCATTTTTGTTGGTCGTTTAATTGAATTAAAAGGTGTTGACGATCTGCTTCATGCTATAGACCTCTTACAAAAAGAGTTTACAGATATCCGATTGCTAATATTAGGAGAAGGCCCTTTACGCGCAGAGCTGGAGTCTCTTGCAAAAAAACTGAGAATTGACAAGCAGGTCTTTTTCACCGGTTGGGTTGAATCCAAGGATGTCGTTAACTATCTCACTGCTGCCGATATCTTCATCGGCCCCTCTAAACGTTGTCCCGATGGTAGTACTGAGGCACAAGGTCTGACTTTTATCGAAGCCATGCGGGCTGGAACTCCGGTGATAGCGACTAATGTAGGTGGTATTGGGGATATCATCCAACATGAACAAACAGGCTTACTCATTCCAGAATGTTCTCCAAAGGAAATTGCCAGCGGAGTGGTTCGTTTAACGTCAGGTCAAGATCTAAAAGAGTATATCCTGAAGCGGGCAAGAAGTGTTGCTCAAGGTTTTACTAGGGAAACTTCAGCAAAGGAGCTTGCCGGAGTATTTGCGAAACAAATATCACTAAAAAAACATCGAGATGATTCTTTATTTGATAACTAAAAATTATTTTCAGGGTGAGTAAAAATTAAGGAAATGCATGACTATGAAAGGTCATTTAGATCTTGAACAACGTAAACAACTTCACGGAACAGCGTACGTGGAACAATACCTACAGAAATCGCCAAAACGATTACGAGATTTGGTAGATAGAATGGATGTAGAAATCACCTCAGACATCATTGACTTTGGTTGTGGTGATGCGTTGATCATCGAATACCTTAAAGATGCTGTTAACTCATATCAGGGTGTCGATTTTTCTCCTGAGTTTATTGAGGTCGCCAATCAAAGAAAAATGGCCTTACATGCCGGGAATGTAAAGTTCCAATGCGATTCCATCACAAATTTTAGTCGATATCATAAAAGCTCATTTGATATTGGTTTTGCCCTCGATTTAAGTGAACATGTTTACGATGATGAATGGCAAAATATCGTAATAGCAATGCACGATTGTTTACGCCCGGGTGGGCGATTCTATTTACATACTCCGAATGCTGATTTTCTATTGGAAATAATGAAACAGCAAAATTTTCTAATTAAACAATTCCCGGAACATATCTCAGTACGAAGCGCCAAGTCTAATTCTCATTTTTTATCGGTTGCAGGATTTGAAGATATCGATGTGAAATTCATTCCTCACTATAATATCCTTCGAGGATTACATCCCATGTCAAAGCTGCCACTTATAGGTAAGTATTTTCAAGCTAGGCTTTTCATTACGGCAAAGAAGCCTATAAGCTAACTCTCGTTTGGAGACCATTTTTTGAAAAAAACATACCAAGTTGCAGGCCTTATTCTAGTCATAACAGCCAGTATCTATTTCTTCATATATTTAATAGAGAACTGGTCTAAGCTGCCTGAAAATATCTTCGAACTAAAACAAATACCAACTCTTGTTGCCGTAACACTTTGTTATCTTAGCTGTTTCATAATAACATCTAAAGCGTGGTACACCTTACTCTATTCTGTTGGCGAAAAGCCCAAATTACTGCAATTAATAACGATAATTTTACTCTCCCAATTTGCTAAATATTTACCGGGTAATTTTGCACATCATATCGGCCGTGTTGTTTTGGCTCGTAATGCAGTAGTGTCCAACAACTCCATCGCAATCACTATGATTCTCGAAATTATATTAGTCATTTTAGCTGCCTGCGTTGTGGCAGCGATAGCCATAAGTTTTGCCCAATCGATTTCAATCCCACAGTTTATGGACGTACCAACTCTATGGAAAGTATCTATTTTTACTCTTATTATTCTGCTTGGGTTAACTTTTATTTATCTTTCCAAATCTAACTTTAAAAAAGCAATTATGTCCCAATTTAGATTCAGCAAAGCTACGCCACACAATACTTGGGTCAGTAAGATACAGTCTTTAATAAAATGCTTCTTTTTCTATACAGTTAACTTTCTTTTACTAGGTGCTATTTTGTATTTGCTTACAGCGTCATTCTTTAGCAATTTTCAAGCAAGTTATTGGTTATTAACAGGCTTATTTTCAATAGCTTGGGTACTTGGATTTATAACCCCCGGAGCCCCTGCAGGATTAGGTGTACGTGAAGCTATTTTAGTTACAGCCCTCGATCCAATCTATGGTGCAAGCGTAGCTCTCTCTTTAACTCTCTCATTACGCATAGTTACGACAGTGGGAGACGGACTAGGTTTTCTTATAGGGTTATTACTAAAAAATTTCCTCAAGCCGAACTCCTCAGCTTAAGTTTTAACAGATAGGATAACTCTATACCGAAATTACAGGTTCAATTTTCTTTCGTGAGCTTTTCACACCACTACACCTTTCAGGGCAAACTGGAAAATCATCAGATATAATCAATATAACAAGTCAATGAACAATACCTACCGACGCCTTTGCAATCTAGAGGCTAATACGGCAAATTATCACTCATTAACAATCAATCGAGATATATGATTCTATGTGGTTCCAAAAAGAAGTCAGGCTTAAAGCACGTCAGAGAGGTTTTTACCTTATTAGCGATGAGATCTGTGATGCTATACCTGAGATTAACCAGCTAAGCGTTGGGCTCGTACATATTCTACTCCAACATACCTCTGCCGCACTGACCTTAAACGAGAATGCAGATCCCAGTGTCAGAGAAGATTTCGAGCGATTCTTCAATCGATTGGCGCCTGAAAATGAGCACTATTACACCCATACCTATGAAGGTCCGGATGATATGCCTGCCCACCTTAAATCATCACTCCTCGGCTGTGAACTCACTCTGCCCATCACCAATGGCAAGTTAAACCTTGGTACCTGGCAAGGGATCTACTTATGCGAGCCCAGAGATAGAGCCGGTAATCGAACAATCCTTGTGACTATACAGGGTGAGTGAATATAAACCTTATCACTTAAAAGTTACCTAACCTGATACTTATTGAGCTAACTCGCGAAGGCCGAGTGTTTATTGTGCCTCATCGATTAATTCATACTTTTTTAAAATATTTTGCCACCTGACATTGGTATCTAGTTGAAGAACAAACTCAGACAATTCCGGATGAAGCTCAATAAGACCCGGTGTCAGCATGATATGCCTGGTAAAAGAGAAGAATGGAGTTGGTGACAAGTAAATTTTATTTTGTAAATTCAATTCATTAAGCAAAAACATGACAACACTTCTGGGTTGAATTGTTAGATCTCCACGACTTTTAAGTAACAAAGCCAGTGCCTGCTCCTCCCTGTTTACATTGAAACGTGTGATCTCACTTCTCGCAAAGAATGGTTCGAGTGACTTATACTTTCTGCCCCTGACGGCGACTAGCGTCAGGCCCTTTAATGATTCAGGTCCGTCAAATACGACTTTTTTTTCTATTGAGGAGATAACTTCATTTCTATCTTGCCACAACGGGGGCGTCCACAAATATTTAGCCTCTGCACCATCTCCCATCCACCGCCAATTAACAAAGAGAACAAGCCCTTGTTTTTGTTCTGCTAAATACTTATTCAATCTGGCTCTTGGAAGTGAATCCAACTTTCAATCTCTCAAGAAATCCAAGCAACTCAAAGCACTTTTTCCAGAAAAACCCAAACGGCAAGGAAGAAGCGAAAACGACGTCGAGCACTAG
>PJEL010001829.1_pt1 | contig 20427 bp, 6 predicted proteins | sample 1853271 | NCBI WGS metagenome assembly PJEL01 (sample SAMN08108733, study PRJNA415343) | Invertebrate metagenome, whole genome shotgun sequencing project. | host: Globobulimina | place: Sweden: Gullmar Fjord | collected 2015-08
TTGGCGGGCCTTGTAGGGCTGAGAAGGAAGATGGGAAAGAAGTAACATTTAGATTGCATTCAGGTGCTTCAACTCATAAGGGCAAGGTCTTATAACAGGCTTTGCCCTTTTTGTTGTTTGTGGGGAGGAGATAAGGTCGAGCTGTTGTTTAGTGGGTGCCTATGTTCAGTGAGAGTGTACAAGTCCACAAAATGAACACCGCAACTACATGAAAAACTTACCTCTCACAATCATTACCCTTATCATTCTGATAGTCTTCGGACTATTCTTCAGTAAATACTTTTGTTGGTTTCTCCTGTAGCTATTACCGGAAATTTACCCATATTTAGCTTTCTGGTGAATCCTCTATTTACACTTCTTGTGTCCCAGTATTTCAACAAAAAAGGCAGAGCCAACTGAATGACCCTGCCTCATCAGGATGAGCCTCTCATTTGAAGTATACGTTGCGATGCTGCCGCCGTTTTGTTTATGATTATCAGGCTCTTCCTCTACTTGCATTATAATACTTTCTCACGTCAGAAGCTAGCTCAGTACACCTTATTTATCGACAACAAAGACATTCTCACCACTCACCCTAATCATACTATTAATCCTGATAGCCTTCGGTCTGCTTTGGTGGAACTTGATGTGTCCTTTTTTGTATTAATCTCCAGGGTGATTAAAGTCACAAAACCTTGAAGATGACTGAGAGATACGCTCACTTGATTAACGGTGCTTTGCGGAGAGGTGCTGAGGTTGCAGATAGGGTATTTGACTAAATAAATGTGGGATATGACCAATCTTAATGAAGTAATCTATGGGTCTTATAAATCTTAAAACCTTGCAAGTTATTGAGTTAATGTCTTTCAGCATCCTATCCTATTGACGGCTTAGAACTTGCTTACGTTAAGGACAATGTTTACTTGAGTGAAGATAGATATCTACAACTGACTAAAGTTTTAAATAGAGAAGGAACAAATGAATAAAACTATCCTATTAGGATTAACTTTTATTATTACACTTTACGCATCGAATGTTTTTGCATCACTTATTGAAAATGGTGGATTTGAAGACAACTTCACAGGTTGGGAGTCACGAGGTTCTTCCTATTCCTTAGGGGTGGCAACGTACTGGCATGGGATTACTCCTGTAGAGGGAGAATGGATGGCTGTACTGACAGTCTTAGACCAGTTGGATAAAAACTATTCGTCATTTATTTCTCAGAAATATTTTTTAAAAGCTGGTCAAAATCATCATATCAGTTTTTCATATAACCTCAATGCGGAAGGAAATGGCACGGAAGCTCTGGAGTTTTTTTCTTATCTCGCATATGAACATAGAGGAAGGGTGTTAGAGATTTTCACTTTATTACCTCAAACTACTACACCCGGTTGGGTGGACTTTACGTGGGAAACGTTAGGACTGTACTCCGACAGAGAATGTAGATTGATATTTGGAATAAAGTTCCCAGACACTGAAGTAAGTTCTGATTCAATAGGCATGGTTTTTATTGATAATGTTGAGGTTTCTGCTGTTCCTTTACCCGGAGCTGCCTTACTACTAGGCTCAGGTTTAGCTGGTCTCGGAGTCCTACGAAGGAAGAAGAAATGAAAAATAGACTTATAGCAGGATTCGTAACTGGCTTGTTTATGTTGGCTATGAGTCATTCCAGCTATGCCGCTACATTTAACCCTGGAGACAGTAGAACCTTATCTTTTTCGTCATTGCCTTATATTGGTATAGCTAATATCGCCTCCATGGATGTTGAGGTAGGTTGAATATTGAAAGCTTTTATGTCCCAAAGAACAGGTGCTTTGATACTACTGATACTGTTGCTTGTAGTTCCATTTATTAACTGGAGACTAGGAGCATTGTTATGGATGTGCGCCTGGGTGACATATATATGCCAGGGGGTTTTTAATAGAAAGACTTTGGATGATTTAGGTGGGGATGATGAGGAGGAGCATAAGCCTCAAGATTAGCGAATATCTCAACCTGATGCCAACCACCTCAACTTCATGAAAACAGTTGACTGCATCAGGGGAAATTGATAGAGAAAACTAACACACTTTCCTAATACACATTGCTCCGGCAACAATCTGGAAGGCGTGTTGGGGTTGTAGCCTATCTTGAGTAAAAACAGCAGGTTATCGGTAAGGTTCCTGCGGACTTCGGTCCGTGTCGGTTCGATTCCGACCTCCGCACCAATTGTACTTCCAAGAGCTTTCGTGCTCTTCCATAAGACCCGCATCCTGAAATGGTTTGCGGGTTTTTCTTTTCCCTTCTCCTCTTTTTTTCTGTGATTAATAGCTATAATCTCAAATGAGGACTTCCCTTCTTAACTACCAAAGGTTTGTTAATTTATACAGATTGGTGCTGAACTTCTTTTTCAGGATGGCTGGCTGATTTTTGTATTATTAAAAATTGATTTCAAACCTCTTGGTGTGATATTTTGTGGGTAAATGAAAAAATTGTGAATTGAAAAGAGTATGCAGCCTTAACGTAACTGATTAATGAAGAGAGTTTTCTTGTTCCTGCATTCCGCTTCATGTCTCTTCTGAGCTGCATCCCTTCTTTTCGAGCCTAACGGGAGGGTGCTATGAAACGTTTTTTCTGTGAAACGGGCTTACTGGTCCTTTGGTTTTTTCCTTTTGTCCTCGGTATTTCTGCAATTGACAGCGCTGCAAGCGATGATGACTCCCTAACCAGGGACGAGCGGCAGCACATACAGGCTGATCGCCTGCGCCGGGAGGCAGTAGAAGAGTCCCGCTCCAAGCTCGGTTATGAGCACCTCTACCAGGAGCCTCGAGACAGAAAACAGGATTTTGCTACTTTAAGCTATCAAATCCAGATGCTTGGCGCGCTTCTCCAGAACTTTTCAGAAATATTGGCAGATCCTGCTGCCAGCGGCTCCGCATATATTCCATATCTGCCATCCGCCACAACCGGCCTGCCGCCAATGTCTCCCACCCCTGCAATGTATGGCCCTGAGGGGCCCACTGAAAAATCAGTCCGTCTTATCCTGGAATACCGGCTGCTGGTTAACGGCAATCCCAGGCTCACCGTGGGAAAGATCAAAGAATCCTCGGAAAGTGTCCTGGTCCAGGTCGTCACAGTGGATGGCTCGCTTGTTGAAGAGTATTCAATTGACAAGAAAACAGGCCGATGGCTTGCAGTGCTCCCTGACAAGAAGTGAGAAGCACAGGGTGTCTGTATCCCGGCAGCATAAGAAAGTGGGAGGATAAAATGCTAAAAAAGAATATTCAAATTTGTGCACTGGCAGCTTCGATTTTATTTATGGGCCTTATCGCGGCCTGCGCTAAAAGTGGTACAGGTGCGCAGAGTTCAGGTGCTGCTGATGAAAGTCATGCCGCGGAAAGCGTCGAACTGCAAGGACTTCTCACAGAAGAAATTCCATTGGTGGGGGGGCCGAAACGCACTGTTGCAGTTGGTAAATTCGGAGCCATTGGCGCCTTTACCGCCAAATATGGTGACTGGGATGTGGGGGAAGGGCTCTCAGCCATGATGACCACAGCCCTTGTCGAGTCAGAGCGTTTTGTGGTTCTTGAGCGGGCCAACGTCAGCCAGATACTTGCCGAACAGGAAATGAAGGGGGCAGGTATTGTTAACCCTGAAACAGGGCCTGAGCTCGGAAAACTCACAGGTGTTCAGTTACTCATCTATGGAGCGGTGACCGAGTTCGGCACTGATGATTCAGGTGGCGGCATGAGCCTTGGGGTTGCCGGCGGCAGTCTTGGCAGCCTGTTGAGTGGTGCTTTGTCACGGCAATCCACCGAAGGATCGGTCGCCATGGATATTCGGGTGGTTGATTCCAGCAGCGGCCAGGTGCTTGATTCGCATACTTTCCGTGAGGATATTGATTCATCTTCCTGGGATGTTTCAGCAGGCTATGAGGGTATCAGCCTTGGCACCAACCAGTTCTATAAAACGCCCCTGGGCCAGGCAACACGAAAGGTCATCACCAAAGCTGTGAGCTATATTGCCAATAAAGCCAAGGAAACAACGTGGACCGGGCTAGTTGTTGATGTGATGGATTCAGATATTTATATCAATGCCGGTTCGTCTTCCGGGCTTAAGGTTGGTGACCGTTTCAGTATTGAACGGGTGGTGAGAAAGTTAACCGACCCCCAGACCGGAGAGGTTCTTTCAGTGCGCAAAAAGCAGCTTGGCATCGTCGAGGTCACCGGTGTGGAGCAAAAGATTTCCTATGGCAGCTATACACCAATTGATCTGACCTCTCCGCAACGGGGCGATTTTGCTGTCATGGCCCACTAAGGGCTCTTTGTTATAATGGCACTTTTGGGGCCGGTCACTGCTGTCTGATCAGCTGCGATGGCTGGTTCTGGGTGAGCAAAAGAATATCTATTTCTCTGTTTCATAATGACATTTCTGTCTGGAAAGGATCACGTTTTCAGGCAGGAAAATAATTTGCCGTCAAGGAAAAGGTGTCATATGGAAAGCAAGAAGAAAATGAAAAAAACTCTTGCCGGTTTAAGCGTTGCCAGCCTGCTGGCCAGTATCAATTTTACCGTTCTTCCGGGCCCTGCCATTGGCCAAAGCGGTTGCAGCAGTTGCAGCGGTAGTAAAACCGAGATGGTTGACACCAAGCCCAAGGTCAGCACCGCCCCACCCAAAAAGCCTCCTGCTAAAGTAAAAAAAATAGACTCCACTGTTAAAAGCGTTGCACCACCTCCGGTAGAGACTGTACCAAAGAAAAAAAAGCCGGTTGTCAGTGGAGACGCAGTGCTTAAAGCAGTGATCCCCGAGCCTGAAGATGTTGATTTGACAGGTGTTGCGGAAAAAAAGAGGATAGAGATTGATAGCACTACCAAGCATCGTCTCGGACGTGATGATGTGGAATCTGTTGACCGGGAAAAGTTTTATCAAAAAGGTCCGGATTTCGGCGGACTGCGTAACCAGATAAAACGGCTGGGTGGAATGGTTCAGACCGTGACCGGAACTTCAACACTCACCACACCGATTGATCCAGGCGGGCCTTTTATTTTTGCCGATGAAGATGAATGTAAAAAGGTGCAGCAGAGTTTTGCTGATAATGTCGCCTTTGTCAGATCTCTTAAGCAGATTGAGGGAGCTGCTGAAGATTTTGCAGGCAAGCAGCTGGCGGCAAGTTCGGCTCTGGCCACAGCCGGTGAGACCATGCTTAACTCGTTTGGTTACGGAGGACTGCTTGCAGAAGTGGAACTGACCAGCCAGCTGATGGGGTCAGTGGTCTGTCCTGCTGCCGGAGGCAAGAAAAAGGGCGGAGAACTCACCGATCCGGGCGGGGTTAAGATTGCTGTGGGCGGTGGTGGAGGGGTGTCGCCGCCACCACCGGGAAAAAAGAAAAAGGAAGAAGACAATCCGGTTGAGGCAAATATTGACTGGATCAGGGTAGAGGGAGGGCAAAGCAAGGACGTTGAGGTACTGGCCAATGACTCCTATGATGATGGCTTTGGCAGTTTAACCTGGCTGCGCGGTGGAGAGCGCAATGGGTCCTTTGATGAAAAGACCGGCAAGGCCTCCTTTGATGCCCCGGAGCATATGCAGGGCTCCCGCAATATGCGCTACAAGCTGACCGACACTGATGATGATTCCGATACCTCTGTGGTTAAAATCATTGTTAAAAAACGTAAAAAAATCAAGAAACCCAAACCTCCTAAACCACCTAAAGGTGGGGGCAGAGGAGGTGGCGGACCGTTTGTCCCCGGCCCATGTCTTGACTGCGGTGATCAGCTCGCAAATCCCGCAGCTGAGCCGCAGGCTATAGCGGCCAAAGAGCTTGCCCAGGATGTGCTGGAAGGATCAGTGGATGCTGCAGCAGAAGAATTGATCCCCAATGATGTCTGGCAGAAGCGATTTGATGCTGCCAGCGATGAATTTCAGGAGGCTGTTTCCCGTGGAGCAGGAGATACAATGCTGCGCAGGGCGGAGCAGGAGATCCGGGAAATTAAAACGCAGCGCCAGAATGTCGTTGAAACATTGGTTGAGGAACCGACTGCTACCGTGCAGCGCCTTTTAAAATCCGTGGGTGAGGGAGGCGGGAATCTGCCTGTGCATCCGCTTCTGACAAAAAAAGATGGCCCAATGGCACAAAGACTGTGGCATGCGGTGCAGGTTCCGGAGATTCAGGAGCAGGTTAAAAAAATTAGTAATGAGCTGGTTAAAGCTGATGGTTCAATACGTCCGGAGACCATGGCCTCTGTCAGAGAGGTGTACAGCGTATTAACCAACCACAATGCATTTGCCACAAAAAAGGGCGGTGAGGTATCGTTAAGCTCAGATTTTATCGCTGCAAAAACAGAACAGGTTCCCTTAACGCATATCAAAGCGGGATATAGCGACACAGGTTTTGACCGCAGCAAAATGCGTGCATCATTTGCCGGGGAGAGCAAACAGGGCTCGCGGCTTTTTAGCAAATTGTCCCACCTGAAAGAAATGCCGGACATAGGGATAGAGCCTGATTCTTCAACACCAAAGGAATCCAAGACTTCACCGACTGCGTTTTTTAAACCCCTGGCAATAAGCAGCCGGGCTGATCTTCTCCAAGGCAGAAAATATGATTCACCCCTTCCACTTGGTTATGCCGTGCAGCCACAGGTTTCCACCGAAAATGCCATTTTTGCTTCCATTGCCGATCTGAGTAAGGTCACAGCAAAGGGCGATGCCTTCAGGCAACGGGTATCTCTGGGCTCCACTGCTGCCACGCAAATTCTGGAACCAGGGAAAAGTCGAGTTGATCTGGCTTTGCAGTCGATTTCGTTGCAGAAACAATGGCTGCTGGAGAACAAGCAGCATGCAAGCATGCTTGCCGCAGAGCAGGTCATGCTGCCGGCGGATATGCAGGTTGCCGCTGAAACGATCAGGCAACTCGCTGCGGTGCTCCCCGAGTATGAAAAGATCAAAAAGTCCGCCTCCCTCTATGGCAAGGGACAGGACGCAAAACAGGTGGAAAATGCAGCGGCCCAGACCTTTCTGGCTTCTTTTATTGGCAAGCAGCGGCTGGCTGCCATGCAGCAGATCAGTGGCTACGGTAGCAATAAAACCATAGGTACTGCCATGCGAGGTGGTAAACCTGTGCGGGAAGTTGCCTTAAGCAAGGACAGTTCGCTGATAGAACTGCGCCCCATTGCTCCACTGGATAAAAGCACAATAAAATACCATGACATGCGCCTTGATGTTGCCAAGGAGATGAACGCCAAGGCGACCCTGGCGGAGCTACGCTCGCGAAACGCCAATGAATTGACCCGCGCAGATGCTGAGGAGCGTATGGCGGCCAGTGATTTGCAATCAGCAGCCATGACAACCGGCAACAGCCAGATCATTAAAGCGGCGGTTGAGGCCCCGGCCCTGGTCCGTTCTCTGAACACCTTGGCCGCGCGCCGGGTGAATGCCGACACAAAAGGTATCCGGGTCAACCGGCAGGAGATGTTTGATCGGCCAATGCAGGCATTGACCACGGAGCTGGACAAACGGACGGCTGTTTTGCAGGGAGCAGCCAAAAACGATTCAATTATCGATGCCAGTCTGAAAAAGTATACCGTAGCAAGCTTCAAATCAAAAAACATCCAGCTCTCCTATGCCAGGGATTCGAAGAAAGAGCAGGTAGTGACAGCAATGATGGGTGAAGCGCAGCAGAGATACAGCGCTGATCTTAAGACAGCATTTCTCCATACAAAACCAGCCATGACAGAGCAGGCTGATTCCATTTTAAGTACGCCACCGGCCGCAACGGATGAGAGCGAGGACCTTGAAAAACAACTAAAGGACCGACTTGCCGGTTTTGGTGTGGTGCAGAAGTTTGCAAGCGACGAAGAGATGCGGGATTATGCCCAGCAAAAAATCGGCGGTCTTGGCATTGTTCACACCAAATCGGACCTTCTTGACCCTGAGTATCTGAAGAAACAGTTTGGTGCACGTGTCGGCGGCATGGGACATTTTCAGGAATTTGAATCCGATGAACAGATGCGCGAATTTGCCCAGAGTCGTCTCGGTCAGTTCGGCATGGCCCATACCAAAGCGGATCTCAATGATCCGGATTATCTGCTGCAGCTTTACAAGGATCGCTTCGGCGGTATGGGCTGGGCCCATAAATTTGAATCCGATGAGGAGTATGCAGAATTTGTCAAAAGTCGCATTCAGGGCCTTCCCGGCAATGTCTTTACCTGTCAGGACCTGCTTGACAGGGGCATGAACCGCGACCGCCTCAAGTCTATGATGGACTATAACTGCGCGCGGTCCAAAAAGAATTTCGAGTCAGATGCTAACTATTTAAAACGTATGCTCAAGGAGCATCCAGCTGAGTATGTCAAAGGGGAAGACGGCTCCATTCACCGTAAGAGTGGTCAGGAGTTGCAGGCAGACCGCGAAAAGGCCCAGCTTGAAAGTGGTGAATTCTACCGGGACCCTGACACTGGTGAAGTAAAAAGGAAAAATTACAAAGAGATTCAGGCCCTGCGTGAACAGCAGCTTATCGACTCGGGCGAGTTTGTCCGGGATCCGAAAACCGGGAATCTGGTGCGCAGCGACAGCAAAGCCGCAGACCAGATTAAGAGAAAAGTTGCTAAAAAAGAGCCGCAGGTTACCCGTTTTGCCGCAACCGATGCCTATGGCAACCCCATATCCGTCATTGTTGAGGTGGACAATTTTGAGAGCTTTCGGGATGCAGTTGAAGATCAGTTTGCCAAACAGGGACTCTTGCGCAATGAGCGTGGCGACTGGGTTGATGAAAATGGCGATGTTGTTCTTGCTGCCGAGCGGTTAAGTGAGCTTGATCAAAATTATACCGACTCCATGGAGGAGCGCAGTCCCGGCTACAGCCAGTTTATTGCCCATAAACCGGAAAACCAGCGTCCGGGTATCAGGCCGCCAAGTTTTAACGAGAAGGTTGCCAACCTTGAAGATGATCTGCGAAATTCCATGGGCTATTCGGTGAGCAACATCAAGGTGGGTGATTTGACAATCAACAAACTCGATGTTCTGCCGGGGGAATCGGTGTCCGATGCCATTGCCCGTTATCTTAAAGGATCAAAAAAGTATGCCATGAGTGTGGATGGCGATGTTGTCGATGCTGCCACCGGGGATATCGTTGCCTTGAATTACGATATCTATGGCCTGGATGATAAATATGACAAAAAGGTTGCTGAAAGTATTTTCGGCAAGGGGAATGCCGGCTTTGGCGACGAACTGCAGTACCTGGCCCAGAACGGCACTCCGGCCCAAAAAGCCAAGGCCCAGCAGATTATAGCCAACCTTGAGGGAAAAATTCTGCAAATGCAGCAGATAAACGATCAGCAGCAAAGTATCCAGCAGAAAATTGCCGAAGCGGAGGGTGATTCAACACTTTCTGCCCGGGAAAAACGAAATCTCATAACCGGCTATAACGAGCAGATGGGTAAGATAAACTCCAGTAAACAGCAGCTTGAGCAAAACATCCTGGACAATACCAATGCAGCCAATGATTCAGCAATCAAGGTGGTGGAGAACAAGCTCAGTTACGCAGAACGCGATGTGCGCCGGGCCAACCAGCAAGTGCAGCAATTGGCTGATGAATTAACTGACCTTGAAGAGCAACTCCTTAATCAGGATCTGACTCCTTACCAGCTAAGAATGCTTACCGAGCAACGTGAGAAGTTGCTTGGTGAGCTTTTTGAAGCGAATCGCAACCAGCAACTCTTTACCCAGGAACTGGACATGGAGGAAAGACAGCGTGTCGGCTCCCTGGTTAAAGAAGTAAACCTAGGCAATTTCTTTGTCGATCCCATGGAGAATAAAACCTTTGTTGCTGACAAGCGTGAAGCCCAGACCGTTGTGTCCAAGGTGGAATTTGTTGAGCGGGACGGTAAAAAAGTGGCAATTTACCGCGACAAGAATGGTCGCATTCTGGTTGATCCGACAGGAAAGGAAATTGTGGTGCCGGACTATGAAGGACGCCGCGTTCAGGACAATATCCGCAGGAATCTTGCCAAGGATTATGTGCCTGTCGTGAGGAAGAAGGACGATTATGACAAGGCCTTTGATGCACTTATGGCTGTTAATAATGAGATTGCAGCACTGGAGAGCAAACTAAGCGGGCCTGATGCTCCTAAGCTGCAAGGTACGGAACGGGCCAGGTTGCGTGGGCTTTATAAAGAGCAGCGTGACCTGGCCGGCCGTGTCAATGCCATTGGAAACGAGATGAACACCTTCAGCCAGACCCTGGATATGCAGGGAGATGAAGTCAAAAAGGAAATAATTGAAACGGCAATAGCCAACTACAACGACTATCAGGACTATGTGGCTCAATGGCAAAAGGGTGAATTCAGCATCGATTATGTGGATAAGGACGGCAAAAAACAGGTGTGGCAAAAGGATGGCAAAGTCGATTTCGGCAGTGCCAGCTGGGTGGATGAAAACGGAAAGGTGCAGGTATGGAAAAGCGAAGAGCAGAAGAAATATGAACAGGCTGTAAAAGAGTGGGAAGAGGCGCAGCTAGCCAAACAAAAAGCAGACGCAGAACAGGCAGTAGCGGCAAGGGCTGCCCAGGAGCAGCAGCAAAAAGATCATCAGGTATTGGTGGCCAAGAAAATTGCAGAGGCCCGGGACAAATTGCGTACGGAGAATATGCAGAATATCGAACGCACCGTCAGAAATGCCCAGTACGAGTTGAGTAAGGCGGAAAAACGGTTGGCCGAAGAGAAAAAACGTCTTGTCGGATTAAAGGATGATGATCCGAAGCGTAAGGCGATTCTAGCTGATATCCGCAAAGCGGAGCGGTTGGTTGAAAAGGCAAAGATGGACGCCAGAATTGCCGGAGCCCAGGCGGCTCTTTCCGAGCTTGGCCTTGATGAGACAATCGATCGGGCTCTGAAAAAGGCTCAGAGGGAGGCCGAAGGAGAAACCGGCTTAGGCTCCATTGTCCAGTCCATGATTGATGCCATTCCCGGGGCAAATCAGCTCCAGGCCACAGTCATCGGTAAAACAGTGCAGGAGGGGATTGAGCGGTTGCAGGCCGCAGGAACACGCTACCAGACCCTAGCGGAGCGTGAAGAGGCGATTCGCAAAAGACTGGCTGAACTTTCTGCCCAGGGCAAGGATGAGCTCCATGGAACAGAAGCGCGAAAATTGCAAAACGAGCTTGGCAAGTTGCTGGTTGATAAGGTTGCGGCGAAAAATAATCTGCAGACACAACAGCAGCGCTTTGACACCATTGTTGATTATGCCCAGTTTGCCGGGGCAAGCCCTGACTATAATGCTTCCAGATTGACCCTGCTGCAGGACAGGATTAATAAATCCGGCAAAGATCCTGCCACTGTGCTCAATCAGGAAGAACTGCGTGAATACGAGCGGCGAAAAGATATGCAGCTTTACCATGATCAGTATGCCAAGGTTCTGCATAAAGTTGACGAGCTTAAAAAAATCTCGGAGCGCAGGGATGCGGGCGACCCGACTTTTGCCAGTGATTATGAAGCAAAGGGCAAACTGTCCAGGGGACTGACCGGAACAGAGCTGCGCATCCTCCATGGCGAGTACCAGCGCCGGGAGGTGATGATGCAGGTGCTGGCATCAGGGGCGGCGGACACGGCTGACAAGCTGAAGGTGGTGGAGAACTGGATGGTGGATTCTTTTGGGGCCCTTGGCGCCAATAAACCGTTACATAACAACAAGCCTACCAGGCAGTTTATAGAACAAATCGGCTTTCTTTCAAAGACCGAAGGAGCCTTCAGTTATTTGGAAGAAGCCCAACAGAGACTGCAGCAAAGAAAAAATGCATTAACAGCTGCCAAAGAGGCCTTGAGCAAATCCAACACCCAGGAGAACCGGGACGAGGTACACTATCTTGAACGGCGCGTGTCCCTTGCCCAAACTATGTACCAGCAGGCTGAAAGTTCATTTAAAGATGCCTATGGAGAGGATCCTCTGGTCGGATTTGCCCTGGAAAAACAGGGGCAGTCACTTATCAAAGGGCGGTCCTTTGAAGACATCAAAAACTTTATGACCGATTATCGAAATGGATCCATTTTTGATCAGGCTCCATCACAGGCCCAGACTGGAGACGGTATGGCAATTGAGCAATTGCTGGATTTTGCTGGTCTCGGCATGGCTGACGGTGGAGCTGTAACCCCGGTAAGCCAGGAAGTGCTGGATGTCTTTTACGGCAGCTCTTCAAACAACACAGGTGATTTTTATAACTATATGAACCTGCTTGGCGAGAAGGGGTATATGGAGGAGAAAAACGAACAGCACCAGGCTGATCAGCGGCAAAAACTGCAAGCCGAGTTGGCCCGGGCGCAGCGGTTCCAGAACAATAACGAAACATATGTAAAAGGGGCTGAGGCCCTCCAGCAAAAGGCAAAAGAGTTGGAGTCAGAGCTTAATCGACGTCGCAATCTGACAGCAACATACGGGCAGCATTTGGCTGACCTTGCCGCAGAAAAGAAAAGAATCGAGCGTGGCTTGGAAGCAGGCAATCTTACCAATACGGATCGCTGGGACAAAAGGCTTGAGGAGATTCGTCTTGAGAGCGGCAGATACCGGCGTTATCAGAAAAATAATACCTTTCATCAAGGCAGGGTGGAGCAGCGATACAAAATTCAGGTAGCTGATGTCATTGATAAACTTCCCAAAGCATGGCAGCGCGATCCGCTGATTGCCGAGCAGGAGCGTCTTGCCCGCACCATGCAGATGCTTGAGGTCAAAAGGGAGCTTGTGGGCACGGAAACAGCACAGTCAATTCAAAGGGAAGATACCGCCAGAAGAGTCAAGGCTTTTTCTGACCAGTTGGATGCTGCCCTTGAAAATGATGACAGTGAAAAGGTGGAAGAGTTCAGGGCCAAGATTGCCGATGTGGAGCGCAATGATGGGGAACGCTCATATATTCTCAGAAACCGTCATAACATGCTGCGCAGGCAGCAGATCGATATGACCTCCAGCAATCGCCAGGACGGCATCGGACCTGTGTACGAATATGAGTTGCGGGATATGTCAAAGAAGCTTCTTGATATTGATTTTAATCAGTACGTCTCAGTGAGCGAAGATATCAAGGCAAACTACCGAAGAAGTGCGGGAGTGACCGCTGAGGCTGCTGTCAGGACAAATGTTTCAAAGCCGGATGCCGGTTTTGCCAGTCTCTTTGCTGATGAATTTTTCAGCCGGGACACTTTAGACCGAGCCACCGATCCTGTGAAACTGGTTAAAGGGGTGGCCGGTTCCTACGTGGGGTTCGCAGAAGGAGCCTATAGTCTGGTTGCCGATACTGCGCAACTTGTGGCCGGTGCCGCTGAACTTACCGGTGAGTTGGTTATGGTGCATACTGGTCTTTCAGATGAGCTTGGTGACAAGACCGAAACAATTGTAACTCTTGGAGAAAACTGGGACAAACTCAATCTTTCCGGGGCCGTGCGCATGGAGATGCACAAGTATTTCACCAAAATGGCCGTGGCCGATGATCCGTATGCCTATGGAAAATTTGGCGGCAGGGTGGGCTTTGAGCTGTTGACCAATGTCACCCCCGGCGGCGCTGTAGTCACGGCGGAAAAGGGACTGCTCACTGCAGCCAAAGTTGCTAATTATGCCTCCGATATGGCCCGGGCAGCAAAAATTGCCGGTGATATTGCCGAAGCAGCCCGTCTGGCCAAAGCAACAGCCAAGGCGCTCGATATCAGTGCTTCGGGCTTGCAGTTGTCAGCCAAGGGTTTTACCAAGGCTTCCGGCGGGTTGACAGCAGCCCGTGAGGGAGTGACCACCTTGCGCAAGGGACTCAATGAAGGTGCCAAGGACGCTTTTAGGGAATTTTTAACCAGTCCATCAGGCAACCTTTACGGCAGTGAGCTTGACCAGGTCATAAATATCCGTAAAACTCTGGCAAAGGCCGATAATCTGCTCGGCAAAGCAGATGCTCCTGATGTCTCGCCGCAGAAAAGTAAAGAGCTGCTGCAGCAGGCTGATGCCCTACGCCAGAAAGCGGTTCGTGATATGGCAGATTCCAACGAGTATATTCGCAACAGTGTGCTGAGTCATCGGCCTGATATTCCAAACCTGGCTGATGATATCAACACCTCTTTTATTGAAAAATCTCTTCTTGGCCGGGCTGATGAACTTGTCAAAAAAGCGGATGCCCCTGATCTCTTGCCTGAACAGAAGGCACTTTTTCTGCAAGAGGCAAATAAGTTGAGAAATCAGGCCCAGGATCAACTTGCCGCATCAAACAGCCGGGTGCGGGATGCTGTATTTACCGGGAAAAAGGTCGGTGCGGATTTTGCCGATCAGGTAACCGTTAAACGAATCCAGAAGAATCTGTTGGGCAGGGCGGACACCTTGAAGCGTCAGGCGGATGCTGCGGACATAAGCCCGGATGAAAAGCTTCTGCTCAACCGGGAGGCGGAGTTGCTGCGAGCCCAGGGAGTCCTGGAGCTTGGTGCTGCCAATGATGCAGTGAGAAAAACCGTGACCAGTGCCCGTCCTGAAACCCAAGAAGCCCTTGCTGCTTTGCAGCGGTTGGCAAGCGCTAAAAAGGCAGAGGGGATTGCAGCAGCAAAGATTGATGATGCGGCAACTAAGCTTAAACGTCTGCGCAGCGGTGATGCTGGGGCGGACGGTGCGGTAACGGCCACTCCCGAGGTACCTTTTGACGAGAGGAAAACCACCCGTCTGACGGTGGAGGACCTGCTTAATGATCCGGCCTTTCGCAGCGCTCCCACAGAGCGCTTTCCTGTCGATCCAATCGATGTGGACGGCCTTTCCACCACAATTAATGATACACCGACCGTTATAACCAGAGATGGGCAGCTCATTGCCCTGCAGCCTGCAGATGGTGCAATTGCTCCACCTGTTGCTGTCTTGGATCCGCCGATATCCCTGCGCTACGGCATGGACCGACCGGATCTCTCCGAGAGTCCGAGGCTGCGCACTATGTTTGCCGATGTTGAGGCCCGAGCCAGGGCATCCCAGGCCACTCAAAATTGGGATGAGTTTCAGCAGGCTTCCCAGCAGGCAGGAAAGCTTTCAACCGCCACATCAATTTTTAAGAATATGACTCCTGCTGAGCGGGGCAGGGCCCACGAGGTTTGGGAGATCCTGCTGCGCATCCGCCGGGAGAATCCGCAGTTACGCAATATGGATCCCTATGATCTGGCAAGCAATCTGATGCTGCGTTCCAAAGCGGCGCAAGCGCCTGAAGAGGTTGTGGCGGTGATTGCCTCCATGAATAATGTGGATATTTCAGTTGGCCAACTTGCTAGAGCGGCCAATATTTCTACCCCCAACGCAGAAGGCGCTATCAGGCAAGCCTGGACCCGGGAGGCCTTCATGAATCTGAACCTTGACGGTGATGCCAAAATAGCCAAGGCACTTGACGAAATGACCTTCCAGCATGGTGCCGCCCAGGCGGCTGATGCGGCCGCAACTGCGGGCAAAACCACCGGAGCTGCCAACCGTTTGCGCAATGTGCGAACCGCCCAGGCCGATGAGGCAGTGGCAAACGCTCTTGACGGGCTGACCAGAAATTCAGGTGATGACGCCTTGCGGCTTGCTAACGGATTGCGAAATCAGCTTCGAAAATCAAACCTACCGGAAGGTATGCTGCGGGAAGGTTCTGAGCGTGCCCTGGAGAGGGTGGCTATCAAGAGGGAGGTGCTGCAGGCTGACATCGATGAGATTATGCAGGGATTAACCCCCAACCAACCGGTTGAGGCAGCAAAATTAAAAAAACTTATTGACCTGCAGGATGCGGTGGCAAATCTTGACAAACAGCAGCAGATTCTTGCTGATCTTGTCAATAGTCCACTCGTTGAGCCTCGCATGGTGGACGATCTTGTTGTCTATGGACCGGACCCGGATGTGAAATTCACTGTAAGGCCGCTTGCCAGTGGGGCACGGCCAAAAAGGCCGGCCTCCACCCGGGACATCAGGAGCCCGCAGGAGCTTGCCAAACAGCATCCAGATATCATACCGGGCCAGGCTTCACCTGACAGGAAAGGGGTCCAGTATGACCTTGAACAACAGGGCGAGCGGCTGGAGATACTTGAATCCTATGAAGTGACTCCGGGCCGCAAAGAGTTTTTGCTGCAAACAGGAGCTGCGTCCACAAAAGAGAGTACGGCCGATCTTTCCGTCTTTCATGGAAAAGTTAAACAGACCCTTGATGAGACGTCGGGCGGCGTTTCTCTGCGCCAGAAAATAACTTCAGGTACTATGGAGGATGAAGGGGTCAGGAAGGCCATCGCTGAATTTCTCAACGAACACTCCGATTGGCCCGGCATGGCAGGGACACTTCCTGTTGTTGAGCCGGAAATTGCCGTAAAACTGATGGAGTTCAGAAACTGGCTGTTTACGCACCTCACGCAGAAATTTAAGGATATTGAGCCCACAGGCTCTGTGGGCAAAATGAGCAATGACCTTGATTTCAGCACCTTTGGTGATGCACCGGGCGCTCTTCTGAAGCAGATTGACAGCTATCTTGCCAATGAGATTGTTGTTGCCAAGGGGGCTAAAAAGGGTCTTGATAACTGGCGTCAAAAAATGCATATGGATGTTTTTACCAATTCCAATCTCATCCATGTTTATGACGAGGTGGCGGATGAGGGGCTGAGAAAGGCGTTGGCCCTTGATAGAGATCTTTTCGAGTTTGCCGAACTGGCTGAACTTGATGGGTTAAAGCACAGCATGCAGCCGGCTGCCTTTGAAAAGCTGCTTGGTGATGTAAGGCCGGGAACCAGTGTTGCAGATGTGCAAAAGCAGATTGACAAAGCGTTTGGCAATGTGAGTGTTGCTGACAAAGACGTCCTGCTCGATAAGCTTGATGAGGCATTAAAGGCCTTTCGCCGCACAAAGGACCCGCGTTACGCCAGTGATGTGTCGCGCTACCAAATCATGGTAAATCTGGTCACAGCAGATGCCTACAGAACGCCGGGAGGGGTGAAACAGGCGGTCACCTATAAAGAGGGGCTGGTGCCTTTTGCCGAGCCCATTACCATCCGCCTGCCCAGTGACAAGATCAGACTGGGACCAAAGCGTAAATTTAAAAATGTCAATGAAGTGCGCCAGGAGCTTAAGCGTATTAAATCGTTGCCGCAGTCCATTGAAAACTCTGCCGATATCCTGGCCCTGCAACGAAAACTTAATGCCCTGGAAAGCAGAATGCCCCAGGTGAATGAAGTGGAGCGCTACCAGTCAATCATGTCCAATATTCATTTTTTTGAACACAAGATGGATGAAATAGCCCAAAAAGCCAAGGATGTAAACAATAAATATGTCAACCTGGAGGCCTTGCGCCGTTACGAAACCTCAAAATATCTGACCCGTGTATTTCAGGAGGCCTTTGAGCTTGATACCATGGATACTGGGGCCAATTCGCTGATGCGAGAGGCACAGTACCGGCTCATGCGTTTTTATAAAGAACGGGGTGACCTTTTAAAGGCATTCTTTGGCGATGAGTCTCTTCCTCTTTCTCCGGCCCAGCTCGATGAACTGGAGCAGGAGGCGGCAACGTTTATCGGCTGGATCCGGCAAAAAAATTCAGAATTGGCCGTGTCGGCCCGCCGCCAGGCATCAGCGGCAATGGAGGGTGTCACCAAGCAAAGCATCACAGCTCCTGTTACCCCCCCAAAGCTCCTCTATTCTCCGGAAAAGCTCGATACACTGCGTCCCGAGTTGAAAAACATTGTGACAGAATCGGAGTTGCAGCTACAAAGGCGGGGGCTGCGGGCTGGCCGGATTGTCAATACTCCTGCAACACGGATGACGGTCAACACCCAACAGGCTGCAGACAGCTCCGGCCCAGCCGTTGCCGCCGCGGCCATGCGGGCACTTCATCCCGGTTCAAAGGTCACGGAGCGTGAATTTGTTCAGTGGTCACTGGCGACGGGCAAGGGGTATCAATCAAATGCAGCACTTCAGGGGACCACGGCAAAAGGACTGAGCGACATGCTGGCCGCCCAGATCGGCGTGAAAGCGTACAGTGCCTTTCTGGCCCTTGATGATATTGTTGTTGCCAGGCAGAAGAACAAGGAGGTGCTTGTTCATGCCACCTTTGATTCTTCCATTGCCGATGCCGGAGATCATTGGCTGATCATAGAAAATGTCGATAACACCAGCGTCACACTGGGCGACCCCTGGTATGGCCTTTCTGTCCGGCTGCCTCGGGATGAATTTGAAAAATACTGGCAGCAGGAAAGGACCGTCGTTGTTGAGCAGTAACCTGAATCGTGAGCGTTTGGACGAACGCTCATGAATTCAGCTTTTTATATAATCCTGACCTGCACTGTTTCAACAAATTCGCCGCCGGCTAAAATATCGGAGACCACGATGACTCTCTCTCCCGGGGAAATCTTATTTTGCGCGGTCAGCCGCTTAATTGCTCTGGATATGGTGGTTTCAGGTGATTTGGAAAATTTAACGATAAAGGCCTGTACCCCCCAATGGATTGCCAATCGTCTCCTGACGTGGCTGGTGTTGGTAAAGGCATAAATGGGGCCATTGGGGCGGCAGCGTGAAAGCAGAACTGCCATCAACCCCCGGCGGGTGAAAACCAGGGTGGCTTTGGCCTTTAAATTATTATCCAGCACGGCTGCTGACCTGGCAATTTCATATTTTGCATTACTGGACGCCGCCACCCGAACCTTCGGATCGAGCATTTGCCGCTGCTCCGTGCGTCGTGCCACCCCATCCATCACTTCCAGGGCCTTTAGTGGATATTTACCCGTTGTTGTCTCTCCGGAAAGCATGGTGCAATCAACCCCCTGGAGAACAGCCTGGGTAATATCCGTCACTTCTGCCCTGGTTGGCGTCGGACTGACGATCATCGATTCGAGCATGTGGGTGGCGACAATGACCGGCTTACCGGCCTCGCGACATCTCCTGACGATCTCCTCCTGAAGATGCGGCACCTCCTCAAAGGGAAGTTCGGCCCCAAGATCACCTCTGGCAATCATCACGCCATCAGCAACCTCAATGATTTCAGCTAAAAGGGGAATGGCTTCAGCGCTTTCAATCTTGGCGATGATGTCGGCCTTGGCATTTCTCTCTTTCAGGTAGTGCTGCAGTTCAACAATGGCTTCGGCCTTTTTGACAAAGGAAAGGGCGATGAAATCAACACCCTGCTCGACCCCAAATTCAATATCCTGCCAATCTTTGGGGGTTATCGACGGCAGGTCCGCGGACTTTCCGCGGATATTAAGGTGGCGGCGGGAACTGAGAATACCATCATCAAGGCTCGTGCAAATGATATCAGAAGCAGTCTTTTCGACTACTTCTACACTGATCATCCCGCCGTCAACCAGGATAATATCCCCAACTGAAACATCATGGATAAAGCCGTCGTAACTCACCTCCACGCAATTTTCTTCAAGGATGGGTTGTCTGCGGATGGTGAAAATTAACGAATCTCCCTTTTTGAGCTGGATGTCCGGGTTAACATCGCCGGTGCGGATTTCCGGCCCCTTGGTATCAAGAAGGATGGCCACTGTCCCTTTTATCTTACGATTCAAACGTTTAACATGGTGAATCACCTGACCATGCCAAAGGTGATCCCCATGGGACATGTTAAGGCGGGCAATATTCATCCCCTTCAAGGCCATGCTCTTGAGCATTTCATAGGACTTGGTTCTTGGACCAATGGTACAGACGATTTTTGTTTTGCGCATTGTGCTCATATTTATGGAAGCCTCAAAGAATTATTATTAGGTCACAGATCTCATTCTATTGAATATTGACACCTATGTGTTAGACTTTTTTTCAGATGTGGGGATCTTAATGCGCTGGACTGCAGAGCGGCACGCTGAGCAAATGGCAATGAAAGAAAAGAAAAAATATGGTTTATTTAGCTATATAAAGAAATTAACTCAAATTTAATGGTGCAACAGAGGAATAATATGGAAGAATATCTTGATGAGGTGGAGGTTCGGGTGCTTGGTTGTCTGATGGAAAAGGAGATGGCCACCCCTGACTATTATCCGATGTCTATGAATGCACTGACCAACGCCTGCAACCAGAAGTCAAACCGTGATCCGGTGGTTGCCTATGACGAAGCAACTGTGGAGCTGGCAATTAATAGCCTCAGCGAGAAGAAACTGGTGTGGAGAAGTGATGCGGCCCGGGTGCCTAAATACAGTGAGAGTTTTGTCAAAAATAACAATTTACTCACCAAAGAGGCTGCTCTGCTCTGCCTGCTCTGTGTGCGGGGACCGCAAACGGTTGGCGAACTGCGGGGCAGGACTGATCGGCTGTTTAAATTTGATGATTTGGCCGAAGTAGAGCGTTCCTTAAACAATCTGACTGAAATGACTCTGGTGACAAAATTGCTCCGTCAGCCGGGTCGCAAGGAATCGCGTTTCGCCCATCTTCTTGCCGGGGAACCGCTTGTGGAAACAGCTTCGCCAGCAACCCAGGCTCCGGTTGCTCAGCCCAGACACGACCGTTTGACAGAGCTTGAGCAAGAGGTTGTCAGCTTGCGTG
>PJEL010001830.1_pt1 | contig 20427 bp, 27 predicted proteins | sample 1853271 | NCBI WGS metagenome assembly PJEL01 (sample SAMN08108733, study PRJNA415343) | Invertebrate metagenome, whole genome shotgun sequencing project. | host: Globobulimina | place: Sweden: Gullmar Fjord | collected 2015-08
TGAGGAATAGGTGTAACGTCAGTAATGTTGGTGATTTTAAAACCAGCAGCATTTAAGGCACGGATAGCAGATTCACGACCTGGACCTGGACCTTTAACGAACACTTCAATATTCTTCAAGCCAAACTCTTGAGCAGCTTTACCGGCACGCTCTGCAGCAACCTGCGCAGCGAACGGTGTAGATTTACGTGAACCACGGAAACCTGAGCCACCTGCAGTCGCCCAAGATAATGCATTACCTTGACGATCTGTAAGAGTCACGATTGTGTTGTTGAAAGAGGCATGGATATGAGCCATACCATCAGCAACTTGTTTTTTTACGCGTTTACGCGTACGAACTGGAGCTTTTGCCATTGTCTAATCCCTCGTTACTTCTTAATAGGCTTACGAGGACCTTTACGGGTGCGCGCATTAGTTTTAGTGCGTTGACCACGTAGAGGAAGACTGCGACGATGACGTATGCCACGGAAACAGCCAAGGTCCATCAGACGCTTGATGTTCATTGAAACTTCACGGCGTAAATCACCTTCTACGGTGTATTTATCCACTTCTGCACGAAGCACATCAATTTGAGCTTCGTCTAATTCACTGATCTTTGTTGATTCTGCGATACCAGTTGCTACACAAATCGCTTTCGCGCGTGTTGCACCAATACCGTAAATCGCAGTAAGGGCAATTACTGTATGCTTACGATCAGGGATGTTAATGCCAGCGATACGGGCCACTAACACATCTCCTATTTTAAAATTAAAAACAACAGGTTGAAAAGCCCGTTAGGATACTCAACCCGACTCTTTTTCGCAAAGCGAAGCGGCATTATACAGAAAAAACTATATAATACCACTCCTAAAAGATTTAGCTTGCTAGGTTATTAACCTTGGCGTTGCTTATGCTTAGGGTCAGTCTTGCAAATTACACGAACAACACCAGCACGTTTCACAACTTTACAGTTGCGGCATATCTTTTTTACGGATGCACGAACTTTCATTTTATACTCCGTTAAACCTTATCGACCGTAGCCTTTAAGATTAGCTTTCTTAAGTACGCTGTCATATTGATGAGACATCAAATGCGTTTGTACTTGTGCCATAAAGTCCATGATTACTACAACAATGATCAATAATGACGTACCGCCAAAATAAAACTGAACATCGAGAGCGATCATCATAAACTCAGGAACTAAACAAATAAAGGTAATGTACATCGCACCCGCTAAGGTTAAACGTGTCATCACTTTATCAATGTATTTTGAGGTTTGCTCACCTGGGCGTATACCCGGGATGAATGCACCAGACTTTTTCAAGTTATCTGCGGTTTCACGCGGATTGAAAACCAATGCCGTGTAGAAAAAGCAGAAAAAGATTATTGCAGCAGCCAATAACATTACATATAGCGGTTGACCCGGAGAAATTGTAATAGACAATTCCTGTAGGAAATCAGCAACCATACCATCACCTTGGCCGAACCAGCTCGCAAGCGTGCCGGGGAACAAGATAATGCTTGAAGCAAAGATAGGTGGTATAACACCAGCCATGTTTACTTTCAAAGGTAAATGCGTGCTTTGAGCAGCGAACACTTTACGCCCTTGTTGACGTTTAGCGTAGTTTACAACAATACGTCGTTGACCACGTTCAACAAATACAACAAAGAAGGTTACCGCAAACACTATAACTGCAATTAGCAATAATGCTAATAAGTGCATTTCACCTTGACGCGCCATCTCTGCAGTTTGACCTACAGCTGATGGCATACCAGCAACAATACCAGCAAAAATTAAGACCGAAATACCGTTACCGATACCACGTTCAGTAATTTGTTCACCTAACCACATTAGGAACATTGTTCCTGTGACTAGAGAAACAACTGCTGCGAAATAGAAACCTAGGCCTTCGCTAATAACGAGGCCTGGCATCATAGCCGGTAAACCGCGAGCAATCGCGATTGACTGAACTGTTGCTAATACTAAAGTACCGTAGCGCGTATATTGACTGATTTTACGACGTCCAGCTTCACCTTCTTTCTTAAGCTCCATCATTGGCGGATGAATTACCGTCAATAGTTGCATAATAATCGAAGCCGAAATGTACGGCATAATACCTAAAGCCAATACTGAGGCTCGCTCAAGTGCACCACCAGAGAACATGTTAAACATTTCTACAATGGTGCCCTTTTGTTGATCAAACAACTGAGCTAATACAGCGGCGTCAATACCAGGGATTGGCACAAATGAACCCAAACGAAACACAATAAGTGCGCCGAATACGAACATTAACCTTTGCTTAAGCTCAGACAAACCGCCTTGAGCCTTGTTATCCATTCCTGGTGTAGCCATAATCTGTATTATTCCTCGATTTTGCCGCCAGCAGCTTCAATAGCTGCACGAGCACCTTTAGTAACACCTATTCCACGGATTGTTACAGGTTTAGTGATTTCGCCCGAAAGCATAATCTTAACTGTTTCAATGTTACGTGTGACTAGGTTAGCGTCTTTAAGCGCATGAATATCGACAACATCGCCTTGGATGTTATTTAGCTCATGTAAACGTACTTCAGCGTGAACTAAAGACTTACGCGACGTGAAACCAAATTTAGGCAAACGTTGTTTCAATGGCATTTGACCGCCTTCAAAACCTGGACGTACACTACCGCCAGAACGAGACTTCTGACCTTTGTGACCACGACCAGCTGTTTTACCTAAGCCAGAACCAATACCACGACCTACGCGCTTCTTGGCTTTCTTAGCACCTGGTGCAGGAGATAAAGTATTTAAATGCATTATTAATCCTCCACCTTAATCATGTAATGTACTTGATTAATCATACCGCGTACAGATGGAGTATCTTCTAATTCCACTGTATGGTTGATACGACGTAAACCAAGGCCTTTCAATGTAGCTCTATGTTTCGGTAAACGACCAATAGAACTTTTTACTTGAGTTACTTTAACTGTTTTAGACATGCTTTATTACCCCAAGATATCTGCAACGTTTTTGCCACGCTTTGCAGCTACAGCTTCTGGCGATTTCATATTCGCTAGAGCGCCGATAGTTGCACGGACAACGTTGATTGGGTTAGTAGAACCGTATGCTTTTGACAATACGTTCTGTACGCCAGCTACTTCTAGTACTGCACGCATCGCGCCACCGGCGATGATACCTGTACCTTCAGACGCAGGTTGCATGTAAACTTTAGAACCTGAATGACGACCCTTAATAGGGTGTTGAAGAGTAGTACCCTTCAAGTCAACAGTTACTATGTTACGACGAGCCTTTTCCATTGCTTTTTGAATTGCAGCAGGAACTTCACGTGCCTTACCGTAACCAAAACCAACGCGACCGTTGCCGTCACCAACTACAGTTAGTGCTGTAAAACTGAATATACGACCACCTTTAACCACTTTAGAAACGCGGTTAACTGCGATTAGCTTTTCAGCCATATCAGTTTGTTGTTGTGTATTTTCTACATTAGCCATGATCAACTCCTAGAACTGAAGGCCAGCTTCACGAGCTGCTTCTGCTAACGCTTTCACGCGACCGTGGTAACGGAAACCAGAGCGATCAAATGCTACGGCTGTTACGCCTTTAGCAGTTGCACGTTCTGCGATTACTTTACCAACTGCGGCAGCAGCGGCAACGTTACCTGTTTTCTCAACTTGAGCACTTACTTCTTTGTCTAAAGTAGACGCCGCAGCGATTACTTCAGAACCCGTAGGAGCGATTAATTGAGCATAAATATGGCGAGGAGTACGGTGAATTACTAAACGATTCGCACCCAACTCGCTGATTTTAGCACGTGCACGCTTTGCACGGCGTAAACGAGATGTTTTCTTATCCATCGAATTACCCTACTTCTTCTTAGCTTCTTTACGACGCACAACTTCGTCACTATAACGGATACCTTTACCTTTATAAGGCTCTGGCTCACGGTATGAACGAATGTTGGCAGCGACTTGTCCAACCAAATGTTTATCAGTACTTTTCAGTACGATTTCAGTTTGGCTAGGAGTTTCACAAGTGACACCTTCTGGAATTGCGTGATCAACTGGGTGAGAGAAACCTAAAGAAAGGTTTAAGCTCTTACCTGCAGCTTTTGCACGGTAACCAACACCATTAAGAATCAATTTCTTTTCAAAACCAGCAGTGACGCCCACAACCATATTATTGATTAATGCACGAGTAGTACCAGCTTGAGCCCAAGCGCCTTTAACGTCAGCAACGATGTTAGTAATAATTGAATTTTCTTCTTGAGAAATTACAACATCACTATGGATCGTGCGAGATAATTCGCCTAATGGACCTTTAACTTTAATGTCTTGACCTGATAACGTTACGGTAACGCCAGCAGGAATCTGGACAGGTGCTTTAGCAACACGAGACATATTCTTATTCCTTACGCTACGAAACCAAGGATTTCACCGCCAAGACCCGCAGAGCGAGCGGCGCGATCCGTCATCAAACCTTTAGAAGTAGAAACGATAGCAATACCCATGCCCGCTAATACTTTAGGAAGCTCATTGCTGCCTTTGTATACGCGAAGACCAGGACGTGATACACGTTTGATCGTTTCGATTACTTCTTTGCCTTCAAAATACTTCAACTCAACAGAAAGTTCTGGTTTAGTACCTTCAACTACTGCGAAATCTGAAATATAACCTTCTTCTTTAAGTAAGTTAGCAATAGCTACTTTAAGCTTAGAAGAAGGCATAGTTACTGCAGTTTTAGCTGCAGATTGACCGTTGCGGATGCGTGTAAACATGTCCGCGATAGGATCAGTCATCATAATTGCGTTCTCCTTTGATTACCAACTAGCTTTCTTAAGACCAGGTACTTCACCGCGCATAGTCGCTTCACGTAATTTAATACGGCTTAAACCGAATTTACGTAAGAAACCATGTGGACGGCCTGTCACGTTACAACGGTTACGTTGACGTGAAGAGCTCGAGTCACGAGGTAAAGATTGAAGTTTTAATACTGCATCCCAACGCTCTTCTTCAGAAGAATTAGCATTTGAGATGATTGCTTTTAATGCACTGCGCTTTTCAGCGTACTGAGCGACTAATTTAGTTCGCTTAGCTTCACGTGCTTTCATAGATGATTTAGCCATAACTCTACACCTTATTTCTTAAACGGGAAGTTAAAGGCAGTCAGCAAAGCACGACCTTCCTCATCAGATGCCGCACTGGTAGTGATAGTAATATCCATACCGCGGATCTTATCGACTTTATCATAGTCGATTTCAGGAAATATGATTTGCTCACGAACGCCCATGCTGTAATTACCACGGCCATCGAACGATTTAGGGTTCAAGCCACGGAAATCACGGATACGAGGAACAGAGATAGAAATTAATCTTTCTAAGAATTCCCACATACGTTCGCCGCGTAAAGTTACTTTTGCGCCAATAGGATAGCCTTCACGGATCTTAAAGCCAGCAACAGATTTGCGTGCTTTAGTGATCAGAGGCTTTTGACCTGAGATTGCAGTAAGATCATTCGTGGCGTTTTCTAATACTTTTTTATCAGTAATAGCTTCACCAACACCCATATTAAGGGTGATCTTTTCAATCCGAGGGACTTGCATGATACTTTTGTATTCGAACTTCTTTTGAAGGTCGCTTACAACGGTATCTTTATAAAAATCATGCAGTTTCGCCATCGTTTACTCCAATAATTAAACTGATTCGTTATTAGACTTGAAGAAACGAACTTTTTTGCCGTCTTCAACTCTAAAACCAACGCGATCCGCTTTCCCTGTAGAAGGGTTAACGATTGCTACGTTAGATACATGGATTGGTGCTTCTTTCTCAACAATGCCACCAGGCTGCTGTAACTGTGGTACAGGTTTCTGATGTTTCTTGATTAGGTTTACACCTTCTACAAATACTTTGCTGTCTTCAACAAGAACTTTAGTAACTTTACCAGTTTTGCCCTTGTCTTTACCTGCAAGTACGATTATTTCGTCATTTTGACGAATTTTAGAGGCCATTTTCGTGACTCCTTATAGTACTTCTGGTGCTAATGAAACGATCTTCATGAACTTTTCAGTTCTTAATTCACGTGTCACTGGCCCGAAAATACGAGTACCAATTGGCTGTAAGTTAGCATTTAACATTACTGCCGAGTTGCCGTCAAAACGGATGGTTGAACCATCTGAACGACGTACGCCCTTTTTAGTGCGCACCACTACTGCGTTAAGAACATCACCTTTCTTTACTTTGCCGCGAGGAATTGCTTCCTTCACTGCAACTTTGATGACATCACCAATGCGTGCGTAGCGACGGTGCGAGCCACCAAGGACCTTTATACACTGTACACGTTTAGCGCCGCTATTATCAGCAACGTCAAGCTGTGATTGCATTTGGATCATATTATGTGCTCCGCTATTATTTAAATTCAAGGCCAGAAATTTGACCCGTCACTGCCTTTAAAAAACCCACTCATAATGAGCGGGCGCGAGATTATAACACCACCAATTTTAAATTGGTACTTTATTTAAACAATTTGTTTGAGGGTATAATCGTAACTCTAGGTTGGTATCTATAGGTCAAAACGACAGTTTATTTATTGCTATATATAAGTAGTAGAATTGGACACTCACCTTTCATCGTTCTAATCACAAGTCACAAATCATTTTATTGGGTAATTGTTTTTTAAGATTCGAAACGCAGTGTCTAGAAGTTCAGTGTTATTTACTCCTTTTAGTAAAATTTCCAAGACTAATGATTAAAAAACACCGATAATTGCCACATTGTACTCTTCTTCACTATTTGCTGATGAGCATAACCAAAGTCTAAATGCCTGGGTTTTGCTACGTATTTAGGTGAACAACTGCAGGATATTTCATGGAAATCAAAGTTAACTTTCTCGATAACTTAAGATTAGAAGCTAAGTTTGACGATTTTAGCGTTATTGCCGATCAGCCGATTCGATATAAAGGTGATGGGTCTGCCCCCAGCCCTTTTGATTATTTTTTAGCATCTTCTGCTTTATGTGCTGCTTATTTCGTTAAGGTTTATTGTAAGTCTCGCGATATCTCGACTGACAATATTCGTATCTCACAAAATAATATTGTTGACCCTGAAAATCGTTACAACCAAATTTTTCAAATTAACGTCCAGCTTCCTGACAGTATTTCCGAAAAAGACCGCCAAGGTATCTTGCGCTCAATAGAACGCTGCACAGTAAAGAAAGTAGTGCAAACCGGCCCTGAATTTAAAATAGAGCCGGTAGACAATATCGATGCAGATTCACAAGCGATGATCATGGTGTCGCCTGATGAAGATACAAGTACGTTTATATTAGGTAAAGATTTACCGTTAGAGAAAACCATTGAAAACATGACCAGTATCATCGAAAATTTGGGCATGAAAATCGAGGTCACCTCATGGCGAAATATTGTGCCGAATGTTTGGTCGTTAAACATTAGGGATGCAGCTTCACCCATGTGTTTTACCAATGGCAAAGGCGCAACCAAAGAAAGTGCCCTGTGCTCTGCCTTAGGTGAATTTATTGAACGCTTGAACTGTAACTTCTTTTACAACGACCAGTTTTTTGGTCAAGAGATTGCCAATGCTGACTTTGTCCATTACCCGAATGAGAAGTGGTTCCAACTGGAAGATGATGATTCACTACCAACTGGGTTACTTGATGAATACTGTCTCGATATTTATAACCCTGACGAAGAGCTTTGTGGCTCACATTTAATTGATACTAATTCAGGTAACATTGAACGTGGCATAGTCGCGATTCCATATACCCGTCACTCTGACGGCGAAATCGTTTATTTTCCCTCCAACCTTATCGAGAACTTGTTTTTAAGTAACGGCATGAGCGCAGGTAATAATCAACACGAAGCGCAAGTGCAGTGTTTATCAGAAATCTTTGAACGTGCGGTAAAACGCCAGATTATTGAGCAGGAAATCGTGTTACCCGATGTGCCTCAATCAATACTAGCCAAATACCCAAGCATAGTCGCCGGTATTCAAGGACTAGAAGATCAAGGCTTTCCTGTTGTTGTAAAAGATGCGTCATTAGGCGGTCAATTTCCCGTGATGTGCGTCACCTTAATGAATCCAAGAAACGGTGGCGTGTTTGCGTCATTTGGCGCTCATCCAACTTTTGAGGTGGCATTAGAGCGCAGTCTAACGGAATTGTTGCAAGGTAGAAGTTTTGAAGGACTAAACGATGTCCCAAAACCTACGTTTAATAGCAGGGCTGTGTCTGAGCCTGAAAACTTTGTGGAACACTTTATCGATTCTACAGGCGTTATCTCTTGGCGCTTCTTCAGCACCGACCATGACTACGATTTTGTTGAGTGGGACTTTTCAGGCACTAATGAAGAAGAAAACGATCAATTATTGGGTATTTTAGAGTCGCTTGGCAAAGAAGTGTATATCGCAACATTCGACGGTTTAACGGCAGACAATAGCGCTGCCGCTTGTCGAATTTTGGTGCCAGACTATTCTGAAGTGTATCCGGTTGAAGATTTGATTTGGGACAACACCAACAAAGCATTGGAGTATCGTGAAGATATTTTGAATTTACATCGCTTAGATGAAGATGAGCTGATTGACTTAGTTGCAAGATTAGAAGAAAGCCAGCTTGATAATTATATTGACATCAAAACACTCATTGGCATTGAGTTCGACGAAAATACGGTTTGGGGACAACTAACCATTATCGAACTTAAAATATTGATCTACCTAGCCGTGGGTGGATTAGAGCAAGCACATGATTTAGTCGGCGACTTTTTACAATACAACGACAACACTGTTGAGCGCGGCTTATTTTACCAAGCAGTGCATACCACACTTGAAATAGCCTTAAATGAAGCGTTAGATTTTGAACACTATGCTGCCAATTTAGATCGTATGTTTGGTAAAGAACAAATGGCCGAGGTCATCGGGCTAATCAACGGGACAGCAAACTTCCATGGCCTAACCGAAACGAGCATGGCATTGGAAGGTATTGAGCCGCACTTGCGCTTGATTGAAAGTTATAAAAAGCTGCATGCAGCAAGAGCGAAAGTAGCAAAGAGTTAGGTTTCAGCTTATAAAGCCACTTGTTGTTCACTCACTATATTAAAACAGCCGATAGTCGAGCCTGCATTACTCAGTCGAGAACATGACCTAGCCATTAAAAGGGCTAGGTCGCTTTGAGGCTATTACAGACATTAGCAGTAAGTTTATTCAATGCCGCTTGTACTATTTCAAATTAACAACAAGCCTCTGAATTATAGTTATATTTAAATCCAATTTTTTTGCGTTACGATGTGGCTTTTTCTATGGTGTTTGTATTCCTCAGGAAATGGACTCCAATGAGTTACAAAGTAGTTTTGCCTCCAATCTTCCACAAATAACTCATACATTTCATATAACCTGTCATTGCCTTCTTCTGTGCGCCAGTGTTTGATTAAAACTTCTGCTTGTTCCCAGTGTTTAAGCATTGCTCCACGTTTATACTTAAAAATTAGAACTTCATCATAAGCATCCATAGATATGCCCAAGAAAATATTCTCGTACATATTTAAAAATGTGGTGATATCAACATCATCTTCAGACGCAGCAGAGCCATCAATGATAGATTTAAAGCCGTCTTTTCTATGTTTTTTAAAAGCATTTTCTGCTTTGATGAAATCTTGATCTGTTTCTATTTTGGTGATTATGTCAGAGGTAGCCCTAATACGGGCAATTTTTCTCTGAGCATTAATATTGTATTTAGCTACTAGCAATGCAAAGCACGCCGATAAAAAATCGCTAAGGGAGATAGCAGTGGGTAAGGTATCTAAAAAAAGTTCCCGCCTCTATTGGGCTAACGAGGAGTTGTACGGTTTCCAGTTCCATTGGAGTTTAAAGGGGCTTTATACGCCTCTGCCTTCTTCAAATGCAGTCATAATGAATACCTTTTAGTTGTCTATAAAAGTCTAGACTTATAAATAATCTATCTACCAAGTATACATGATAAGTAAAGTTTATTAATAATTTTTAGCTATATAAGATTGTTATCAGGAAAATTGATACGAGTTATTATTTTCATAACGATGCCTCTTTAATTTAAGGATAGCGTTACATTCACCATTTAGGCTCAAACAAAATAGCAGCCTTTAATATAAGTATTCTAGACCCTTACCAAACTGTTTTAAATTCTGTCAGGCATAGCACTTGTTAATTGAACGAGTATTCTCTAAGTACAATATTTACAGGCAATAAAAAAGCTCTGTTGATTTACCCGAAAGTAAAACAACAGAGCTATTTAATATAACTAGTGAACTAGTAGAGAGCTAATTAAGCTTTAGTCACTACGTCAACCAAAGTCCAAGATTTGCTCTTAGAGATTGGCGCGCATTCACGAATAGTTACTAAGTCACCTTCGTTACATACGTTAGCTTCATCATGTGCTTTCAACTTAGTTGAACGGATCATGAATTTACCGTACATAGGGTGCTTAACACGACGCTCGATCAGAACAGTAATAGACTTATCCATTTTGTTGCTGACAACGCGACCTTGTAGTGTACGAATTTTATCGCTCATTACTTACCAGCCTTTTCAGTCATGATTGTTTTAACGCGTGCAATGTTGCGACGCACTGTTCTAAGCATATGTGTCTGAGCTAACTGACCAGTACTTGCTTGCATACGTAAGTTAAATTGCTCACGTAACAAGTTAAGAAGTTCAGCGTTAAGCTCTTCGATGCTTTTTTCTTTAAGTTCGTTAGCTTTCATTACATCACCGTTCTAGTTACGAAGGTTGTTTTGAACGGAAGTTTAGCTGCTGCTAAAGCAAATGCTTCGCGAGCCAATTCTTCTGATACACCTTCCATTTCATAAAGAACACGACCTGGTAGAATTTGACATACCCAATATTCCACAGAACCTTTACCTTTACCCATACGAACCTCAAGAGGTTTCTTAGTAATTGGCTTGTCTGGGAACACACGGATCCAAATTTTACCTTGACGCTTAACGTGACGAGTCATTGCACGACGCGCTGCTTCAATTTGACGAGCAGTCATACGACCACGCTCAACAGATTTTAAACCGTAAGTACCGAAGCTTACTGAGCTACCAGTCTGTGCTAGACCACGGTTGCGCAGTTTAAATTGCTTACGGAATTTAGTACGTTTTGGTTGTAACATTACTTAACTCCTACTTGCTCTTGCGGTTGTTTCTTTTCTTAGGTTTAGGAGCTGGAGCTTCTGCTTGCGCAGGCATGCCACCAATTACTTCACCTTTAAAGATCCAAACTTTAATACCAATAACACCGTATGTAGTGTCAGCACGAGCAATCGCATAGTCGATATCAGCACGTAACGTGTGAAGAGGTACACGACCTTCACGATACCATTCTGAACGAGCGATGTCAGCGCCGCCTAAACGACCGCTTACTTCAACTTTGATACCCTTAGCACCTAAACGCATAGCGTTTTGTACTGCACGCTTCATAGCACGACGGAACATAACACGACGTTCTAATTGGCTAGCAATGCTGTCAGCAACAAGTTGAGCATCCATCTCTGGCTTACGTACTTCGGCAATGTTAATTTGCGCAGGTACACCAGCGATTTGTGATACTTTTAAGCGTAATTTCTCTACGTCTTCGCCTTTTTTACCGATAACAACACCCGGACGAGCCGTGTGAATAGTTATACGGATTGATTTAGCTGGACGCTCGATTACGATTTTTGATAATGAAGCACGCTTTAATTTCTCAGTTAAATATTCACGAACCAAGTGGTCACCGTGAAGGTTATCTGCGTAATCTTTGCTGCTTGCAAACCATGTAGACGCGAAAGGCTTAGTGATACCTAGGCGAATACCGGTAGGATGTACTTTTTGACCCATACTAATATCTCCTAGTTATCAGCTACAACCACAGTAATGTGGCTAGTGCGTTTAAGGATACGATCCGCGCGACCTTTCGCACGAGGCTTAATACGTTTCATTGTTGGACCATCGTCAACCATAATAGTTTTAACGAATAATTCATCAATGTCTGCACCTTCGTTATGCTCTGCGTTTGCAATCGCTGAGTCTAAAACTTTCTTAACTAAAACTGCAGCTGATTTGTTGCTGAAGTTTAAAATTTCTAAAGCTTTCTCAACGTGTAAGCCGCGGATTTGATCCACAACTAAACGTGCTTTCTGAGCAGAACCACGGGCAAATTTATGTTTAGCAATAGCTTCCATTTAACTTCCCCTTATCTTTTCTTCGCTTTCTTATCCGCAGCGTGACCACGGTAAGTGCGAGTTGGTGCAAATTCACCTAGTTTGTGACCGATCATTTCTTCGGTAACAAACACAGGGACGTGTTGACGGCCATTATGGACAGCAATGGTCAATCCGATCATATTTGGTATGATCATTGAGCGACGAGACCAAGTTTTAATTGGTTTCTTGTTCCCGCTTTCCAGAGCTTTCTCTACCTTCGTCAACAAGTGTAGGTCGATAAATGGACCTTTCTTGAGAGAACGTGGCATGGTGATTCCTCTTATTTAATTAAACTAGTACTATTTAGTACGACGACGTACGATGAACTTATCAGTACGCTTGTTTTTACGAGTCTTGTAACCTTTAGTAGGTACGCCCCAAGGAGATACTGGGTGACGACCACCAGAAGTACGACCTTCACCACCACCGTGTGGGTGATCAACTGGGTTCATGGCAACACCACGAACAGTTGGACGAACACCACGCCAGCGCGAAGCACCAGCTTTACCAAGAGAACGTAACATGTGTTCTGAGTTACCGATTTCACCTAAAGTTGCACGACAATCCGCTTCAACTTTACGCATTTCGCCAGAGCGAAGACGTAATGTTACATAAGCGCCATCTTTAGCAACTAATTGTGCATAAGTACCAGCAGCACGAGCGATTTGAGCACCTTTACCAGGTTTCAATTCGATTGCGTGTACAACACTACCTAATGGTGTGTTACGTAATGGTAATGTGTTACCTGCTTTGATTGGAGCATCGATACCAGACTGGATTGAATCACCAGCTTTTAGGCCTTTTGGAGCCAAGATATAACGACGTTCACCATCTGCGTATAATACTAACGCGATGTTAGCAGAACGGTTTGGATCATATTCCAAACGCTCAACTTTTGCAGGGATACCATCTTTAGTGCGTTTAAAGTCAATTACGCGATAGTGTTGCTTATGACCACCACCAACGTGACGAACTGTAATACGACCAGTATTGTTACGACCACCAGACTTAGAGTTTTTCTCTAAAAGAGGTGCGTAAGGCTTACCTTTATACAGATCCGAGTTAACCACTTTAACAACGTGGCGACGACCCGGAGAAGTAGGTTTACATTTTACAATAGCCATTTTTAACTTCTCCTATTACTCTGCGCCAACGAAGTCGATGTCACTGCCTTCAGCAAGAGTAACGTACGCTTTTTTCCAGTCGCTACGACGACCAAAACGAGCACCTGTACGTTTTGTTTTACCCTTAACATTCAAGGTGCGAACACCTTCAACAGAAACTTCGAAAAGTTTTTCAACCGCAGCTTTGATTTCAGCTTTAGTAGCAGTAGTAGCAACTTTGAAAACAACTGTGTTGTTTGCTTCAGCAGCCATTGTTGCTTTCTCAGAAATGTTCGGTGCCAAAAGCACTTTTAACAAACGTTCTTCGCTTATCATGCTAACATCTCCTCAATTTGCTTAACTGCAGAAGCAGTCATCAATACTTTTTCAAAACCCACTAAAGAAACTGGGTCAATGCCTTGAACGTCACGAACGTCAACTTTGTATAAGTTGCGAGCAGACAAGAACAAGTTCTCATCAACTTCTGGTGTAACGATTAAAACATCTTTAAGTTCTAAGCTATTTAACTTAGCAACTAATTCTTTAGTTTTTGGTGTTTCAACTGCGAAATCGTTAACTACAACTAAACGTTCTTGACGAACTAATTCAGAAAGGATGCTAGCGATAGCACCACGATACATTTTACGGTTAACTTTTTGGCTGTGATCTTGTGGACGAGCAGCGAATGTTACGCCACCTGAACGCCAGATTGGACCACGAGTTGTACCAGCACGTGCACGGCCAGTACCTTTTTGACGCCATGGCTTCTTGCCACCGCCGCTAACTTCTGAACGAGTTTTTTGCTTCACAGTACCTTGGCGAGCACCAGCTGCATATGCAACTACTACTTGGTGTACTAATGCTTCATTGAACTCACGTCCGAAAGTTGCTTCAGAAACTTCAAGAGCGCCTGACGCGTCTTTTAATGCTAATTCCATCAAAATTCTCCTCAGACGTTAGGCTTTAACAGCTGGTTTGATGATTACGTTACCGTTAACTGCGCCCGGAACTGACCCTTTAATAAGGAGTAAGTTACGTTCAGCATCAACACGAACCAATTCTAGGTTTTGTGTAGTTACCTTCACAGCACCCATGTGACCAGACATTTTCTTGCCTTTAAATACTCGACCTGGTGTTTGACACTGGCCGATCGAACCGTTTGAACGGTGAGAAACAGAGTTACCGTGAGTAGCATCTTGCATACGGAAATTCCAACGCTTAATACCACCTTGGAAACCTTTACCTTTCGATGTACCGGTTACGTCTACTAATTTTGTTTCGTTGAAAAGCTCAACAGTGATTGCACTGCCTGCAGCTAATTCAGCACCTTCGCCTTCATTAAGACGAAATTCCCATAAACCGCGACCTGCTTCGATACCTGCTTTCGCAAAGTGACCAGCTGTCGGCTTGTTTACACGGTTAGCTTTCTTAGCACCAGTAGTTACTTGAACCGCTGAATAACCATCGTTGTCTACAGTTTTAACCTGAGCAACACGGTTCGCTTCAACTTCTAGGACTGTAACAGGAGTAGAAACGCCATCTTCAGTGAAGATACGAGTCATGCCCACTTTACGTCCAACTAGACCTATAGTCATGTTAAAACCCCCTATTAACCCAAGCTAATTTGAACGTCAACACCAGCTGCTAAGTCTAAACGCATTAATGCGTCAACAGTCTTATCAGTAGGTTCAACGATATCAATTAAACGCTTGTGAGTACGAATCTCGTACTGATCACGCGCATCTTTGTTAACGTGTGGAGAAATCAAGATAGTAAAACGCTCTTTGCGAGTAGGAAGTGGAATTGGACCACGAACCTGCGCGCCAGTACGCTTTGCAGTATCAACGATTTCTGCTGTAGATTGATCAATCAAACGATGATCGAACGCTTTCAAACGAATGCGAATTCTTTGATTTGACATGAAGACAAATCCCCAAATTTAAAGAACGAACAAAATACTGCCCATCACCTTTTTATTGAAAAGGGGGGAGTATCGCTAATAACATTCAACCCCCTATCGGGGTTGCTGTAGAAGTAAATAAAACAAGGCTTATCTACTTAAAAACACGCAGGCATAGCCATACGTGGACGCGTATTATACCTATATCGATTAAATACGCAACAATTAAGTTAACATTTATAGAATAGCCGATGTAAGGCCTGACTATATTTCTCACATATATAAGCAGAGCGTCTGTAAGCCAATTTCCTCGCAATTATCATATATTGAGTTATCAGAATGAAATTGAATGAAAAATACAAGCAAATCATAGCGATGACTGCGACCTCAACAATACATTTTGATTTGTCAGCCCGAGCAGAAATCCATTGTTCTAATAATTTATTGGGTAGAAGTATGTTTGTTTCTTCTAAGTTCTGGTATACTCGCGCGGTTTTTATTCACTAACCCTTAGAGCAAAACAATGGCAGATTTAAGCAAATACAGAAATATTGGTATTTTCGCTCACGTTGATGCTGGTAAAACCACCACAACGGAACGAATTTTGAAACTTACAGGTATGATCCACAAAATTGGTGAAGTTCACGATGGTGAATCAACAACTGACTTCATGGAACAGGAAGCTGAGCGCGGTATTACTATCCAATCTGCTGCTGTAACATGTGAGTGGAAAAAGCACCGTTTTAACGTTATTGACACTCCTGGTCACGTTGACTTCACTGTAGAAGTTTACCGTTCACTTAAAGTTCTAGATGGTGGTATCGGTGTATTCTGTGGTTCTGGTGGTGTTGAACCACAATCAGAAACAAACTGGCGCTATGCGAACGAATCAAAAGTAGCTCGTTTAATTTTCGTAAACAAGTTAGACCGTTTAGGTGCGAACTTCTTCCGCGTTAAAGATCAAGTTGAAAACGTATTAGGTGCTCGCCCATTAGTTATGACTTTACCAATTGGTGAAGAAGATAACTTTGTTGGTGTTGTAGATGTTTTATCTCAAAAAGCATACATCTGGGATGACTCAGGTCAACCTGAAAACTACACAATTGAAGATATTCCAGCCGACATGGTTGATGACGCAGCAGCATACCGAGAAGAAATGATCGAGACTGCTTTAGAAGCTGATGAAGATTTATTAATGGAATACTTAGAAGGTGAATTAACTCCTTCTGATGAGCAAATTAAAGCCTGTATCCGTAAAGGTACTCGTGAATTAATGTTCTTCCCTACATATTGTGGTTCTGCATTCAAGAACAAAGGTATGCAGTTATTACTTGATGCTGTTGTTGATTACTTGCCTGCTCCACAGGAAGTTAACCCACAACCATTAACGGATGAAGAAGGTGAACCAACAGGCGAATACGCTATCGTTGACGCTAACGAACCATTCCGTGCATTAGCATTCAAGATTATGGATGACCGTTTCGGTGCCCTTACTTTCGTACGTGTTTATTCTGGTACGTTAAATAAGGGTGATACAATCCTTAACTCATTTACTGGTAAAACTGAACGTATCGGCCGTATGGTAGAGATGCAAGCTGATGATCGTACTGAACTTTCATCTGCACAAGCCGGTGATATTCTTGCAATCGTTGGTATGAAAAACGTGCAAACAGGTCATACATTATGTGACGTGAAAAACCCTTGTACACTTGAAGCTATGGTATTCCCAGAACCAGTAATCTCTATTGCTGTGGCACCTAAAGATAAAGGTGGTGCTGAGAAAATGGGTATCGCTATAGGTAAAATGGTAGCTGAAGATCCTACTTTCCAAGTTGAAACAGACGAAGATTCAGGTGAGACTATTCTTAAAGGTATGGGTGAGCTTCACTTAGACATTAAAGTTGACATCCTTAAGCGCACATACGGTGTTGATCTTGAAGTTGGTAAGCCACAAGTTGCTTACCGTGAGACAATCACAAAAGAGATTGATGATTCTTACACACATAAGAAACAATCTGGTGGTTCTGGTCAGTTCGGTAAGATCGACTACAAAATTCGCCCAGGCGAGCCAAACTCAGGTTTCACTTTCAAGTCAACAGTTGTTGGTGGTAATGTTCCTAAGGAATTCTTCCCAGCAGTTGAGAAAGGCTTTAAAGGCATGATGGATACTGGTGTTCTTGCTGGTTTCCCTGTTTTAGATGTTGAAGTTGAATTATACGACGGTGGTTTCCACGCAGTTGATTCATCAGCAGTAGCATTCGAAATTGCAGCTAAAGGTGCTTTCCGTCAGTCAATTCCAAAAGCTGGTGCTCAGTTAATTGAACCTATCATGAAAGTTGACGTGTTCACTCCTGAAGATCATGTTGGTGATGTTATCGGTGACCTTAACCGTCGTCGTGGTATGATCAAAGACCAAGAAGCTGGTACAACTGGCGTTCGTATCAAAGCTGACGTACCACTTTCAGAAATGTTCGGTTACATCGGATCATTACGTACAATGACATCAGGCCGTGGTCAGTTCTCTATGGAGTTCTCACACTACAACCCATGTCCAAACAACGTAGCTGAAGAAGTTATCGCTGAAGTTAAAGAGCGTAACGCTAAAAAATAAATAATCTTTACTGATTATTCAAAAAAGGCCGCTACTGCGGCCTTTTTTATTACGCTAAATATAGTCAAAGTTAACAATAGCTTAATATATTGTGCTTAATGCTACTTTATTACTTGATGAAGACAATGAACGATCTCACTTAATCAGCTTTCTCAACCCAAATCACGAGAGGGTATTAATTAAGTTGGTTTACTTAAGTCAGTTACATTACAACAATCCTCGCAATACTATTGATCAAAATCTAAATTAAGATTAAACTCATCTGACCAGTAGAGAGATAAAACCTCTCTCGACGAACGAAACAGAGTTTATTATGACTGACTATAAAGCCCCGGTAGATGACATTAATTTCTTAGTTAATGACGTGTTTAACTTTGAAAAACACTTCAAAGCCTTTCCAGAGTTTGAAGAAGCGACGCCTGATTTGGTTGAAGCTATCATCTCTGAATGTGCAAAATTTTGTGAAAATGAGATTGCCCCACTCAATCAAATTGGTGATAAAGAAGGTTGTAAATTCGACAGTGGCAATGTCACTACACCAACAGGCTTTAAAGAAGCCTATCAACTTTTCGTTGAATCTGGCTGGCAAGGGCTTTCTCACCCTATTGAATACGGTGGACAAGGATTACCAAGCTCTCTTGGCATCATCAAAGGTGAGATGGTTGGTACCGCCAACTGGTCATTCGGTATGTTCCCCGGTTTAAGCATTGGTGCGATGAATACGATCTTGGCTCATGGTAGTGAAGAGCAAAAGCAAACCTACATGCCAAAACTGACAGAAGGTACTTGGAGCGGTACGATGTGCTTAACCGAAGCACAGTGTGGTACCGATTTAGGGCAAATAAGAACAAAGGCTGTACCTAATGAAGATGGTAGTTTTGATATAACCGGTAGCAAAATATTCATTTCAGCTGGTGAACATGATTTAACAGATAATATCATTCATATCGTATTAGCCCGCTTACCAGATGCACCGAAAGGAACTCGAGGAATTTCATTGTTTATTGTTCCTAAGTTCTTAGTGAATGAAGATGGCAGCGTAGGTGAGAGAAACCCAGTTGTTTGTGGCTCTATTGAAGACAAAATGGGTATTAAAGCCTCTCCAACTGCTGTTTTAAACTTTGACAACGCTAAAGGTTATTTAATTGGTCCGGAAAATAAGGGCCTTGAATGTATGTTTACCTTTATGAACACCGCTCGTATTGGTACTGCAATACAAGGAGTAGCGGCCGCTGAACTTGGCTATCAAGCGAGTTTAGCTTACGCTAAAGATAGACTTTCTATGCGCTCACTAACAGGTAAAAAAGCGCCTGATAAAGTAGCAGATCCTATCATTCACCACCCTGATGTTCGCCGCATGTTGCTTACCCAAAAAGCAATTTCAGAAGGTGGCCGTGCGATGACTTACTATGCAGCGAAACTCGCTGATGCTGCTGAGAGCGCATCATGCCCTGAAGAAAAAGACACTGCAGATAAAAAGCTAGGATTCATTACCCCTATTTTAAAAGCGTTTCTCACTGAAACTGGATTTGAGTCGGCCAATCACGCAATCCAGATTTTTGGTGGTCATGGTTTTATCAAAGAGTGGGGAGTTGAACAGAATTTAAGAGATGTGCGTATAGCAAGCCTTTATGAGGGTACTACAGGGATTCAGGCACTAGACTTAGTTGGCCGAAAAGTTCTTCTCGACCGTGGCAAGCTATTTAAATCATTTAGTCTAGAGATACTTGCCTTCTGTAAGGATCACAGCGTAATTTCTGGCAATCCTCAGAAAAAACGTATGCATAAATTTATCTGGCAATTAAGTAAGGAAGTGGCTAACTGGCAAAGACACACTATTAGCCTTATGTTAAAAGCGAGGAAAAACCGCGATTTGGTTGGCTCTTGTTCCGTTGACTACCTTATGTACTCCGGTTACATTTTCATGGCTTATATGTGGGCTATGATGGCTCAAGCAGCTAATGAAAACCTAACTAAAGGTGTAGGAAATAAAGAGTTTAATAAAGCTAAGATCCGCACAGCCGAGTTTTACTTTGATCGTATATTCCCACGTGTAAAAAGCTTAGCAAGCACAATGATGTCTGATCCTGATTCACTGATGAAAATCGATGTAGATCAGTTCTAGAAAACAATCATTACCATTTAAAGCCCTAACTAGTAATTAGGGCTTTTTTGTTTCTACTTTATTAAAACCAAGACCATTAAATAGATAGAACTTCAAAAAACAAAAAAGATGCCGAAGCATCCTTTCTCTTCAGCTCTGTGTGAACTAAAGCTCGGTATTAGTCGAGTAACCTATAAACAAAAAGAGCGCCGAAGCGCTCTTTTCTATAGTTCTGTGTGAACTAAAGCTCGATATTAGTCGATTACTTTAGATATACCTACAGGGAAGTAAATAATGCAGAAAACGCATTAATACATGGACGTATTTAAGTAGAACAATGCAGGAGCAATTGTCGAGGACGCAGTTTTCTGTCAACACCAGCACCTACTGTACGGCTCTCTACTTCATCGCAGAGCGATTCGTCCTCGCTCACTAAAGTTAGACCACTAGGGCTAACTTTTACGTGCTCGGTCATCACGGATAAATCCGCTCGGTGGCCTTTCTTTC
>PJEL010001831.1_pt1 | contig 20423 bp, 22 predicted proteins | sample 1853271 | NCBI WGS metagenome assembly PJEL01 (sample SAMN08108733, study PRJNA415343) | Invertebrate metagenome, whole genome shotgun sequencing project. | host: Globobulimina | place: Sweden: Gullmar Fjord | collected 2015-08
AGTATATATATAATTATTTTAAATGCAAAAAAAATTATGATTATAAGGGTATTGTAAAGATATTTAGAAATTAGAGCATAAAAAAAGGTAGAAGTAAAAACTCCTACCTTTTTTATATAATCAAAATATACAGATTGACTATGCTTCTACAGAAACAACAACAGGAGTTGATTCCCAGATACCGTGCTTAGTACAGTAACCATGAGCTACTAAGTTTAGTTTTTTGCTTGTTGGAATAATTGTGAAAGTAGTAGTATTATGAGCTTTTACATTTCCTAATGTTCCTGGAACATAAGAAGCTTTTGCTAATAATGCATCACCATTATATAAAGAAACAGATTCAATAAAGTGATCAAAATCATCTGGATGAGTGTATTCGTTACCCATTTTAACAGTTACTTCAAATGGCTCACCTGCTTTTGCAGTTTCACCACAGTGAATGAATGGTGAATGTCTATCAATTAAATCTTTTTTTGCTTCTCTCTCAACAGTATCAATATCTACATATTTATTAATTTTTGGCATATTATCTCCTAGTTTTTTTAAATTAGATGAATTATACTATAATTTTAATTAAATTAAATAGGATATTTTTTATCCGATATGAATAATTATCCAAAAAGCTAATTAAGAGTGTAAATTTTGCACATCTTTGGTATAATCACGAATGAATAAAGAAGATTTTTTTATAAAACAGTTTTCAAGTAATAAAGTTATAGGTGATGATGGTGCAGTTCTTGGTAAATGGGTTTATTCTATGGATGCATTTTTTGAAAATGTTCATTTTAAAAGAGAGTGGTTTAGTTTAAAACAAATTGCATATAAATCAATGATAATTAATATTTCAGATGCAATTGTAATGAACTCTTATCCTAAATATGCATTATTAAGTGTTGCTATTCCAAAATCTTATTCCAATGATGATTTGAAACAGTTATCAAAAGGTTTTAAAAAAGCTGCAAAAGAATTTAATATTGAAATTATTGGTGGAGATACTATATCAAATGAAAAATTAGATATTTCAATTACTATAGTTTCAAAAACTAAAAAACCAATATTTAGATCAGGGATTAAAAAAGATGATTTGATTTGTTTTACAGGAACACTAGGAACTTGTAAAAAAGATTTAAATAAACTTTTTGAAAATAAAAAAATAAATAAAAAATCCAAATTTATTAAACCAATTTTAAATCCAAAGTTTTTTTATGAAGCATCAAAATATATAAATGCATCATTAGATATTTCTGATGGATTATTTTTTGAATTAGAAAGGTTATCAAAATCTAGTAAAGTAGGTTTTGATTTTTTTGAAGATATAAAAGAAGATATTGGTACTTCAGGTGAAGAATATGAAATATTATTTTCATTTGCTAGTAAAAATAGAAAAAAGATAGAAAAGATTGCAAAAAAACATAATGTAGATTTAAATATATTTGCCAAAGCAATAAAAGGTACATATACTACTACAAGTAAAAACCACCACTTTTAAAATTAAATAAGGAACAATATTGAATAACTTACAGAGATATTTAACACACTCTAAAATAGATGTAGTTTTTAAACAAACAAAAGATGATTTTGTCGTAACAGAAGAACCATTATATGAATTTTCAGGTGAGGGTGAACATCTTATTTTAAAAATAAGAAAAAAAGATTTAGCAACATGGGATGCATTAGAAATTATTGCAAAATTTGTTGGTTGTAAAAGTAGAGAAATTGGATATGCAGGTTTAAAAGATAAAAATGCGATGACAATTCAATGTATTTCTATTAATAAAAAATATGAAGAAAAACTAAAAAAATTCAATCATGCAAATATTAAAATTTTAAGTACAACTTATCATAATAATAAAATTAAAGTAGGGCACTTAAAAGGTAATAAGTTTTTTATTAGATTAAAAAGAGTTAATTTAATTGATTGTAGAAAAATTGAAGAAGCACTTGGAAAAATTGTTACTTTTGGTATGCCTAATTATTTTGGGTTTCAAAGATTTGGAATTGAGGGTGATAATTATAAAAAAGGTAAAGCAATTATTGATGGTACATTAAAAGAAAAAAGAAGAAATCTTAATCAAATGTATATCAATTCTTACCAAAGTTATTTATTTAATACTTGGTTATCAAAAAGAATTGAAATTTCAAAACTAGTAACAGCTTTCGAACCAAAAGAAATTTGTGAAAAATTAAACCTACCTCTTGATGTTGTTAAAAGAATGAAAAAACAAAAACATCCTTTAAAAATCATGACAGGAGATTTACTATCTCATTATCCATTTGGTAAAATATTTACTATTGATGATTTAGAAACAGAATCTGATAAATTTTTTGCTCGAGATAGAGTACCAACAGGACTATTATCTGGAAAAAGAGTTATGAGAGCTGTTGATTTAGCTTATGATATTGAAAAAGAATTTGATGAAGAAACAGGAGAAGATGGGGCTAGAAGATTTGCCTGGATATTCCCTACTGAAGTAGAAAGCAATTACAAGGAAGAAAAAAATTGGATGGAATTACAGTTTTTCTTACCAAAAGGTTCTTACGCTACTGAATTAATTGCAGAAATAATTCATTAATAATTTTTTACTAAATTATATATTCATTAAGTTAAAATAAGTTAAACTCTTCATACAAGGATTATAAAGGATATATATGAAGTATGAAGAGTTAATTAGTGAATTATGCGACGTAATAAAAGAATCTGAAAATAACGCTGCGTTAATTTATGATGATTTAGAATCAATTGAAAATACATTATCTAATTTAGATATTTGTTCTACAGAAAAAAATGATATGTCTTCGAAAATAAAAAACTCATTAGATTTATTACAACACCAAGATTTACATAGACAAAAAATAGAAAGAGTTGTTAATTTTGTGTGTGAACATAACAATATTGATAAAACTCAATATAATATTGCTCCAAGTGCTAAAAGAATTGATTCTGACGATGTAGTTAGTGAAGATGAATTAGCAGAACTAATTAAATCTATGCAAGCTTAAAATTATATTTTAAAATAAAAGAAGTTTTACCTTCTTTTATTCTTTCTCTCTAAGATTTTTTACAGGCATCTCTTTTTAAATTATTTAAGTTACCAAATATTCTTAAAGCATTTGATTCAACTTCTTTTGCTTTTTTATTAAGGCTTTCATTATTCTCTTTATTTGCATTTGCCTCTACTAATGATTGTAGTTCTTCATGGAATTTGTTATTTAACTCATTAATTATTTCTATTGTCTCATTATTTATTTTTTTACCTGAATTTACGTGTTCTTTAATCCAGTTTTCTAATGTAGTATTTCTATTAATAGACCAGCTTTTACATGTCCCTAATTGAGAATATACTTCATCTTTAGTATTTAAAAGATCAACTTTTAATTGTGCCGTATCATAAACTAAATCAACATCACATACTTTTTCTAAAGCATCTTTAATAAATGCAGCTCTTGAAGCCGCAGTTACAAGTGAATTAGACATATTTGAAATATTAGAGGCCATATCTGAAATTTCATCTGATACTTGCGCATTTTTTTGAGTTGCTTGATCTAAAGTATTAACAGCATCATTAATTTGAATAATACCTCTTTCTTGTTCTTTAGATGCATTTGCAACTTCTTCTATTGTTATGATTGTATTTGAAATATTTTCATTTAACTCTTTATATCCTTCAATCATATTTCCAGAAATTTCTTTACCTTGTTTAGTTTTAGACGTTGCAGCTTCAACAATATTTTTAATTTCTTTTGCTGCATCTGCTGATCTATTAGCAAGGTTTCTTACTTCTTGTGCTACTACTGCGAAACCTTTTCCTGCTTCTCCAGCAGTTGCAGCTTCAACGGCTGCATTTAATGAAAGAATATTTGTTTGAAATGCAATTTGATCAATAACTTCAATTGCTTCATTAATTGATGAAACTTGTTTATTAATATCATCCATAGAAGCAGCTGTTTTATTTGCTAACTCTTGACCAACTTTAGCAGAACTTGTAACACTATTAGCTAATTCTGACATTCTATAAGATGATTGAGTATTAGATTGAATATTTGCTGTAATTTGTTCTAATGCTGCTGCTGTTTCTTCTAACGATGATGCTTGTTGATTTGACGAAACAGATAATTGACTTGATGCTGTTGATAGTACTTTTGTATTTTCATTTAAAGAATCACCAGTATTCATAATCATTGCCAAAATTTCTGATGTATTATTTCCTACTAATTTAATACCAGCAGTAACAGAACCTAAGTCTCCATAAATTCCATCATCGTCAATTTTATAATCAAATTTTGATTCAGAATAGTTTCTAAGTGTCTCATTTATTCTATCAACTGTATCTTTTGTATGTTTAATCATTGCATTTAATTTATTTTTTAAATGTTCTACATGTGGATTAGATGCATTTTGTTCTACTTGGTAAACAAAGAAACCATTACTAGCTTTTTCTAAAACATCACTAGCTTCTTCAATTACTAATTCATCTTTTTTAAGACCATCTCTTACTTTTCTCATATATGAATTAAATAATCCAGCAACTTCTCCAATTTCATCTTTTGATACAACATCTAACGTTATATTTGGATCGTTAGATGTTAATAAGTTTTCAAAACCTTTCTTTAAACTTTCAATTGGGTTTGTTGCTTTTTTTACAATTAGGAAAACAAGTCCAATTGTAATCCATCCAAGAATTGTTGATATGATTAAAATATCTATAATTAATTCTGTAATTTGTCCATCAGATTCTTCAAGTGAAAAAGTTAAATCCATAACTCCAATAACATCACCTTCAGCTTGATTAGCATGACACATTAAACAGTCAGGTGTTGCAATCATCGGTTTTATCATTCTTAAACTATGTCCAGCTTCGTTTTCTATTTCTAATAGGCTAGGCTTTTTAGTGTTAAATGTTTTAATAACATCAGGGTCTTTAGTAAAAGGAGAACCAGCAGAATACATGTCAATCAAAGGCTGACTTTTAGCAACTACTAAATTCTTAACTCCTTTAATATGACTAGCTTCTTTTTCTGCTTTTTGAATTTGGACGGGATCTCCAGTATTCATAGCATTTCTAAGACTTTGAAACATTGCAGTATTTAACATTTCTAAGTTTTCTTTTGTTTTAATAAGTGAATCATTTGAAACTTTTTTTGTAATAAAAAAAGAAACAGTGATACTTCCAAGTGACATTAAAATAAACAATGAAAATATTATCTTATTGCTTATCTTTTTAGTTATTAATCCGAACATGATCCCAACCTTTATCTTTAAGTGTAATTATTATATAATGAATTTAGTTTATTAAATATTAAATGAAAAAAATTTTTTGAATTAAGAGTAAGTATATGATAGTAGGCCTTATAGGTAAAATAATAAAAAAAGAACCAACGTTATTAAATATTAATGTTAATGGTATAATTTATCAAGTTTCTGTTTCAATTAATTGTAGTTCAAAAATTATTAATGATGAAGTGCAATTAGAAATCACACAAATTATTAGAGAAGATTCTCAATCTTTATATGGATTTTTAGATCCAAATGAAAAAAAACTTTTTGATACAGTTATAAAAATAAATGGAGTAGGACCAAAAGTTGCACTTGCAATTTGTTCTACATTCACTCCTTCATCTTTTTCACAAATTGTAAATGACAATGATGTCTCAATGTTAAAAAGAGTTCCTGGTATTGGACCAAAAGGTGCAAGTAGATTATTAGTGGAATTATCTGGCTTTATAGTAGATTCCAACGACGTTAACGATGATAATTCTTCGTTATCTGCTTCTTTTGAATCAGCACTTGCTTTGGAGTCTTTAGGCTTTAAAAAAGATGTTGTTTCGAAAGTATTAAAAACATGTGTTTCTACGAATACAAGTGATTTAGTAAAAGAAGCATTAAAAAAATTACAAAAATAAAATTTAAGGTAAGTCAATGAAAGTAGCGATAGTTTTTGGTGGAGTAAGTTTTGAACATGAAATTTCAATTGTAAGTTCAATTGCTATGAAAGACGTTTTAAATCATGAATTAACATATTTATTTTTAGATGAAAATAGAGAATTTTATCATGTTCCAACAAATATAATAAAATCAAAATTATTTAGTTCTGGTGAATATAAAAAATTTGATAAAGTTACTATTGTAAAAAATGGTTTTGTTAAAAAAGGTGGTTTTCTTTCAAAAGAAAAAGAAATTGACTTTGATGTAGTATTAAACTTATCTCATGGTGGAGATGGAGAAGATGGTATTTTATCTTCTGTATTAGAATTTTATAATATTCCTTTTATAGCTCCACGAACAGAAGCTTGTGTAGTTAGTTCCAATAAATTTTTGACAAAAGGATATGCTTCTTCAGTAAATGTAAAAACAGTAGATTATAAATATTATACAAAAGGTGATAACGTTACTGTTGATACTTTCCCTGTAATTGTTAAACCTGTAAAATTAGGTTCTTCAATTGGTGTATCTATTGTAAAAACTCAAGAAGAACTAGAATATTCACTTGATGTTGCATATGAATTTGATAATGCAATTATTATTGAACCATTTATTTCAGGTGTTAAAGAATATAACCTTGCTGGAACTAAAATAAATGGAGAGTTTACTTTTTCAATTATAGAAGAACCACAAAAAGCTGAATTTTTAGATTTTGATAAAAAGTACTTAGATTTTTCAAGAACTTCAAAAGCAATGGAAGTTGATTTAGGAGCAGAGTTAAATAATAAAGTAAAAGAATCTTTTGAAAGAGTTTATAATAATTTATTTGATGGTTCAATTATTAGATGTGACTTTTTTATTATTAATAATGAAGTTTATCTAAATGAAATAAATTCAATTCCTGGTTCTATGGCAAATTATTTATTTTCAGATTTTAATACTTTATTTACAAGTGTTGCTTCAAATTTACCAAAGAAAAAACAAATTCCAATTACTTATGAATATGTAAATAAAATTCATGCTGCTAAAGGAAAATAGTTTTGGCATCAAAAAGTTTAATTGTTGATAATAAAACATTTGATATCTCATATGAAATAATTAATCCAACATGTGAAAAAGACATAGTCTTTTTACATGGCTGGGGTTCAAATAAAGATATTATGAAAAATGTCTTTTCTCCTTTTTTAGAAAACTTTAGACATATTTATATTGATTTGCCAGGTTTTGGTAAAAGTTCAAATAGCTATGAATTAACTACTTTAGATTATGTAAAAATTACAGATGACTTTTTAAAACTACTTAATTCTACAAAAGACATAATTGCAGGACATTCTTATGGTGGAAAAGTTGCTACTTTATTAAATCCTAAAAATCTTGTTCTTCTTAGTTCTGCTGGAATATTAGAAAAAAAAGAATTTAAAGTAAAAATGAAGATTGCAAGTGCAAAAGTATTTAATATATTAGGTTTAAGTAGTTTAACAAAAAAATTTAGAAGTGCAGATGTAAATACAATGGATGAATTTATGTATGCAACTTTTAAAAATGTAGTAAATGAAGACTTTAGTAATAATTTTAAAGATTTTAAAAATAATGCTTTAATCTTTTGGGGTGAAAAAGATACTGCAACATCATTAAAATCTGGTGAAAAAATTGCTTCTTTAATTAGTACATCAACTTTTATATCTTATGATGGTGACCATTACTTCTTTGCAAAAAATGCAAAAGATATTACAAAGAGAATCGAAAATGGAATACTTTAATTTATTTACCCACATCTTATTAATTATGAGTTTAGGTTATTACCTAATCACAAACTTACAATGGTACAACTATAAAATAGAAAGAGTTGTTTTAAAACATCATAAATGGCAATGGCATATTACGTATTTTTTAACTCCAATTATTTTATTTTATTTAATTCCTACTTTATATTATTCAATATATTTTTATGTTTTATTTATGACAAGTTTTGTTCTTTGGAATAAAAAATTAGATAGGCCTGTTGTTTTAACAAGTAGAGTTAAAAGATTTTTAGGAATACTTTTATTTACGACATTTGCAATGTCTGCACTTTGTTTATCAAATCCATCTTGTACTAATACTTTTGTATTTATTCCTTTAATAATTGCTTTTTTAGTTTCTACGGGGCTTGAAAAAGTATTTTTTATATCTTTTAAACATAAAGGGAAACAAAGAGTTCATAGTATTGTTGGTCTTAAAACTATTGCTATTACAGCATCTTATGGTAAAACATCAATAAAAAACTACTTATATCATGTTTTAAAAAAGAAATATAAAACTTATAAAACACCAAGATCTGTGAATACAATTGCTGGTATTGTTTTAGATGTAAATAAAGATTTACCTCTTGATACACAAGTTTATATTGCAGAAGCAGGAGCAAGACAAAAAGGTGATATTGAAGATATTACAATGTTCTTAGAACCACAAGTTTGCGTTATAGGAAGTGTTGGAGAACAACATATTGAATACTTTAAAACATTAGATAATATTATTAATACAAAAATGGAAATATTAAAATCTCCTCGAATGACAAGAGGTTTTGTACATGAATCTGTTCCTATTAATAATTATGACACTATTACAAAGTTTCCAAATAATTTACATATTACTAAGAGTACATTAGAAGGTATTTGGTTTGATGTAGAAGTAAATGGAAAGATTGAACACTTTAATGCTCCAATATTAGGTAATTTTAATGCCATTAATTTAACGGCTGTTATTCTAGTATCTTTTGAACTTGGGATGAGTATTGACGAAATTAAAATTGCCTTGCAAACTATCCCTCAAGTCGAACATAGATTACAAGTTATTAAAGCAAGTGGGAAAATCATAGTTGATGACTCTTTTAATGGAAATTTAGAAGGTATGTTAGAAGCTGTTAATATTTGTTCTACACATGAAGGACGAAGAGTTATTATTACTCCTGGATTAGTTGAATCAACAGATGAAGCAAATATTCTATTAGCAAAAGAAATAAATTCAAAATTTGACCATGTTATATTAACTGGTAGTTTAAATACTCATTTATTCTCTGCAAATATTGATAAAGATAAAGTATTTATTTTAAAAGATAAATCTTTAATGGAAAGCACATTAGCTGAACAAACAAAAGCAGGAGATCTAATTCTTTTTGCAAATGATGCACCAAATTTTATATAGGAATTTAAATGGACCATTTATATGCACCTTGGCGTTTTGAATATGTAAGTGAAGAAAAAATTGAAGGTTGTATTTTTTGTCATATTTCAAAAAATATTGAAGATGAAAAATTACAAGTTTTATTTTCTGATGAATTATGTTACGTCGTAATGAATAAATTTCCTTATTCTCCTGGTCATATGATGGTTATTCCTCATTATCATACAGATAAACTCGAAGATTTACCAGATGATGTTTGGTTACAAATGAGCATAAGAGTAAGGCAAGGTGTAAAGTTTTTAAAAAAAGAAATGACTTGTCAAGGTGTAAATATTGGTATGAATCTTGGAAAAGCTGCCGGTGCAGGTATTGAACAACATGTTCATTATCATATGCTTCCAAGATGGAATGGCGATACTAATTTTATTACAACTATTGCAAACACTAGGGTTTATCCAGCAAATTTTGATGAAATTTTTTTAAAATTAAAAGTAAAAGCTAAAGAATATTTTTTATAATATTTAACTTAAAAATTTAAGCTAATTAGTTGGTTTAATATTACATAAGATATTATGGCAACTATGAAAAATATACAATTAGAAAATAAAAATATATATTTTACTGGTCGTGGTGACAGAATAGAAAAAGAAGAATTGGAAAAATTTTTAATTCAAAAAGGTGGCATCTTTGTTACTTCTTTAAATGATGCTTCTGTTATTATCCAAGGTAAATACACTCCAATACACTTAGAAGATGAAATTTATTTATTATCAAAAAATGGTGTGAAAATAATATCAATTGATGTTCTAGAAGAAGACTTTTCTTTAAACTTAGATGTTGACTCAATACTCATGGCTATCAAAATATCAAAAGACAATGACAGGTTAATTAAACTATTAGGAAATGACTTTTTTTCGGATGATGTTTTTATTAAATTACTAAAATTATATGACTTTAAAAATGATGATATTTATGATAGTGATGATAATAGGGATGTTTGTACTAAAATGGTTGAAAGATTTTGTTCTCTTATTGAAACTAATCATAATATTCAGTATGCTCCAATAGGAGTTTATTATACAGCTTTAGAAACTACAAATTCTAAATTATTAGAAGTTATATATAATATGCCAGAATATAAAATTTCACGAAAAAATGCACAAGAAGACCAACCCATCTCACTTAAAGAAGTTGTTGCATTAAATCCAAATAGTTCAAAACTTATTCACAATCAAATACTAAAAAATTCTAAAATAAATGAATTGATATTTTTAGCTTTAAATGAAACACTTTCCCTTTCAATTGCAAAAAAACTTTTTGATAGGGATGATGAAAAAATAAACTTATCTTTAATAAAAGCATCAAATTATGATGATAGTTTAATTAGTGAATTTTTAAAAGATTCTAAATTAAAAAAAGAACTTTTAAAAGTTATTGAATTAACGGATGTTTTATTTATATCTTTATTTGCTGATTTAGATGATGTTAATATTATATATTTAAGTATGAATAACACTTTAGATATGAAAATGATTGATCAAATTTTTGATAAAAATATTGATAATACAAATATTAATCTTTTAAAAAATTCAAATTGTTCTAAAGAAAGAATAAATCAATTTATAAAACAAAATGATAAAATTTATAATATTAGTATGGCACATAATACAAATCTAGAAAATGAATTATATGAATATTTATATGCATTAAATGATTATGATGTAAACTTATCTTTAGCTAATAATGCATCTAGTACAAAACAAGTTTTAACTAAATTATCTAACTTAAATGATAAATATATAAATGAAGCTTTATGTGCAAATACAAATACACCTATTAATATCTTATTACAATATCAATATGATGGTGGGTTAAAAAATATTATTTCAAATAACAATTCGTTTAGAGAATTTACAAGAAAAATGGTAGGTATGTAAAATGAAAGCAGGGCAATTAAAAAAATCATTAGTTTCAATGATTGATTCTAAGATACCAGTATTTGTTTGGGGAAATCCAGGAGTTGGAAAATCTTCACTTATTAGAGAAATTTCAGAAGAAAAATCAATGCAATTTATTGATTTAAGATTATCGCTTCTTGACCCTACTGACTTAAGAGGAATCCCATTTTTTGAAGCTCAAACAAAAAAAGCAGTTTGGGCAAAACCAGAATTTCTACCAGATTCTAATAGTACAGAATTTGGAATACTTTTCTTAGATGAAATAAATTCTGCACCTCCAACAATTCAAGCAGCAGCTTATCAGCTTATTCTTGATCGAAAAATAGGTGAATATAATCTACCTGAGAATTTTTCTATTGTAGCAGCTGGTAATTATGAAAGTGATAGAGGAGTTACATATAGAATGCCAACACCTTTAGCAAATAGATTTGTTCATTTGGATTTTGATTTAGATTTTGATGAATGGAAAATTTGGGCGTATGGACAAAATATAGATAATAGAATAATTTCATTTTTATCATATAAACCACAAAATTTATTTACTTTTGATCCTAAATCAAGTAAAAAATCATTTGCAACTCCTAGGTCTTGGTCTTTTGTAAATGATATTTTAAAATCAAATTTAGAAATAGAGCTTTTAAAAGATGTAATTAGTGGAGCTATTGGTAAAGAAAGTGCAGAAGAATTTATGAACTTTTCAAATGTAATAAAAGACTTACCCAATATACAGGAGATAATTAAAGGAGAATTAAAAGAAGTACCTCTTAAAAACTCAGTATTATATGCTTTATGTACAGGTATTGTTTATTCATTAAAAGAAAACTCAAATACTGAAATTATGACTAATGTCTTAAATTATTCTCTTTTATTACCAAATGAGTTTTCAGTTATGTTAATTAGAGATTTACAAAAAGAAAATATAGACATTGAAGCATCAACTTCTTGGAAAACTTGGGTAGATGCAAATAAGTTTTTGATTGGCTAATTTAAAATGAATCTAATAGAGCAACGAATATCAAAAGTAAAATCTTCTTTAATAATAGAACAACCTTATTTTGGTTCTATTGCTTCTTATTTAAAACCACAATTAAATGAAGATATCAAAACTTTTAAATGTACACAAAAGTCATTTGAATACAATGATGATTATATAAATTCTCTTTCTGATGAAGAATTAAGTTTTACACTAACAAATTCAGCTATGCACCAAGCCTTTTCACAAGATAATAGAGTAAATGGACGAATGCAATGGCTTTGGCTTTTAGCATGTGATTATGCAATAAATAGCTTATTAGTTAGTAATGGTCTAGAAGCACCTGAAGATGTAAATTTTGATGATAGATTTGATGATATGAGTTCTGAGGCTATTTATGCATCATTAGAAAATGAAATAGATGATGATAAACATAGCCCAGAAGATATCTCTCAAATTCAATTTCAACCACAAAAAGAAGAAGAGATTGATAATATTGAAGATGAGATAATTGACTTAAATGAGCAGTTATTAAATAAAGCAAAACTTCAAGGTGATTTACCTTTAGGTATAGAAATTTTAGTCCCCAAAATATTTGAAGGTACAATTTCTTGGAGAGATGAATTATATGATGTTATAGAACAATCTGTTAAATTTGATTATAGTTTATTCCCTTCAAATAAAAGATATATTAGTCAAGGAATAGCATTACCTTCACTTAGTGGAACAAAAGTAAAATTAGTAGTTGCAATTGATAGTTCTGGTTCTATAAATGCAAAACAATTATCAAGTTTTTTATCGGAAGTTGAATCTATAATGTCTTCTTTTGCTAATTATGAAATTGATTTATTAATAGCAGATGCTAAAGTACACGAACATCATATTCTTTATGCGGGAGACAAGCTATCTCACGCTATTAAAGGAGGTGGGGGTACAAATTTTGAAAATACTTTTATTTATATAGAAGAGAATATATTAGATGTTACTTTACTTTTATATTTTACTGATGGTTTTGGAAAATTCCCCCAAGAAGAACCTTCTTTTGAAACAATTTGGGTATTAACTGATGATATTGAAATACCTTTTGGACGAGTAATTAATCTAAACTAAAATACTAGTAAATAAAGCCTTTATAAAAAAACTCTATTATTCCCTCACATTTTTACAAAGGATTACAATTGAACAAGTTATTATTTAGTCAAAAAAGAATTTTTGAGGATTTAGCATTATTATTACTTAGGTTTTTTATAGGTGGAACATTTATTATTTATGCATCAAAGAAAGTTCAAAGTTTTGATAATTACGTGGTTTTATTTTCAGATAAATTAGATTTACCATTTCCATTATTAAATTTATATTTAGTTATGTTAGTTGAAGGTCTTGGTGGATTATTATTGATTTTAGGGTTATTTACTAGACTAGTATCTATTCCATTAATTATTACAATGGTTACAGCATTTTTCTTAGTAAATTTAGGTAATGGTTTTGCTGCATCAAGTTTTGGTATTGAAGTACCTCTTGCTTATATTTCAATTTTATTTTTACTATTTGGTTTTGGTTCAGGAAAATTTAGTTTAGATAATAAATTTTTACCTGCAAAATAGTTTATGAGAGTCAATTTTTTGACTCTTATACTTTTAACACATTTTAATTACCATTCTTACTAAAAATAAGTACATTAATGTTAATCTTTTATTAAATTATATAAGAATAATAAATTGTGACATTAATTTATTGTTTTTTACGATTATATAAGATAAAATAACAAAATTTTATTTATATGCTTATTTAATCTTTATTAAATAACAATATTATCTTAAGGTAATTATATGTCATTTCTTTCAAAAATTGCTCCAAAACGAATTCGTACAAAAATCATAGTTCCAACAATAATAATATTGGTTTTAAGTAATTTACTTTCAACATTTACTTCTTCTTATAAAATGAATGATATGGCAAAAGATAATGCTAAAAAAGCTCTTTATCAATTAAGTGATTCAATTTTTTTAAATTTAAGAACAGCTATGAATACAGGTAATTCTGAAGTAATTGCAGATGCAGAAGAAAAAAGTAGAACTAAAATTTCAGGACTTAAGAATCTAACTGTAGCAAAATCAAGAAAAATGATTACTTTGTTTAATCCAACTGAAAACTTTACTTCAGATATAAATATTATAAAAGTCTTTGATTCAAAAAAAGAAAGCCTTTTAGAAACTAATATAAACTCAGAACATAATCTGAGAGTAATTCGTCCTATGATTGCAACTTCTGAATGTTTATATTGCCATGTTAATCAAGAACTTGGTGATGTTATTGGTGTATTAGACTTAACTTTTTCTCTTGAAGATTCTGATTCTTTGATTAATAATACAATTGTAAGTTTATCAATATTATCCCTTACTGTATTATTTTTTATTACTTTATTTATGACATGGTTAATTAAAAGAGCAACAAAACCAATTGATGCTTTTCAAAATGGTTTAGAGTTATTCTTTAAATATATAAACAAAGAAGAAAAAACAGTAAATCATATTGGTGGTTATAGTAATGATGAATTAGGGGCTCTAGTAGATTCTGTAAATAAAAATATTGATAGTACAGTAAAAGGTGTGAAATTAGATGAACAAGTAATTTCAGAAGCAAAAGAAGTATGTGAGAAAGCATCATTAGGAATATATGATGTTTCAATAAAATCAATTGCTCATAATCCTGAAATAAATAAACTAAAAGATACTGTAAATGAATTAATTGTTGCAGTAGGTTATAACATGAATAGAATAGAAAATGTTTTAACATCATATGATGAATATGACTATACTCAAAGAATTAATTCAAGAGGTAAAACAACAGGAACGATGAAAGATGTATTTAATAAGATAGATTCTCTTGGGATAACTTTATGTGGTTTATCAAAAGATAATCTTGAAAATGGAATTAAACTACAAAATGATGCACGAATACTTAAAGATTCAGTTTTAAATATTGAAAAGTTCTCAAATAATCAGTTATCTTCACTTGAAGAAAGTTCATCAGAATTATCATCTATTACTAATAATATAAGACTTACAACAAAAAATAGTAATGAAATGGCAAGTTATGCAAAAAAAGTAACTCAGTCTGTAAATGCAGGTCAAGATATGGCATTAAAAACAGCAAAAGAAATGGATGAAATCACAGAACAAGTAAAATCAATTAATGAAGCAATCACAATTATTGATCAAATATCTTTCCAAACAAATATCCTATCCCTAAATGCAGCAGTCGAGGCAGCAACTGCAGGAGAGGCAGGAAAAGGATTTGCAGTTGTAGCAGCCGAAGTTAGAAATCTAGCAAATAAAAGTGCGCAAGCAGCACATGAAATTAAGTCATTAGTAGAAGCTGCAATTATTAAAACAAATGAAGGTAAAAAAATATCAAACAAAATGAGAGATGGTTATTCTGTATTAAATAAAGATATTACATCAACGATTAGTTTAATAGATAGTGTAACTTCCTCTTCTCAAGAACAGCAAAAGGGAATTGAAGAAATCAATAATGATATTGAGATAATTGCAAAAAATACAGAAAAAAATTCTCAAATGGCAAAAGAAGCTAGTTTAATTTCTTCAGAAACATATGAATTAGCACAGATGATAGTTGATGATGCAAAGTCTAAGAAATTTGAATAATAAGGTTAGTAATAAGTGAATAATACAGAAGAAATAAATATATTATGGGAAGGACCATTTAGTAAGGATGAAATTCTTGAAAAAGAAATAGATAGCACTAAATATGATGTTAAAAGTAATAGTATAGGTTTATATCAAATATATGGTTCACATCCTTTGTATGGCGATGGAGTATTAGTTTATATTGGAAGAACAAAAGATAAAAATGGATTTAAATCTAGATTAAAAAATAGATGGGTAATTGAACATGGTAATGATTCTGAAAATATAAAGATATATCTAGGGACAATATTTTGTGATACATGTAAATTGGAAGAGAAAGATATAACAAAAAAAATTGAGAAGTCTGAAGTTTTATTAATTAATGCAATGAAACCAGCGTTTAATTCATCTAATATACAAAGTGTAAAAGATGAATTAATAGAAAATAGATTTATAGTTTACAATAGAGGAAATTATAGAAGCTTATACCCAATACTTGATAGTGGTTATTTTTGGAAAGAACATAAAAACTATGGACTAGTTGATAAACTTGCAAAAGAGTTAGATATAAAAATCGAACATTATAACTTTGATTATGGATTGGAACTTAATGATAAATTTGGATTTAAAAGTGATTATAAAATCTGGTTTGGAGTTGATTATGCTATATGGGATGAAAAAAAGATTCCTCTTTGTTTAGAAGTATATAGTGATGATGAAAAAAATATGAAAAAGCTTAAAAAATTAAATTCATTTAATATTCATACATATGAAGATGATGGAGAAAGAACTTTATATTATAAATATATTGATATTCAAAATAAAGATTTAGACTTTAATCAAACAATTAAATCACTAATTGAAGAAATCAAAGGTAAAATGTAGTTTAATTTATGAAAAATTATAATGAAATATTAGAAAAATTAAAAGATATATTATCTCAAGAACTAGGTGATAAAAAGATATTGTAATAGCTCTTAACATTAAATACGATAACTTTAGAAAACAAAAAGCAAGAGGTTTAATACCATATCCCGAAATAATGAGCTTCTTAGCTAAAAGAAACATATCAATCAATTGGTTCTTCTTCAATCAACTTCCTGAGTCTTTAATAGACTCAACTTCAAATTACATCATATTAAAGTATCAAACAAATATAAATGCATCAACAGGAGCTGGTGCAATAAACTATCATTTTGATACAACGTCATTAATCATTGATAAACAATTACTAGATTATATTAATACAAACTATTCATACACAGAAGTAATAAGATCAATAGGGGATAGTATGGAACCAGAAATCCCAAATGATAGTTTAATATTCATAGATAAAAATGATACCTATATAAATGATAAGAATGTGTATTTAATTAACACAAACAATACATTATATATAAAGAGAATAAAACAAAAAGATAATACATATTATATGTCTAGTACAAACACTATATATAATGATATAGAATTAGATACATTTAATATAGTTGGAAAAGTAAAAGGAATATTAGTAAAACTCTAATTATTTGCTAGTAAAAAGTAAGTGCAATAATATAAAGATATATTTATTTGTAATTGAAATGTGAGTAGGGTATATATAATGATAAATAAAAGAATAAAAGTTTTGTAAATGAAATGTTAGTAAAACTATACATATATATAGGGAAACTATGGGTAATAACATTTCAAGAGCAAATAATTAACATTTCAAGAGCGTTTCCACATCATAAGCAAATAATTAACATTTCAAGAGCGTTTCCACATGTGAAATGTTAGTAAAACTGTACATATATATAGTGATATAGAGGGTATTAACATTTCACAAGCAAATAATTAACATTTCAAGAGCGTTTCCACAATTAAGTGATAAATATATATTCGTAAACTTAATTACAGCTAAAAGACATGTCGATATTATACTTATTGTCCTTTTAAAAAGGATATAAAATAGAACTTTTATTCATCTAAACCCCATTATACTTGACATTTAATCATTAATGCGTTATAATCCGCGTCCATAAAATGTGGTTAAGGTACGATTTATCGTGTTTTAACGAGTTCTTTAAAGGAAAAAAATGGAAAAAATTAGATTAAAGCTTAAAGCTTACGATCACAGAGTTTTAGACAGAAGTGTTGCTTCAATAGTTGAAGCTGTTAAACGAACTGGTGCTGAGTTAAGAGGTCCTATACCTTTACCAACAAAGATCAGAAGATATACAGTTATCAAAGGTCCTCACGTTAACAAAAGTTCACGAGAGCAATTTGAAATCAGAGTTCATTCTAGAATTATTGATATTATAGCTGCAACTCCAGATACTGTAGATTCATTAATGAAACTTGACTTAGCTCCAGAAGTTGATGTTGAAGTTAGATCTATGGGTCAAGAATAAAAAGAAAGGTAATAAATATGGAATTCATCGTAGAAAAAATCGGTATGAGTAGAACAATTTCTGTTCCCTCTATCCCTGTTACACTTTTAAAAGTTCTTGATACTAAAGTATGTGAAGTAACTGACGGTGTGGCATTTGTTTCTTATGCATCTGGTAAAAAGATGAATAAGACAATTGAAGGTCAACAAAAGAAGTTTAACTTATCAAAAGAGTTTAACAGATTTGCAACAATTACTGTAGCAAATACTGAAGCTGGTGACTTAGACGTTAGTGGTTTATCAGAAGCGAAATTATTAAGATCAACTTTTGCTAGTAAAGGTAGAGGTTTCTCTGGTGTAGTAAAAAGATGGAATTTTGCTGGTGGTAGAGCATCACACGGTCACAGAATGGGTAGAAGAACTGGATCAATCGGTAATGCTGAATGGCCAGGTAGAGTTCAACCAGGTAAGAAAATGCCAGGACAATACGGAAATACAAATGTATCTGTTAGAAATGACGTTGTTTCATTTGACGCTGAAACTGGGATTTTAGTTGTTAAAGGTTCAATTTCAGGACCAAACGGCGCATTAGGAAAAGTAAAGGTTGCTAAATGAGTAAAGCAATAGTATTAAACGAAAACTTTGAAAATAATGGTGAATTAGCGTTACCAGCAAAATATGCAGATATTAATTCTCATAACTTGTACTTATACGTTAAATCATACTTAACTTCATTAAGAGCAAATACTGCTAGAGTTAAAAATAGATCAGAAGTTAGAGGTGGTGGTAGAAAACCTAAAGCTCAAAAAGGTTCTGGTGGAGCTAGATGGGGTTCTAAAAGATCTCCTTTATTCGTTGGTGGGGGTCAAGTATTTGGACCTACTAAGAGAAACTATAATTTAAAAGTTAACAAAAAACAAAAAGCATTAGCATTAAGCTTCGCATTAAATGCACAAGCTGAAAACGATACTTTATTTGTTGCTGATTCGATTACAGTTGAATCTGGGAAAACTAAAGATGGATTACAAATTTTAAATAAATTAAACCAAAGAGATACTCTAGTTGTAGTTGATACAATTGATGAGAAAACTTACTTAGCGTTTAGAAACATTAAAAATTGTTATATGGTTGAAAAGCAAGAAGTTAACGCTTATATAATTGCTGCTTACCACTCAGTGCTTATTGAAAAATCAGTACTAGACTCATTAACAAAAGAGGCTTAAGATGGCAGATATTACAGACATCAAAGCTATATTGTATACAGAAAAAACAATAGAGCTTCAAGAAAACGGTGTAATCGTTGTTCAAACTAGTCCAAGAATGACTAAAAACGGTTTAAAAGAAGTATTTAAAGAGTATTTTGGTGTTACTCCATCAAAAGTAAATTCTTTAAGACAAAATGGTAAAGTTAAAAAGTTTAAAGGAAAAGCTGGTAAAAGACCAGATTTCAAAAAATTCTATGTTACATTACCAGAGGGCGCTGAAATAGCGAACCTTTCAGCTTAAGGGAGTATTGAAAAATGGCAATTAAAAAATTTAGACCAATAACTCCTGCTAGAAGATTTATGTCGGTAATGGATACTTCTGATATTACTTCTAAACCAACAGTAAGATCTTTACTTGTAAGAGTTAAAGCTGCAGCTGGTAGAAATAATAACGGTAGAATCACTTCTAGACATAAAGAAGCAGGTGCTAAAAAATTATACAGAATTATTGATTTCAAAAGAAATAAATTAGGTGTACAAGGAACAGTATCTACTATAGAATACGATCCATACAGAAACTGTAGAATTTGTTTAGTAACTTACGCTGATGGTGATAAAAGATATATTTTACAACCAAGTGGATTAAAAGTTGGAGATAAAGTACAAGCTGCTGAATCTGGACTTGATATTTTACCTGGAAATGCAATGAGACTATTAAGTATCCCTGTGGGAACTATGGTTCATAATATTGAAATGAAGCCTGGTAAAGGTGGACAAATCGCTAGATCTGCTGGTGGATATGCTCAAATCATGGGTAGAGAAGACAAATATGTAATTATGAGACTTCCTTCAGGTGAAATGAGAAAAATTCTTGGTGTTTGTATTGCAACAATTGGTATTGTTGGAAACGAAGACTTCTCTAATATGGTTATTGGAAAAGCTGGTAGACAAAGACACTTAGGAAAAAGACCACAAACAAGAGGTTCTGCAATGAATCCAATTGATCACCCTCATGGTGGTGGTGAAGGTAAGACTAACTCTGGAAGACATCCTGTTACTCCATGGGGAATGCCAACTAAAGGTTATAAAACTAGAAAGAAAAAAGCTAGTGATAAACTAATCATTTCAAGAAAAAAGAAGTAAGGGTTTAAGATGTCAAGATCAATAAAAAAAGGTCCATTTATAGA
>PJEL010001832.1_pt1 | contig 20423 bp, 14 predicted proteins | sample 1853271 | NCBI WGS metagenome assembly PJEL01 (sample SAMN08108733, study PRJNA415343) | Invertebrate metagenome, whole genome shotgun sequencing project. | host: Globobulimina | place: Sweden: Gullmar Fjord | collected 2015-08
CGCAAGGACAAGGTGGTGACCGGCCTGACCGGCGGCATCGCCATGCTGTTCAAGAAAAACAAGATCGACTACGTGAAGGGCTGGGGCTCGATCCCCGCCGTGGGCAGCGTGAAGGTCGCCCTGGAAGGCGGCGGCGAGGAAACTCTGTCGGCCAAGAAGATCCTCATCGCCTCGGGCTCCGAATCGACGCCGCTGCCCGGGGTCGACACCGACGAAAAGCAGGTCGTGACCTCGACCGGCGCCCTGGCGCTGGACAAGGTGCCGGGCAAGATGGTGGTCATCGGCGCCGGCGTCATCGGGCTGGAGATGGGCTCGGTCTGGTCGCGCCTCGGCGCCGAGGTGACGGTGGTGGAATTCCTAGACCGCATCCTGCCGGGCATGGATGGAGAGATCGCCAAGCAGACCCAGCGGGTGCTGGGCAAGCAAGGCCTGAAGTTCAAACTCGGCACCAAAGTGACCGGGGCCAAGACCGGCAAGGGCGGCGTCGCCCTGACCCTGGAGCCGGCCAAGGGCGGCGACGTGGAGGAGATGCAGGCCGACGTGGTGCTGGTCGCCATCGGCCGCCGGCCCTTCACCGAAGGGCTCGGCCTCAAGGAACTGGGGGTCGCCATGGACAACCGCGGCGTCATCCAGGTCGACGAGGATTTCAAGACCTCGGTGGACGGCATCTATGCCATTGGCGACTGCGTGCCCGGACCGATGCTGGCCCACAAGGCTGAGGAAGACGGCGTCATCGCGGTCGAGCGCATGTCCGGACAGAAGAGCCACCTCGACTACAACCTGGTGCCCGGCGTGGTCTACACCTGGCCGGAAGTCGCCAGCGTCGGCAAGACCGAGGAACAGTTGAAGGAAGCCGGTGTCGCCTACAAGGTCGGCAAGTTTCCCTTCATGGCCAACAGCCGCGCCCGCGCCACCGGCGACACCGACGGCGTGGTGAAGATCCTGGCCGACAAGACGACCGACAAGGTGCTGGGCGTGCACATCGTCGGGCCTTTGGCCGGCGACATCCTGGCCGAGGCGGTGACCATCATGGAATTCGGCGGCACCTCGGAAGACATCGCCCGGACCTGCCATTCCCATCCGGGCATGGGCGAAGCGATGAAGGAAGCGGCCCTGGCCGCCGACGGCCGCGCCATCCACATCTGATAGCGCAAAGCGCCTCAGGTCATGGAGTCATAGAAGGGCTGCCGACCGTTTCCGGTCTCCGCCAACCGGCAAAAAAGCCGGGCAACCGCAGGCCTGCTAGAACAAGTCCGAATTCGACCCGAAAGCGAGCATCTAGCAAGCTTGGTCGGGTGCCCGCTCCTTGGCGACCAGCCAATACCTATCATTCACACCAATAGTCCGTCTAAGATGGGCATCGAACTGGAGGGGAAGGACACCAATTCTCCGCCGCTGTTTGCGTCGGCAGAAGATTGGCGGTCGGGCATCTGAGAATGCCAAAGGTTCAAACGAGCGCGCCGTAGCAGCGGATTCGTGGGGGGCAGAGATGTACGAGAATTTGGCCGTGCTTGCTGTATTCGCGTTTCTGTACAGCATCGTGGCCGGTGGCATGGAGCGAACGCCGATCAATGGCGCACTCGTCTTTTTGGTTTTTGGCCTTCTGTTCGGCCCGATGGGGCTGGGCGTTCTCGACATCACTTTCGATCGGGAACTCATGCGGGGTGTCGCCGATCTCACGCTGGCGTTGGTGTTGTTCATCGATGCCGCCAACGCCGACCTGCGTGTCTTGAAGAGCAAGTCGCATATCCCCATCCGTATGCTGTTGATCGGACTGCCGCTGGCCATTGTCTTCGGCATGCTGCTGGGCGGTCTGCTGTTCGACGAATTCGGCCTCTATCAATTGGCCATCCTGGCAACCATTCTGGCGGCGACCGACGCCGCCCTGGGCAAGGCGGTGGTGACCAACAAAGCGGTTCCGGATCACATTCGTGAAGGCCTGAATGCCGAGAGCGGATTAAACGACGGAATGTGCGTGCCCATCTTGTTCACCTTCCTCGCCTTGGCGACCGGGGTGCAGGTCGAAGGCGGCAGTACGCTTCTCGCGCTCAAGCTGGTTGGCAGCGAGATCGGTATCGGACTCTTGGTCGGGTTGGGTGTGACCGCGCTCGGCGCTAAACTGATCCAATTATGCTACGATCGCGGCTGGATTAGCTCTATCTGGCTGCAGCTGACCGCGGTAGCCCTGGCCGTGAGCTGTTTCGCGATCGCGCAGTCTCTGCACGGCAGCGGCTATGTCGCCGCCTTCGTCGGCGGCATGCTGTTTGGCTGGATTGCCAAGTCGGAGACCCACGAGTTGGTGCACGCCGGCGAGGGTGTGGCCGAGACCTTGGCGCTCATCACCTGGGTGATATTTGGCGCTGCGGTGGTGGGTCAGTATTTCGAGTTCTACACCTGGAGAGTCCTGCTCTACGCCGTGCTGAGCTTAACCGCGGTCCGCATGCTGGCGATGTTCCTGGCATTGATCGGAAGCCGGGAGTCGGTGTCCAGCAAGATGTTTTTGGGGTGGTTTGGCCCGCGGGGTCTGGCGAGTATCGTGTTTGTCATCATCGTGGTCGAAAAGGGATTGCCGGGTAGCGGCACCATGGCGGTCACGGTTGCCTGTACCGTCACCCTCAGCGTCCTGCTGCACGGCGTGACAGCGAGGCCCTTCGTGGCCTGGTTCACGGCCGCGGCAAAGGGCGGTAACGGCAATGGCGGATAGGTAGAGCGCGAAAGCCAATAATCGAGCGAATACCAGCACGGACAAGCCGTGGGAACAGATGAATCGAAGAGGTTACAATGAACGCCCCGACGACTGACCCGGTTAAAGATGCATCTTCAAACAACGAGCAGCGCATTGTGCGTCTCACCACGCTGATCCTGCTCGCCATCATTGTCCTGCTTTTCATCTGGTATCTGGTTGCGGATCGCTTGACGCCCTACACCGCCTCGGCTCGGCTGCAAGCCTTCGTCGTGGCGGTGGTGCCGGACGTTTCCGGCTATGTCACCGAGGTTCCGGTAAAGAAAAACCAACTGGCCCAGGCCGGAGAAACCTTGCTCCAGGTCGAGACCAGAAGGTTCGAACTCGCCGTTGAAACCGCCGAAGCCGAGCTTGAACTCGCCGGGCAGGATGTCGGCGCCGACACCGCCGCGGTCGCAACCGCCACGGCCAGACTTTCTGCCGCACGAGTAGCCCTCGAACAGGCACAGGTGCAGGGCGCACGCGTCTTCGAGCTCGAGAAGAAAGGAACCTTCGCCAAGGCGAGAGGCGACCAGGCGCGAGGCATACTGGCAACTGCCGAGGCAGGAGTCACCGAGGCGCAAGCGGAATTGGAACGGGCGAAGCAGCAGCTCGGCGGCAACGAAGCGGAGAATCCCCGAGTGCGACGCGCTCTCGCAGGGTTGGAACAGGCCCGATTGGACCTTGGCCGAACGACTCTGGTAGCTCCGTCTCGGGGCTATGTCGGCGGCTTGAAGATCGACGAGGGCGCCTACGTCAATGCCGGCCAGGCGGCCATGACTTTCATCTCCGCCGATGACATCTGGGTCGAGGCATTCATGACCGAGAATAATCTTGGCCGCATCAAAATTGGCGACAAGGTCGAGATAGCCTTCGACGCCTTTCCAGGGGATATCTTCGAAGGCAAGGTCAAGAGCATCGCCGCCGGCGTGTCCACCGGCAAGGTGACAAATCTCGGCGACCTGGCGACAGTCGAAAAAACCCGCGGCTGGCTGCGCGACCCACAACGCTTCCCGGTGGTGATCGAGACCACGGACTACACCTATGACTTCGATACGGTGCTGGCGTCGGGAACCGGGGTGCGTCTCAATTCCCAGGCCGACGTCATCGTCTACACCGGCGATCACTTCTTTTCGAACCTGCTGGGCAAAATGTGGATCCGGCTCGTGAGCTTGCTTTCCTATGCCTACTGAGCGGCGGGCGCGCAGTAAAATGCTGAACGGGTAAAGCCATGGCCGGTCCGGCTCCTTCAAACGAAAGCACCGGAAGGCGTGCGCTGCGGCTGGCGCTCGGCGTGGCCCTTACCTTCGTCGCCACCCAGTTGATCGGCTGGCCCATGGCCCAGGTGGCGCCTATGTTTGCCGGCTTCTTGCTACAGGAAGCGGCTCCGCAGTCGGTTCAGCAAGGTCTCCGCATACTCGTTACGGCCCTTCTGGCTATTGTCGGCGGCTACCTGTCCGCGCTGCTCCTGCTCCCCTATCCCGTGGTGCTCGTGCTCGTTTTCATCCTGGTGATTTTCCGTCTGTATCTCCATGTGTTGACCGCCGGCCTGCCGATCTTGGTCTTCGCCGGCATTCTGATCGGGGCTTTGGTCATCCCGGTGCTGGTGCAGCTGTTGCCGGAAGTGGCGTTCATTGCCGGCTTCGGTCTGCTGATGAACTTTGCCGTAGCGGTTCTGGCGGCCTGGGTCGCCTTCCTTGTAATCCCGGCGCCCGAAGCCCCGTCCGCACCGGCGCATGGCGCAATGCCTCACGCCGAAGCTATCTCCATCGCCGCGACGCTGACGGCCGTCGTTACGCCGCTTCTGATCGGTTATCTGGTGTACGGCTGGACGGACATCCTGACCCTCGTCTATGCGGTTCTCTTCGCCGTCGGCATGAGCAGTGCGGCCAGCGGCCAGATGGGCTGGAAGAGCGTGACGGCCAATCTCGTTTATGGCGGTGTCGCGATGCTGCTGGTTTTCGAGCTGCTGGTCATGGTGCCGAACCTGGCGTTCATGATTGTGCTGGTGTTCATGATGTGCGTGATCTTCGGCAGCCGGATCTTCGGCGGCGGCCCCCAGGCGGCGGCCTGGGCGTCCGGTTTCAATGGCTTCCTGATCCTGCTTGGCGGCGCGCTTCTTTCGGAAGATGCGGTCAGCGGGGCAAAACTTCTGGACCGGGTGATCCAGATCTTCGTGGCGACCGCTTATCTGGTTTTCGCTTACCGGGTCGCCGATCTGATCAAGAGCATAATCCCGAGCTGGCGCGCGCTGTTGCGATCTCGGGCCGCGACCTCCGCGGGTTGATCATCCCGCGACACAAGTGGGCAGCTTCGCATTCTCGTTAGGCGCCGAATGTCGCCACCAAGGAATTCGGCGGGCAGGTGCGGGACTGCGGCCTAGTCGATAGCGGCGTCTTCGCGCGCTTCGATGCCGAGCAGTCCCGGCAGTTCCGCCATGTCGCTGAACGGCAGACCGCCGGCGGCGGTCAGCGCATCGGCGTCGCCATCGGCGGCGTAGGCCAGCACCCGCATGCCGGCCGCCATGGCGGCGGTGACGCCGAGCAGGCTGTCCTCCACGACCACACAGTTCTCCGGCGCCTGGCCCATCTGCTCGGCGGCGTAGAGGAAAAGGTCGGGCTCCGGCTTGCCGTGGGACACCATGGTGGCGGAGAACAGCTTGCCGCCGAAGGGCGTCTTCAACCCGGTCAGACCCAGCGTGAGGCTCATCTTCTCGACACTGCCGGAGGAGGCGACACAGATCGGCGTGCCGCTGGCGCGGATCGCCTCGAGGGCGGAGACAATTCCTGACGCCGCCCCGCTTAGGGCAGGCAAGGCCCTGCAGCGCCTGAATACAGGCCACAGGCGAACAACGCGGGCTGTCTAAGCAATGACGCACATCAATGAATCCAAACAGCAATTATGCGACTACGAAATCCTGATTTTCTGTTGAGCAATGACTTTCGTATGTCGTGAACAGGCTTTTGTACCTAGTCGATAGGATGAGATGAGGATGCTTTGTTAAGCGCCCTGTAAGGCGCGAAGCCGCAAATCGAAGCGAAAGGAGATCTGGCGGTATGGCTAAGCAGCATTTCTCGGTTTCCGGTCACATCAGGACACCAGATGGGCAGGGCGTCTTCGGCCTCAAGGTTGTCGCCTACGATAAGGATCTCCTGTTTGACGACCGCCTCGGTGTGTCGATCACCGCCGAAGACGGCAGCTTCCGCCTGCACTATGAAGAGGCAGATTTCCGCGATCTCTTCGAAGCGCAACCCGACGTCTATATCGAAGTCGTCGATTGCACCGGCAAGAAGGTCTTCAGTTCCGCCGCAGCCACGAAATGGCAGGCGGGCAAAGACGAACGGATCGACGCGAACATCTCCGACGACAAGCTCCAAGAGCATTTCGAGCAGTCCCGCCCGCTCGCGCAGCTTTCCGGCGGGCTCGTGGCAACGGCAAAGCTGGATGTAATTGACCAGGCCGCGGAGCTGCTGCAGAGCCGCATCGACCAGGGTCTGATGCCACCCTTCGCGGGGATAGGGCGCCCGCCGAAACTCGGCAACATGATGCCGCTCAGCGCGGCCTATTGCCCGGCGCCTGACATTCTGGGATTTGACGACCTTCTCGACACGGCCTGGGGGGTGCTCTTCGACGATCCGCGCGCCGTTTCGGTGTTTGAAGACATCCTCGACACCGTGTTCTACCGGTTTCGCGTCCGCGCGCCCGATGTCGCCGCGGCGGCGACAAAGTATTGGGCCGAGGACAATCCCCTGGAATTCGACGCCTTGGCCGAAGTCTACAAGGCCAAGCGTGACACGCTTGCACCCGCACCGGCGGACAGCCTCATGGAAGGCGACCGGCTCATTGCCGTGATGGCCGCCGCCGTCGTTGCGGCCGGCGGTGACCGGGTGGTCGAAAACCGGTATCTCGGTACTCTATTGGGCCAGTTCAATGCACTCGCCCAACTCGACAAGGTCTATCGGGCGGCCCGGGGGGCGCTGTCGAGCAACCCTCACGGTGTTCCGGGCTTCGGCGATCTTCTGGGGCATGTGGGCGGAACCTGTGGGCCGGACGACGGCCCGATGCCTTTCCCGCCACGCCGCGACGACCTTCTCGACATCCATGAAATTCTTCGGCTGGAGATGATCCACTGCGTCGCCGACATGGTTCGGGCATCGCGCGCCGGCGCGCTGTCCGGCGGCAGTTATGAGATCCTGACCGCGAGTTTCAGCGACGGCTGTCCGGGGTCGCCGGTTGTTCTGACCGGCACCAATTTCGAAGGGCTCTTTCCCGACCGCAATCGCGTGCTCTTCCCCCATCGCAATGGGATCGACACCATTCAATTGGCGCCTGCTGCCGCCAGCGACTGGACCGACACCCGGATCGAGGTCGAGGTGCCGTCAGATGCGGGGCCGGGGCCTGTCAGCCTCTCTATCGTCGGCAACTACGCGTCGGTTTGCGGCAAGGCCATTCTGGCGCCGCGCCGGGGCAATTCCATGGCGTTCAGCGGCGGTTCCGCCTTTATCCGCCGCTTCACGGCCGACCATCGCGACGGCAGCTTCACGGTGACCCCCGGAGACACCGTCACCCTGCGCTGGGTCGTCGTGCCGGCAAGCGCCGATGTCCACCTGCGCGTCGTTCAGGACGGTGTCGTCCTCATAGACGAGGACGTTCCCGCCGAAGGCAGCCGCGATATCGCGATCCCGGCCGGCGTCCTCAGCGAAACAACCTGCACGTTGACCGCCGACAATGCCTGTCCCGGCAGCGATACGCGCACCATTACGATGACCGGCTGTGAGATCGCCGACCTCGCGATTCACGGCATCGAGGTCACGCAAGCGATCCAGCATTATCGTTCCGACGAGCACCTGACCTATGGCGCCAGCGATCCAGTGCCCGCAAACAACAGTGCTCAGCTTGTCGCGGACAAGCCCGCCTGGGTCCGGGTCTACCTGCGCAGCGGCCTTCCGGCCGGCTTCAACGGCGGCCAGTTGTCCGATGTCGATGGGTCTCTCGTGATCGACCGGCGCGTCGGCGGGGTCTGGTCCAATGTGACCACGCTCAGCGCAGTCAATGCGCCCTACACGGCAGAGGAATCCTTCCCGAGCTACCAGCTCGAACGTGGCGACATAAATGCGAGCCTCAACTTCATCGTTCCGGCGAATGTCATGACCGGGCTTTTGCGGATGCGGGCTACGGTGTCGTCCACGGCGCAGTGCGCGGGATCCTCCACAACGGATAGCGTCACCGTCGACGTGAACCTGCAGCAGCAGTTGCAGGTCGCCGCCCTGCGGATCGGCTATGACGGCCCGAACGCCGCGGGTACGGCCAATGTGGTGCACGCGCCCCCGCCGCTCAACGGCGTCGGCAACACGGTGGCCGCGGAGTGTGACTTCGCGCTGTCGATCTACCCGGTGTCTTCCACGCTCAACCTGCGAGACCTCGGGACCGAAGACGCCAGCGCGCCGCTTAACGCCACGGTCTTTGCGGCGGGCGGTTGCGATTCAAACTGGTCGCCGATCATCGGGCTCGTGGCCGATGCCCGCACCAATGACGGAAACCAGCCGGGCTGGGTCTACTTCGGCTTCGTCACCGACAATATCCCCATAACCCATGGCAACATCGGCTGTGCGAGCGGCGGAAACGCGGCAGGGCTTGTCGGCTGGAATCCGGTCGTGTTTTCTCACGAAGCCGGGCACCAGATGGGTCTGCCGCATTCGCCTTGCGGCAGGGTCGGAACACCCAACAGCGCCTATCCCACCTATCTACCTTATGACACGACTGCAAGTACGGTGGATGCCAGCGGCAACACGGTGTATGCGCACGCCAGCATTGGCGAATACGGACTCGACATCAACAATGGCGATATTTTCGATCCAAGCACCGCAAAGGATTTCATGTCCTATTGCGATCCGGAATGGGTGTCGCTCTACAGTCACGATTACATGTCCAACAGCAGCCTTCTGAATCCCGTCGCCCTCTCTACCGGCTTTGCCGTCGCTATGGCGGATCTCGGCGGCGGCAGCGGCAGTGGCGGCTCGAAGAGCAAGGGCTCAAGCGAACCGCGCCCCCGGATCACGATTACGGGATATGTGGATGCAGAGGGGAACTTTATGGTGTCGAACGTGGCCCGGATGGCCGTGCGCCCGCCGCTCATGACGGGCGAGGTTACGGTCTACGAGGCGCAGCTTGTCGGAGAAAGCGGCAAGCCGGTCAGTGCGGCGCCCGTCTTCACCCTGCCGCACCGCTTCCATCAGGCCGGGCGTCCCCGCGGCGGCACCAGCATTCCGAAACGCGATCGAGGACCTTTCCACTTCATCGCCGTCTTGAACGACGTGGAAGAGGGTCGGGCGCTCCAGATTGCGAAGGAGGAAGAGGTCGTCTGGCGTAAGGATCGCCCGGCGCAGAAGCCGAAATTCAAGGCGGTCGATGCATCGCTGACCAAGGACGACCGTTTACAGTTGTCGTGGAGCTACGATACGCCCGCCGCAGAGGAAATGAAGGTGTGGCTGCGCTGGTCCCGCGATCAGGGCAAAACCTGGAACGGCTTGGCCGTGAACCGCCGCGGTACAGCCGCCGATCTGCCTACCGACGACCTGCCCGCCGGCCAACTTACCTTCGAGGTCGTCGCCCACGATGGATTCCATTCGGTCAGTGCAGTATCGCAGCCGGTGGAACTCCCCGAACGTGCGCCTCTTCTGTCCATCATTCGTCCGCACCAAGGCGCTCCTCTTGCCGCCCACCGTCCATTGCGGCTGCTGGCCTCGGCCACAACGCGCAGCCGGAACGTGCTCTCGGACGAACAACTCGTCTGGTATATCGACGACCAAGAGGTCGGCCGGGGCCGCGACGTCTGGGTGAACGCCCCTGGAAAGGGCGACCACGAGATCAAGTTTGCTGCGGACGACCCGGCGGGACAGGCGGATGTCAGCCTGTCCGTCGTCGTCGAGTGACTAGGATAGGGTCTCGGCAGCAAAGGGAAGTGTGTCGCCCGAACGATTGACCGACCGCGTTTAGTTGGCGACGCCTTCGGGCACGTCGATGCCGAGCAGGCCGGGCAGTTCCGCCATGTCGGTGAAGGGCAGGCCGCCGGCGGCGGTCAGCGCGTCGGCGTCGCCCTCGGCGGCGTAGGCCAGAACCCGCATGCCGGCCGCCATGGCGGCGGTGACGCCGAGCAGACTGTCCTCCACGACCACACAGTTCTCCGGTGCCTGGCCCATCTGTTCTGCGGCGTAGAGGAAGAGGTCGGGCTCCGGCTTGCCGTGGGACACCATGGTGGCGGAGAACAGCTTGCCGCCGAAGGGCGTCTTCAGCCCGGTCAGACCCAGCGTGAGGTTCATCTTCTCCAGGCTGCCGGAGGAGGCGACGCAGATCGGCGTACCGCTGACGCGGATCGCCTCGAGGGCCGCGGCAATTCCGGGAACCGGCTTCAACTCTTCGCGAAAGGCGGCGTTGCGGCGCGCCTCGAAGGCTTCCTTCCAGCCCGCCGGCAGCGGCTTGCCGAGCCACTCCTCCAGCGTGTCGATGACGCGCTGCAGGGTGCCGCCGACGAAGCGGGCGCGGCATTCCTCGTAAGTCATGGGAATGCCGGTCGCGGTGATGGCTTCGGCCATGATGCGGTTGGCGATGGTTTCGCTGTCGACGAGAACGCCATCGCAATCAAAGATAACAAGTGCGGGGGTCATGGCGCGGAGTATAACAGCCCAACCTCCTATGAAACTTCCTAATTCGGGGGGCCTGTAGATTCGGGAAACTGTCTTGTTGGCGCCGGCCGAGAGATCATGACGAGAGCGAGCGAGAAACGCGGCGAATCGACGGGCTGGGGCCTGGTGGCCCTGCTCTGCGCCACCCAGGTGCTGAGCATGTTGAACAACGCGACCTTCCCGGCGCTGATCCCCGTGTTCCAGCCGCTCTGGGGCCTCAGCGGCACGGAGGCCGGTTGGGTCAGCGGCATCTACTATGCCGGCTACGCCGCGGCGGTGCCCCTGCTGGTCACGGTCACCGACCGCCTGGATGCGCGGGCGATCTACCTGCTCTGCTGCCTGCTGGGCGGTTTCGCGGCGCTGGGCTTTGCTTTTCTGGCCGAAGGGATCTGGACGGCGATGATCTTCCGGGTGCTGGGCGGCATCAGCCTGGCCGGCACCTACATGGTCGGCCTGAAGTTGTTGTCGGACCGGCTGGAGGCGCGGCGCCGCGCCCGCGCCGTGGCGATCTACACCGCTTTCTTCGGCATCGGCGCCAGCCTCTCGGTCTTCGTCGCCGGCGAGGTCGAGGCCCTGGCCGACTGGCGGGCCGCCTATGCGGTTGCCAGCCTCGGCTCCTTCGCCGCTTTCGCCCTGCTGCTGTTCCTGGTGCGCGCGCTGCCACCCAGGTCCCTGGCGCGCTCCGGGGAAGCGCTGTTCGACTTCCGCCCGGTGCTGCGCAACCGCACGGCGCTCGCCTATAACCTGGGCTATGCGGCGCACATCTGGGAGCTCTTCGGCTTTCGCACCTGGCTGGTCGCCTTCCTGGTCTTCGTCTTCGCGCAGCAGCCCGACCTTGCCGCCGGCCCCTGGACGCCGACCCAGGTCGCGACCGTGGTTCTGCTGCTCGGCATGCCCGCCTCGATTTTCGGCAACGAACTGGCCGGCGTGTTCGGCCGCCGCCGCATGGTGGCCTGCTTCATGATCGGCTCCGGCGGCATCGCGCTTGTGCTCGGCTTCCTGGCGACGGCGCCGCTGTGGCTGCTCGGCGGCGTCCTGGTGCTCTACGGCCTCTTGATCATGGCGGACTCCGGCGCGCTGACCGCAGGTGCGGTGATCGCCGCCACGCCGGAGCGGCGCGGCGCCACCATGGCGCTGCATTCGCTGCTCGGTTTCGGCACCGGCGTGGTCTCGCCGCTGGCCTTCGGCGTGGTGCTGGATCTCGGCGGCGGCGTGGAGGCCGGCCTCGCCTGGGGCCTCGGCTTCCTTCTGCTCGGCCTCGGCGTTCTGCTGGGCCCGCTGATCCTGACCTTCTTGGCGCGTCGCGACGCGGCTTAAACAGACAACACCGCCCTCTTTGCCCCAGTCGTGGCGGCAGGCTTGGCCATTGTTGTGCCACAGTTGGTTGCAGTACGGCCCAGATGTTGCCCTTACAGCTTCGCATTTCCCCGCCAGACCTGTCATCGCAGCTTCATGCAGCGATCATCACGGGAGGGAAATCATGTTGCCAAAATCCACCGGTGGCCGGTTCGGCCATATGTTTGGTCTCAAGGCCTTTCTCATCATCATCTTGGCTATGCTGTTCCTTATTCCTTTATGGATGGTGCGTGGCGTGATCACCGAACGTAGCTTCCGGGCCCAGGAAGTCGCGCGCGAGATCGCTGGTAAGTGGGCCTATGAACAGTTCGTGCAGGGACCGTTTTTGGTCATTCCCGGCGAAAGGATAAACCCCGCTTCGGAGAAGGGTGAGGTGCAGTACCGCAAGACGGTGCTGCTGCCCGACGCCTTTTCCGCCCAAGCAGAGGTGGTGACGGAGACACGTTCGCGCGGGATCTTCGACACCGTGGTCTACACCAGCGAGATCAAGCTGAAGGGAGACTTCACGGCGGCGGCTCTCAAGAAGGCAGGATTTGAGGAAGACGGTTGGCGTCTTCGCTTCGATCAGGCTGTCCTAGCTCTTGGGATCAATGACCTGCGCGGCATCCAGGGCGACCTGGCGGCGAGCTTTGGCGCTGCCTCTCTTGAGGCGGAACCAGGAATGCCCAGCGCAGGGCCACTGCCGAGTAGCGGGATCCATTGGCCGGTGTCGGCGCGGGAGGTTCAAGATGGTGGGGCACAATTCGAGGTCGCTCTTACCTTGCGGGGTAGCTCACGCCTTTCCTTCCTGCCTGTCGGCCAAAGCAGCGTCATGGAGATGAGAGGCGATTGGCTCTCGCCGTCATTCGACGGGCGCAGCCTGCCGGTGGAGCGGGAGATTCATGAAGATGGATTTTCCGCGAAGTGGGATGTTTCGCATCTGTCGCGACCTTTGCCTCAAAGCTGGACCTCCGACGATGCAACCGCGGCCAACTTGGACCCGCGAACCTTGTACCAAAGCAGGTCCTCGCGCGCGGCGCATGGCGTCGACTTGAGCAACATCTCCATCGGAGCGTCGTTCTTGCAACCCGTCGACTTCTATCTCTTGAGCGAGCGTAGCGCGAAGTACGGTCTGCTCATTGTCGCGCTGCTGTTCCTCACATTCTTCCTTTTCGAGGTCCTCGCAGGCATCGCCTTGCACCCCTTACAGTATTTGATGGTCGGGGCCAGTTTAGTGCTGTTCTTCCTTGGTCTTGTCGCCCTTGCCGAGGTTGTGGGCTTTGCTGCGGCTTACGGTCTGTCGAGCGGCCTCGTTGCGGCGATGGTGAGCTTCTATGCGGCCGCTATTCTGAAGCGCCGTCTCTGGGCCGGGTCGCTCTGCGGCATGATCGTCGCGCTTTATGCGTTGATTTACTTGATCCTGCAGCTTGAGGAAGTGGCGCTGCTGGCAGGCACGCTCGTGCTCTTTGCCGCCTTGGGGTTGACCATGTTCGCAACCCGCAAAGTCGACTGGTTCAATGTCAGGAAGTCAGAGGCGAGCGAAGGATAGTCCAAATGGGAAAGTGACAGGCCGTGAACTCAGCTGCCGCCGAGCACGTCCTTAACCACGTCGACGACGGTCTCCGTCGCGCCCTCGACCAGCACCAGGTCGGTACCGGCGATGCGGTATTTCAGCCCGCGGTACCGCGGCAGGTAGCGATAGAGGCTGGCGGGCAGGGCCTGCGCGGCGATCTCCGGCGTCAGGCTGCTGCCGGGCGCCAGCTTGTCGCGGAGGGCGGGCGGCAGCGGGGCCGTCTCGTCGACGACGCCGGGGTTCTGATCGAAGTAGCTGCGGATCGTCAGCTCTTCGGCGGGGCTCAACACCGCGCCGCCGACCTCGGACTTGTTGACGATGAAGGTCGCAGCTTTACCGCTTCCCTGGCCGGCAAAGGCCGGCGGGACAGTGGCTATGAGCAGCATGAAAGCTGCCGCTGCTGCGCGTCGCATGGATCGTCTCACCTGTTTTTACCGCTCTCAAGGCGGCTTGCTGACCCCTAGGTTATCGCCTTCGCGCCTGCTTTGTCACGCCGGGGCTTCAGCGGGCCCTGGGATGGGCCCGGTCGTAGACCTCCAGCAGGCCAGCCACGTCGACCTCGGTATAGCGCTGGGTCGAGGTCAGGGAGGCATGGCCGAGCAGTTCCTGGATGGCGCGCAGGTCGCCGCCGCCGGCCAGCAGGTGGGTGGCGAAGGAGTGGCGCAGGGCGTGCGGGGTGGCGCTCTCGGGCAGGCCGAGCAGGCTGCGCAGGCCCGCCATGCGTTCCTGCACGCGCCGGGCGCTCAAGGGGCCGCCGCGCTTGCCGAGGAACAGCGGCGAGTCCTTGTCCTGGGCGAAGGGGCAGGCGGCCAGGTAGTCGCCGATGGCCGCGGTCACCACCGGCAGCAGGGGCACCATGCGCTGCTTGTTGCCCTTGCCGGTGACCAGCAGGGAATCCTGGCCTGGCTTGGGCGCCGCGCCGCGGGTCAGGCCCAGGGCCTCGCCGATGCGCAGGCCGCCGCCGTAGAGCAGCAGCAGCACGGCGCTGTCGCGCTTGCCGATCCAGTCGTCGTCGCTGAGTTCGGCGACGCTGTCGATCGCCTCGCTGGCCTCGGCCGCGGTCAGGGCCTTGGGCACCGACTTGGGCAGCTTGGGGGTGCGCAGGTTGGCCAGCGCCGTGTTCTCGGCCAGGCCGCGCCGCTTCAGCCAGCGGAAGAAACCGCGCAGGCTGGAGAGCGCGCGGGCCGTGGAGCTGCGCTGCAGCCCGGCGTAGGAGCGCGCCGCCAGCCAGGCGCGGAAGTCGGCGGTGCTGAGCCCGGCGAGATCGGCCAGGGAAGGAGCCTGGCCCAGGTGCCCGCTGGTGAAGACGAAGAAGTGGGTAAGGTCGCGCTGGTAGGCGAGGCAGGTATGCGGCGAAGCGCGCTTTTCATCCCGGAGCCAGGCCTGCCAGTCCCGGACCGCCGCGCGCAGGTCCGGCGCGGCGGGGATCAGGGTTTCCGGATTCAGTTTTCCGACGGCAGGTTCAGCCATGCGCGGAAAGTGACCTCCAGGGCCTGTGACAGGAAGCTAAGCAGTTCGGTGGCCTGGCCGGTGTGGAAGGCGCCCTCCTGACGCGAACCCAGCGCCAGCAGGGCGGGCGGCGTGGTCTCGCTGATCGACAGACGGATCAGCGCGTCGGAGCGCACCAGGCCGGCGGCACCGCTAAAAATCGCCGGATTGCCGGTGATGTCGTCGCGCAGCAGCATGTTGCCGCCCGGGCCGAGCAGGGCGTCGACGCTGCCGGCTTCCAGGCAGTAGACCCCGGCGATGGGCTTCCAGGCGGCGCCCTGCGCGGCCTGCTCGACGCCGATGGTCACCACGTCGAGATCGAGGATCACCGCCAGGTCCGTGGTGGTGGTTTCGACGAATTCCTCGAAGCTGCCGGCCCGCAGCAAGGCCAGGATGGCCTGGTGCACGCGGCTCTGGGTCGCCAGGTTGCTGCGTCCTGTCGCGACCAGTTCGTCGCGCAGCTGGGTCAGGTTGGCGATCTCGCGGCGCAGCCGTTCGACCATGAAATGCTGCAGGTCGACCACGCCTTCGCCGCGGTCGCGGGTCGGTGGCGTCAGGACGTCCATCAGGTCCGGATAGTCGGTGAGAAAATCCGGGTGCTTGCGCAGGTAAGTGGCAACCTGTCCTGCGGAAACCGGTTGGGCGGCGGTGCCGCCGTCGTTGCCGGTTTCGCTCTTAGGGGTTTCGCTTTCAGGCACTGCCGCTCTATTCCTTCCCGCCGTCGCCCAGGATGCTCTGGCCCGTCTTGGCCCAGTCGGCCAGGAAGGCTTCCAGGCCCTTGTCGGTCAGCGGGTGCTTGTACATGGCGCGCAGCACCGCCGGCGGGATGGTCGCGACGTCGGCGCCCATCTTGGCGGATTCGATAACGTGACCGACGTGGCGCACCGAGGCGACCAGCACCTGCGTGGTGAGGTCCGGATAGGCGCCGTAGATTTCGACGATCTCCGCGATCAGCTGCAGTCCGTCGGCGCCCATATCGTCGATGCGTCCCACGAAGGGCGAGATGTAGGTGGCGCCGGCCTTGGCGGCGAGGATCGCCTGGGCGGCGGAAAAGCACAGTGTGACATTGACCTGGGTGCCTTCGTCGCTCAGCGCCTTGCAGGTCTTCAGTCCGTCGACGGTGAGCGGCACCTTGACGGCGATGTTGTCGGCTAGCTTGGCCAGGGTGCGGCCCTCTTTCAGCATGCCGTCGAAGTCGGTGGCGGTGACTTCGGCGCTGACCGGGCCGGGAACCACTTCGCAGATTTCCGCCAGCACGTCGAAAAAGGGACGCCCGCTCTTGGCAACCAGCGAAGGGTTGGTGGTGATGCCGTCGACCAGTCCGGTTGCGGCGAGATCGCGGATCTCCGCGATGTCGGCAGTGTCGATAAAGAATTTCATGCTGCCAAGTCTGTCCTTCGTGCTTTGACTGCTGCAATGACAGCAGGACTGTTCGCGCGTTGGCCTCGTCTTTCGGCCTCGGTTAGAGTGTAGCGGATGCCAGACCGCCATACCAGCACTGCCACCCTGCCGTTCGCGCTGGCAGAGGGTGCCGACGCGACCGCGCAGGCCGCCGAGTCGCGGCGCGTTGCCGTGCTGTTGCCCTTGCCGCTGACCGGGCCTTACGACTACCTGGTGCCGCCGGAACTGACGGTCGAGCCGGGCAGCGTCGTGCGGGTGCCGCTGGGCCAGCGGGAACTGGCGGGCGTGGTTTGGGACAGGGCGCCCGACGCGGCGGAAGGGACGGCGGAGAAGCCTGTCCCCCTGAAGCGCCTGCGGCCGATTATCGAGGTTTTTCCCGTGCCGCCGCTGACGCCGGTGGCGCGCCGCTTTCTCGCCTGGGTGGCCGACTACACTTTGGCGGCGCCCGGCGCGGTGCTGCGCATGGCGCTGTCCTCGCCCTCGGCCCTGGAACTGCCGCGTCCGGTTACACTCTATAGAAGGTGCGACGGAGAGCTGCCCGAAGGCCTGCGGCTGACCCCGGCGCGGCGACGGGTGCTGGCGGTCCTGGACGAAGGTCCGGCCCGAACCTTGAGCGATCTGGCCCAGGCCGCCGGAGTCGGCACCTCGGTGGCGAAGGGGTTGGAAAAGGCCGGGCTGCTGGAAGCGGTGGAACTGCGCCGCGAGCCCGCCTTCGAGTCGCCCGACCCGCAGCGCCCCGGGCCGGACCTGTCCGGGCAGCAAGATCAGGCCGCGGCGGCGCTGCGGTCCGCCGTCGCCGACAAGGCCTTCTCGGTCACCCTGGTCGACGGCGTGACCGGCTCCGGCAAGACCGAGGTTTACTTCGAGGCCATTGCCGAGGCTCTGGCTGCCGGCCGCCAGGCGCTGGTGATGCTGCCGGAAATCGCCCTCTCGGCGCAGTGGCTGGAGCGCTTCGAGGTCCGCTTCGGGGTGGCACCGGCGCTCTGGCACTCCGACCTGACCTCGTCCCAGCGCCGCGCGACCTGGCGCGCCATCGCCCAGGGCCACGCGCCGGTCGTGGTCGGCGCCCGCTCCGCGCTCTTCCTGCCTTATCCCGACCTGGGCCTCATCGTCGTCGACGAGGAGCACGAAACCGCCTTCAAGCAGGAAGACGGTGTCTGCTATCACGCCCGCGACATGGCGGTGGTGCGCGCGCAGCTCGGCGAGCTTCCGGTGGTGCTGGTCTCCGCCACGCCGTCGCTGGAAAGCCTCAATAATGTGCATACGGGACGCTATCGGGCGCTGCACCTGCCGGAACGCCACGGCGGGGCGGTGCTGCCGGAGGTGTCGCTGATCGATCTGCGCGAAGACAAGCCGCCGCGACTCGAGGGCCTGGGCCCGGGTTGGCTCTCCACGGCGCTGCGCGAGGCCATCACCGAGACCCTCGCGGCCGGTGAGCAGGTGTTGCTGTTCCTGAACCGCAGAGGCTACGCGCCGCTCACGCTCTGCCGGGCCTGCGGCCATCGCCTGCAGTGCCCCAACTGCACCGCCTGGCTGGTCGAGCACCGGCTGGCCGGGCGCCTGCAGTGCCACCACTGCGGCTATGCGTCGCGGCTGCCTTCCCACTGCCCGGAATGCGAGGCCGAAGGGAGCCTGGCGGCCTGCGGACCCGGAGTCGAACGCCTGGCGGAAGAAGCGGCGGCTCTGTTTCCCAAGGCACGCCTGGCAATGATGACCAGCGATACCCTGACCGGGCCCGAGGCGGCGACGGAACTGGTGCGCGCTGTCAGGGCCCAGGAGATCGACCTGCTGATCGGGACCCAGATCGTCGCCAAGGGCCACCATTTCCCGCATTTGACCCTGGTCGGCGTGGTCGATGCCGATCTCGGCCTCTATGGCGGCGACCTGCGGGCGGCCGAGCGCACTTATCAGCTGCTGCACCAGGTCGCGGGGCGGGCGGGCCGCGCCGAACACCGCGGGCGGGTGCTGTTGCAAACCGCCGAGCCGGAGCATCCGGTGATGCAGGCCCTGGCAGCGGGGGAACGCGACGGCTTCTTCGCGGCCGAGGCGGCGGCGCGAGAGGGCGCCGGGCTGCCGCCCTTCGGGCGCCTGGCGGCGCTGGTGCTTTCCGGTCCCGACCCGCGCCAACTGGACGATATAGCCCGTTCCCTGGCGCGCTCGGCGCCGCGCGGCGCGGGGGTGACGATCCTCGGGCCCGCTCCGGCGCCCCTCGCGGTGCTGCGCGGGCGCCACCGCCGGCGCTTCCTGGTGAAGGCGCCTAAGGGGTTTCGGCTGCAGCCGCTGCTGCGCCAGTGGCTGGGGCCGGTAAAACTGCCGAATGCGGTGCGCCTGCAGGTGGATATCGACCCTTACAGCTTCCTTTGAAGTTGGGAGCGGGCCGCCGGCGGGCGTCGCCCTCGGCATGGCAGCCGAAAAGTGGTCAAAAAAGCGGCAATTCCCATCGCTTCGGCAGGGCGTCGGGGGCTGCGGGAAGCGCCGGAAACTGCCTGGGCGGCAACAGTGGGAAAGGCGCAGCGAGGCGCCTTGCAACGCCCTGGCAGCTATGATACCAAACGCGCGCTCGTGGGGCGGGTTCACCGCTCTGTGTAAGGCTCAAGTGCTGACGAATTCTGCACCAAGGGCCAGCCGCGCGGGCAGGGGTAAACAAGGATTTCGAGGACATCGGGCTTGGCTGGTGACAACACGAGCTTGAGCGACCTGGCGGGGCGTTATGCCTCCGCGTTGCTCGATCTGGCTGACGAACGCAAAGCGTTGGACCAGGTCTCCGACGATCTGCAGACCCTGCGGTCGCTGATTGCCGAGAGTGAAGATCTGCGCCGTTTGCTCGGCAGCCCGATCTTCACGGGCGATCAGCAGCGCAAGGCCATGAACGCTTTGATGGAAAAAGCCGGAATTGCGGAGCTTACCCGCCGTTTCGTGCTGGTGGTGGCGGACAATCACCGCCTCTTCGCTCTGCCCGCGATGATCGAGGGCTATCTTTCGGAGCTGGCGCGCCGGCGCGGCGAGATCACCGCTGAGGTGACCTCCGCCCGCAATCTCTCGGACGCCCAGCAGGCTGCTCTTCTGGAAGCGCTGCGGAGCGCCGTCGGCGGCAAGGTTCAGCTTGATCTCAAGGTCGATTCGGACCTGATCGGCGGCCTTATCGTCAAGGTCGGTAGCCGCATGATCGACTCCTCGCTGCGCAGCAAATTGCAACGACTTCAACTCGCCATGAAAGGGGTCGGATGATGGACATCCGCGCCGCGGAAATTTCCGCCATTCTCAAAGACCAGATCGAAAACTTCGGCAACGAGGCGGATGTCGCCGAGGTTGGCCAGGTTCTGTCGGTCGGTGACGGCGTGGCCCGCATCTACGGCCTCGACAACGTGCAGGCCGGTGAGATGGTCGAATTCCCCGGCGGCGTCAAAGGTATGGCGCTGAACCTGGAAGTCGACAACGTCGGTGTCGTGATCTTCGGTGAAGACCGCGGCATTAAGGAAGGCGACACGGTCAAGCGGACCGGCGAGATCGTCGACGTGCCGGTGGGCCGTGGCCTGCTGGGCCGCGTGGTCGACGCCCTGGGCAACCCGATCGACGGCAAGGGCCCGATCGACAGTTCCGAGCGCCGCCGCGTCGATGTGAAGGCGCCGGGCATCATCCCGCGTAAATCGGTGCACGAGCCGATGCAGACGGGCCTCAAGGCCATCGACGCGCTGATCCCCGTTGGCCGTGGCCAGCGCGAGCTGATCATCGGCGACCGCCAGACCGGCAAGACCGCGATTGCGCTGGACACCATCATCAACCAGAAGCCCATCAACCAGGGCGACGACGACTCCAAGAAGCTTTACTGCATCTACGTCGCGATCGGTCAGAAGCGCTCCAGCGTCGCCAAGTTCGTGAAGATCCTGGAAGACCAGGGCGCGCTGGAATACTCGATCATCGTGGCGGCCACGGCTTCGGAGCCGGCGCCGATGCAGTTCCTGGCGCCCTACACCGGCTGCACCATGGGCGAGTTCTTCCGCGACAACGGCGCCCATGCGGTTATCGTCTATGACGATCTATCCAAGCAGGCCGTCGCCTATCGTCAGATGTCGCTGCTGCTGCGCCGCCCGCCGGGCCGCGAAGCCTATCCCGGCGACGTTTTCTATCTGCACTCACGCTTGTTGGAGCGTGCGGCGAAGATGGGCGACGAGGCCGGCAACGGCAGCCTGACCGCGCTGCCGATCATCGAAACCCAGGCGGG
>PJEL010001833.1_pt1 | contig 20414 bp, 22 predicted proteins | sample 1853271 | NCBI WGS metagenome assembly PJEL01 (sample SAMN08108733, study PRJNA415343) | Invertebrate metagenome, whole genome shotgun sequencing project. | host: Globobulimina | place: Sweden: Gullmar Fjord | collected 2015-08
TTTGTTTAGTCATTTATTTATACTTATGAATTAAATTCCAAAAATTTATAGGGAATAAAGATAAAATAAACAATACAAAATATACTGTACCTGATAATTTATGTTTTGATAATTCAATACTCGCTTCTTTACAATTTCCTATACTAATTAAATATCTAGCTTTGTTGTATCCTATTTTAGAATAAACTAATTTATATTCTTTTTCATGTTTTAACTTTAACTCTTTATTTGTTTCAAAAATTCTATCTATTGTATATTTCATTTCAGACCACCAAACATCAATATTTTTAGAAGTTAAAGAATTTTTAAGTTTTCTATATTTTACAATAAAATCTTTTATTACAAATACTTTTCTATTAGCTGCTATATCCATAAATAAATCAAAATCAGGTGAATGTCGAAGTTCTTTGTTGAATTTTATATTATTATTTCTTAATATCACAGACTGCATATTTATCTCATATCTTTTTAATTGCTGAGCAAATACATCTCCAGATTTTGCTTTAGGTATCATATTACCAATTATAGTGGATTCTTCATTTATATAAATCACACCACCATAACATAATTGATACTCTTCATTATCATCCATAATAATAACTTGTTTTGAAAGTTTATCTTCTAACCAAATATCATCTGTATCTAAAAAAGCTATATACTTAGCAGTACAATATTTTAGTCCAAAATTTCTAGCAGCACCTAAAGGAATATTTTTATCAGTTTTATAATATTTTATCTTATTACTATAACTCTCAACTATCATTTTTGTATCATCCGTTGAACAATTATCTATAAATATAATTTCCCAATCTTTAAATGTCTGTGCATATATGCTATCGATAGCTTCTTTTAGATATTCTTGTGAATTATATCCATTCATTAATATTGATACTTTTGCCATCTAATTCTCACTTCTTAATTCTAGTATATATTTTTTAAGCGAAGATTCCCAGTTACTCATAACATTTATATTTAGAAGATTTAACTTATAGTTTTGTGCTGACTCATTCGAAGATACTTTTGCAAGTCTTTTAAATTGGCCTTTTTTTGCAACTTCAACAGAACAGTTAATTTCGAATAATTCTATTATTTTTTTAACATAATCATATCTAGAAATAGAAAAAGCTTCATTTACACAATTAAAAATTCCATATTGAGAATCATTTATTAAAATATTAATTTGATTCACAAAATCTACTACATAAGTAGGATTTCCTATTTGTGTATCATCTGATAAAATTACATTACTCTTACTTGCTTCCAAATATCTTTTGTACACAAAATTTTTACTATGATTTTTGTCTCCACCATAAAGCCATCCAGTTCTTAATATAAGGTATTTAGTCAAATGATTTTTAACTATTTTTTCGCCTTCATATTTTGATTTATGATGAATAGTTGTTGGGTTTACATCATCGAACTCAGTATAATTCTCTTTCTCTTTATTAGTACCATATATACCTGTACTTGATATATATATAAATAATATATCTTTATTTATACAATAGTTTACCAAGTTTTGGGTACCTATTGTATTTATTAAATATGCTTTATCATTATCTATTTCACACTCTTCAACATTTGTATAAGCTGCCGTATGTATTATTATATTTGGGTCAGTTATTCTTAATTTTTCTATTATATCTTTACTATTACATATATCAAGTTCAGTACTATCAAATCCACAAATATTGTATTCACCTAAACTTTTCAAGATATTACTACCTAGCATTCCATTAGATCCGGTGATTAAGACTTTTTTACCATACATAATTTATCTCACTTAAATCTATATTTATAGCTTCTGTAGGATCATGTTCCATACTTGCAATATTTAAAAGTATGTTATTTTCGCCAACTCCTCTAAATGCCATCCATAAATTTGGCTTAATAGTTAATCTTTTATAGTTTTTTTGAGATAATTGTATACTTAAAAATTCTTTAGTATTTTCATTATATAAAATAAACTCTATCTCTCCCATAGGCACTATAAGATTTAATGTCATCTGCGTGTGTTTTTTCCAACCCTTAATTTCTTCTTGATGAATTGTAGAAAAATAAGCTTCCCCAAAATTATTGAATCCATTATCACTTTTTTTCATAGCGTGAAAAATGTCACCTTTTGGATTATAAATTTGTTTAAGAGGAGTAGTGATTACTCCGTCCATGATAATTCTTTTTCTTTTGCCATAGATTCATATTCTTCTATTTGTGATATTGTTTTTTCTAAGATATTTGAGTCAGTTTTATAAAAATCATAATACCATTCACTTGTAAACCTAATAGTATCTTTATATTCTAAATTAGCTTGCCATTTAAAATAAAAGAGTGCTTTGTCACAGTTAAGTTTAAGTAATCCAGCTTCATGAAATGGTATATTATCCGTTACCTTATATGCATTTATGATATCATCAAAGTTCCAATATTTACTTAAATCAATCAATAAATCAACAACAGTATGGTTTTGTTCTGCACGTGGTCCAAAATTGAACCCTTCTCCATGTAAAGAGCTATCTTCAAATAAAACTTGTCCTAGATTTAAATATCCACTTAATGGCTCAAGTACATGTTGCCAAGGTCTTGTTGCTTTAGGTGCTCTAATTTCAACAACTTCAGCTTTACTCCAAGCATCCATGCAATCAACAACAATTCTATCTTTTGCCCAATCCCCTCCACCAATAACATTCCCAGCTCTACCAATAGCTAGTTTAATATTACAATTATCTAACTTGAAAAAAGAATGATAATAAGATTTTATAATTAATTCAGCAGCACCTTTACTACCACTATAAATATCTTTCCCTCCCATTTTATCATCTTCTTTATATCCCCATACTTGTTCAATATTATCATATGCTTTATCACTTGTAATAATAATAGCAGTACATATATGATTTGATACTTTTAATGCTTCTAAAATATTTGCGGTACCCATTACATTTGATGAAATAGTTTCAATTGGATTACTATATGATCTAGATACAATTGGTTGTGCTGCTAAATGAAATAAGAACTCAGGTTTTTCATTAGAAATAATACTTGTCATTTTTGATAAATCTCTAATATCATCTTGATAATGTTTTATTTTTTTTGCTAAATCTAATTCTTCAAACATAGAAGGATTTGTCGGAATATCTTTTGATATACCAACAACATTTGCTCCTAATTTAATAAGCCAGGTAGTAAGCCAACTTCCTTTAAATCCAGTATGACCAGTAACTAAAACTTTTTTATCTTTGTAAATATTATTAAACATTATTTATCCCATACTTTCCATGGAGCTTTATTTTTGTCCCATAGTTCATTTAATTTGTATTTATCTCTAAGTGTATCCATTGGCATCCAAAAGTCATGATGTTTATATGTATATACTTCATCATCATTTGCTAATTTCATTAATGGTGACTGTTCAAATATAGTACCATCTCCTTCTGTGATATAGTCAAACACTTTAGGTTCACATACAAAATAACCTGCATTTATCCAACTACCATCGCCTTTGGGCTTTTCTTTAAATTCAATAACTTTATCATTCTCATCTATATCCAATGCACCAAACCTACCATCTGGTTGAGCAGAAGTCATAGTCATAGCTTTTCCATGAGTCTTATGGAATTTTACTAACTCTTCTATATTTATATCTGCAACACCATCACCGTAAGTAAGCATAAAGGGTTCATCTCCTATAAAATTTTGAGCTCGTTTGATACGACCACCTGTCATAGAATTTAATCCTGTATCTAGTAAAGTAACTTTCCAAGGTTCACTAAAGTTATTATGTATTTCCATTTGGCCATTTGACATATCTATTGTCACATCACTTTGATGTAAAAAATAATTTGCAAAATATTCTTTTATATAATACCCCTTGTAACCTAACAACACAACAAATTCATTAAATCCATATTCTGAATATGTTTTCATAATATGCCATAGTATAGGCTTACCACCAATTTCAACCATAGGCTTAGGTCTAATATCTGTTTCTTCACTAAGTCTTGTTCCAAAGCCACCCGCTAATAATAATACTTTCATTACTTTATATTCCTTTTTCTAATTAAAATACTTTAATAATATTTTCGTCTGTTGATTCAATAAAAAATTGTCCTAATACCATTCAGTAATATTAGTAATATTATTTTTCTATAATTAATAAGTTGACTATACAACACTTTTATTTCATCTTTGCTAAAAGCAATATTCCATGTTTTTTCCTTACGACAATGCCCCATAAAACAAAATGTACAATCTAAAATTCCAATATTCATATTTCTATTTAGTTTTTTACTTTTATAAATTTGGTATACATAATCAAATCTAAACTGCTAATTATTCTCGCTAATGTCAAAAACATTTATTATATTCTCTTTAGTTGGTTCTATAAAAAAATTGTTTTTATACCATGAAGATATTTCTTGAATTTCTTCTTTATTTTCATATCTAAACTTAATAAGATTTTCATAAACCTTCAAAATATCCTTACTTGAATAAGCTATATCCCATATTTTTCCTTGTCCAAAAGATACAAGAGCATTGGTTGTTAAAGAATTTTCACTAGCCAATACTATTACTGAAATACCACAAGCCACAGCTTCAATTGAGGTCCCAGAAGCAGTACCAATGACTATTTTAGTATTTTTAAAAAGTTCATATATATTAGACTCACTTATTTCAATATTTGATGGTAAATTGCCTAATTTTCTTATATCAAGTACAGGATGATTTTTAAATATAACACTTTTAAATAACTTTGCATTGTTTAGCATGTTCTTTGTATCTGCATATACATAAGAGCCTAAAATAAGTACATTATCCTCTTTTTCAATACCTTTAAAATCAAAAATATTTTGATAACGCAAAGAAATTCCTTTTTTAAATGTAATCTTATCTCGAGGGAGAAGATAATAACTTCCATTTACTAGCACTTCATGTCCTGATGATTTCATATCATAATCAATATCATCAACAAACATATTAAAATAAGTTTCGTAGCGTAAAGATATTTGACATGAAATTATTTTTATTTTATTAGTGTGAGTTCTAATACCAAAATTTAAAGTCCTTTCCATAACTTGAAACTCACTCCAAGAATAAACTTTTTCTAAATTTTCGATTTTTGCTAAATTTTTACCTAAAATATATCTTGTAAAATTATCAATTGATATATTTTTCATATCTTCAATAAGCGAAATATTAAAAATACTAGCTTCGTAACTATTCTCATTGCTTAATAATCTCATTGTTTTAAACGGATATCTAATAATTAAATTCATTAAATTTAAAAAATCATTAAATTTAAATAATTCATATTCTATTAAAATATCTCTTTTATCCTTATTGATAATTTTCAAAAATTTTACTAATTTAAAGGGATTTTTACTAATTCCATTTAATCTTGCCAATATTGTATAATTAGTATGATATTTTTCGAAAATATCATATACATTAGAAAAATAAGTTTCTCTAAATTCATTTTCTTTATTTACTCTGTCCACTAACACATACGTGTCAATAACTATATTTGAGATTCTATTTTTTTTATTATAAAATATTTTATATAAAACAAAAGATAAAATAAATAATATATACATATAAAATAACTTAGCAAAACAATAGAATATTGAAGCAAACAAAGTAAATTTTTTTCTTTTTATATTACCTAAAAAATATCTATTAGGAAAAGTAGAATCAAATGGATTTTTGATTAAAGTTGGATTTATAACTGTGTACAAGTCCCATGGAGCGTTAGATTTAATTTTGTTAATAAAATTATGGAATAGCTCTTTTCTTTCATTGTAAGATTTATTTATTTCGAAAGGTGTCATTACAAAAAATCCTTAAAGCTAAATATATAATTCTTTTCTATTAAACTTTTATTATTAAATCCATAAAATTCAATATCATTTTTTACTGCAGCATTATAATCAGTTAGTGCATCACCTATTAAAATAGTATCTTCTTTTTGATAATTGTACTTTTTTAGAACATTTTTTACTAATACATCTTTTTTTACGGGACTGCCATCTATTGATTTAAAAAATTCATTTAGATCAAGCATAGCACATAAGTTATTGAGTTCTTGATGTTCTGCACCTGATACTATGTGAAAATTATATTTATTATGGTTTTTTTCTATAAAATCAACAGTTTCATCAATAAGATTATTTTTATCAAAAAGTTTTTTAGCAATTATTGTTGCGAATTCATCAGACAATGATATAATCTTTTCTTCAGATATAGTTTCATTTAAGATAGTATTATAAAAATATTTGATTTTATCAAATCGTGAAACACCTCCGTGAGTATAGTGATATTCTACTAGTTCATTGAGTAAAGAGATTTCATACGATTTGAAAAGTTCAACAAAGCCATCTCCTTTTATCTTCATACTATCAAGTATCACTCCATCAAAATCCCATAAAATAGTTTTAATCATTTACTTCTCCAAAAATAGTACAAGGCAATCCATCACAATTAGATATTCGAAGTGGTGATAATATAATTTTACTTAGTCTTGTATGTTTATCAATATTTCTTAAATCCATATCCTCTAATAGTAGTATAGGATCTTTCGGATTCAAAAATTTCCTATGGGCTTCTCTTCCCAACATCCTATTTGAAAAACTTGAAACAGATATACTATCAAAACCAATAACTCTCACACTTGGGAATTTTGTCCTAATATAATCATAAACATCTGGATGAAAACCAAAATTATCACTCCAATACTTGTCTTCATCCCTAACATAACAAATACCAGTTTTAACAATTAATATATCGAAGATATCATCATCAATTTTATTTAGTTGTTCTTTTAAATTTTCATTTATTATCAAGTCATCTTGTTGTACTTCAATAACTAGTGGTCTACTAAATATCCAAAAATTAGCATCAAAATCTTTTATAGTTTGACCATTTTCATAAAAATGAAACGGCATATCAATATGTGTCCCTATATGAACTGTAGAGGATATAAAAGTATCATTAGCAACATCACCTTTTGATATATCACTATTTTTAATTTGCTTAAATTTGTTTCTATTTCCATAAGTAGGTGTTGATTCATCTAAGACATAAGATAAAAATATCATCTATATTTCCAAGTTTTTGTGTATTACTTGAATACATTCAAGTAAACCTTGACCTAAATCTATGTAAGGATTTGCAACTAATTTTTTTGCAACTGTTGGATGATAAGAATATGGTGTAATTTTATAATGACCCATATTGTTATCAGATATTTGTTTTACCTCAAGTTTATTTTGCATTATCTCATTTATCATAGTAAGTAGTTCTATTCGTTTAAGTCTTTCGGTACCAGTAAGTATTATATGCTCATTTTCATACTGATTATGTTCTAGTATGTCTACTGATAATTTCGCAGCATCAGCAGCATGTATATATTCTCTTAAGTCTTGACCATCACCTTTGTAAGAAAGCTCCCCATTATTTAATGCATCAACTAAAAGATTGTATATATAATTATTATGACTAGCCCTTTCTCCATAAAGTGATCCGTATCTAATAACAGTATATTTTAAGCCATATCTTTTATAGTATTCTTCCGTTAGTTTTTCACTACTTTGTTTACTAATACCATAAAAAGAACCCTCACTACTTAAAGCATAAGCACTACTTGCATAAACAAATCTTTCAATTTTACCATTTTGTTTACAAGCATCCAAGATATTTAAATTTCCCATTACATTTATATTCATAGCATTTATAGGATCATGAATAGCGTCATCAAGATTTGCAATTGCAACAAAATTATACACAATAACTGCATCACTGATAATAGATTTAATATTATCAATGTCCATAACATTTACTTTTTTAAACGTTTGATTCATTTGCAAATATTGAGAGGGAACTAAATCAGCAACTGTAACTAAATAATTTCTTCTACTAAGTTCATCAGCAACATAAGATCCCAAAAAACCACTACCTCCAAATATAACTACTTTTTTACGATTTATCATTTACCATCTCGCTATACTGAATTTCAATTTTTATCATAATTTGTAATATCCCTTTAAATGATTTATGGCACTAATACCCATAGATTCAACTGCTTCTGCTGCATTACCACCAATATGCGGAGTACAAATAAGATTTGGTAAATTTAAAAATTCTTTATCAGTAGGTGGTTCCTCAACATAAGCATCAATTCCTGCACCTGCAATAATATTATTTTTCAATGCAAATTTCAAATCAATTTCATTAATAATACCACCGCGAGCCGTATTTAAGATATACGCACTTTTTTTCATAGTTTGAAGAACATCTAAGTCTATTAAATTATCAGTACTGTCATTATGTGGAGTATGAACAGTAACGATATCTGATTTTTTATATATTTCATCTTTGGAAACTGATAAAAGATTGTGTTCTTTATAATATTCATCTTGATTGATAATATCATTCACTAAAATCTTACAGCCAAAAGGTTTCAATAGTCGTATTATCTCTTTCCCTATATGACCTACACCTATAATTCCAACTGTCTTACCACTTAGTTGAAAACCACCAGATTTGTTCCAAGTTCCATTTTTTAGTTCATTAGAAGTCATAAATAAATTTCTACTAAACATCAGCATAAAGCCTAAAGTCATTTCTGCAACTGAGAGTTTATTTACTCCACCCGTCCATCCTATAGATATATTTCGTTTTTTACATTCTTCTAAATCTATATTATTTAGCCCAACTCCATATTTAGAAATCATTTTTAGATTCGGACAATTATCCAAGACTTCACTATCAATTAGTTCAAGACCTACAATAATAGCTTCAGCATCTTTTATATAATCAATTAATTCATCACCAGAAAATCTTTTAGCTTCCAGATTAAGTTTTGCATTTGGAAACAATTCATAAATTTTTTTTTGTAAAATTTTATTTTTTGAGAAAGATGGTGAAGTTGCTACAATATTCATATATTTAAATCCTTTAAAATTTTATTATAAATTTCAAGATGTCCCTCTTTTGTATAATGAACACCATCATAAGTAAAATTAAAATTTTTAATATTTATAAGTTTACTTTTATTACTATTTATATTAGATAGAGATTCAACTAAAAAATTAGTTGAATCTAGTTGAGAAAAAAATGATAGGGGTCTTTCTCTTTCTATTAGAATATCTGATTTAATAATTGGTGTATTTATAAAATTTAATCTTTCAAAACGACTATTAAAGTAATTACCTAATTTAGAAATAAATTCTTTTGAATATTCTATACTTTTTAGTATTACCGTCTTTCCATCTAAAAGTTCATGATGCTCATGATTGATAATTTTACGGGGACAATCTAAGTACTGTGAAATTTGCAATTGCATATCATTAATATTTTCGTCCTTTTTAGGAGTAAAATCAACAAAACCCAAATTTGTAATTAAAAAATTAAATTTAAGATTTTCATTTATTTTTAAAAAATTATACAAAGTACTAAATGTAGTTAGATTTTTAGGTCTTGAAATTATCAAATAAGAAAAATTATTTTTAACTAAAAATAATTTTAATTTATAAAGTAAAGTTCCAGTATAGTCATTAATATTATTTGTCATCCCTCTAGAATCAAAAAATATTAAAAAATCAAAATTTACTAAATTTTCATCAGAAATAAATAGTGCATTCTCATTTGAACTACTATCCTCTCCTAATATATTTTTGATATCTACCAATCTAAATACCTCTTTGAAAATTTGTCATTCTTTTTTAAAATCACACCATAAAACCCATCAAAATCTATGTATCTCCATATATATTTAGTTAAATTTAATGGAAAAATATTAGGATACTGTGTATATTTTTCTTTATATACAATTTCCCATCCTGAAAATTTAAATATTGTGTCCCAATCTTCAGGAGACAACTCAAATATATGTGTATTCTCAGCTTGATGATCGCCTTTTAATCCATTGTTTACAAATTGACAAGCTACCCTACTTTTATGTACATAAGGTACTGTTACAACAAAATAATCACATTCACTTTTTTTCGACATAGTATGTAAAAAACTAATCGGATCAAAAAGATGCTCTAACATCTCGTAGGATAAAAAGATATCTGCTTTTATTCCATCATCAGCTAAATGTAATTCTTCTGCTCTACATAAAATCGCATTTAAGCCCTTAGCTTTAATCTTATCAACAGCTACAGGATCTAAATTTACAGATAAAGTAGTAAGATTTTTATGGCTAAGTAATGAATTGAGATACATTAAATGTGTTCCAGAAGAGTCACCAATATCTACAATGTTAATATTATCATTATCATTAGTCTTTTTTAAAAGTTCTATAGCTTTTAAAGTTATACTCATTTGAAATGCATGTAAATTTCTTAATTTATTTGTTAAATACTGATTGTTTTTATCAATCTCAAAAGTCGTATATTGTTTTGTTACATCAGGAACAACATCACATAATGTTTTTTTTAATTTTACTTCACCTCTTAATTTATTACTAATAATTAATGAAAAATTTAACAGATTAAAGATGCTTTGTTTAAGTTGTTGTTTCATAAATAACCTTTCATTAGAGAGTCATTTTTCATTATTTCAATAACTTTATCCAAGTCTTCTTGTGTATCAACTGCTTTAGTCTCATATTTTGTATCAATCATTTTTACTTTCATACCATTTTCAAGGATTCTCATCATATCAACTGATTCTATTATCTCTAAAATAGTTGGTTCCATCTCATTATATTTAAGTAAAAAATCTCTAGTAAAAGGTATTACACAAACTTGTTTTTTCATAGGTACTTCTAAAACACCTTTTTTTCTACTAGGAATAGCTTCTCTTGAAAAATACAATGCATTATTGTTTTTATCCATAACTACTTTTACTTCATTTGGATCATTGAATTCTTCAACTGTTTCTAAGTCTGCTACTAAATTTGTTATGATAATTTCTTTGTTATCAATCATTGGATGCACCGCTTCATCAATCATTTCTGGAAAAGTCAAAGGTTCATCACCTTGAACCATAACCATAATATCAACTTGCTTATTTTCAATTTTCTCTATTTTTAACATAGCTTCTGCACATCTATCAGAACATCTTTCATGACAATCACTTGTCATAACAGCTTTTCCTCCAATAGATTCTATATACTTATAAATCACTTCATCACAAGTTGCTACATATACTTCATTCAAGAGTTTTGACATTTTAACTCTTTTATACACGTGGCCAATCATTGGCATTCCGAAGATATCTGCCATTGGTTTTCCAGGAAATCTACTCGATCCCATTCTTGCTGGTATTATTGATACAATATTCATATTATTTAAGTCCTTTATTTATAGTATTCATTCCTGCTCTAGCACTATCACCTAGAAAGAAAAAATCTAAACTATATGCTAAAAAAGTACAACCTTCTTTAATTCTTTGTTCAAGTTTTGATGGGTCAGATTCTATTACATGAAATCCTGATGCAACATTTTGTTCTTTACAAACTTTAAGAACCTTTGAAATACCCTCTTTTACATCTTTTCTATCATACTCACCAGGGTATCCCATACTTCCAGATAAATCATAAGGACCAATGATAACACCATCTATTCCATCAGTAGTTATTATATCTTGAATATTTTCAACCGCTTCATAATGCTCTATTTGAGCTATGATTACAAGTTCTTCGTTTACCCACTTTTTATATTCTTCAAATCCCAAACCATATTTTTGAGCTCTAAATAATCCTACACCTCTATTACCCACAGGAGGATACTTCGCATAACTAATAGCTTCTAAAGCTTCTTCTCTAGATTTAATCATTGGTACAACTATTCCATCAGCACCCATATCTAAAATTCTTTTTATAATTACTTCTTCATTTTTACTAACTCTAACTAAAGCCTTCATATTATTTGCTTGAATAGTTGATATTAAATTATGCGCAGTTGTTAAATCAATTGATGTATGTTCCATATCAATAACTAACCACTCAAATCCTGCACTAGCCATAATATCTACAACAGAAGGGTGTCCAATAGTTATCCATGAACCTATTGTCAATTCATTGTTTTTTAGTTTATTTTTTAATGACATTTTATTTCTCACTTTTATAGATTATTTTTCCATTATCCAATTCAAATATTTTATTACATGTTTGTATTGTACTTAAACGATGTGCAATAATAATTAATGTTTTATTTTCAGCGATTTTATAGATTTCATTCATAATTTTTAATTCTGTATCATTATCTAATGCAGATGTAGCTTCATCAAGTACAAGAATTTCTGGTTCTTTATATAATGCTCTAGCAATTGCAATTCTTTGTTTCTGACCACCGGATAACATTACACCAGATTCTCCAACATTAGTATCTAATCCTTCTTTCTCATCTAAAAATTCCCATATATTAGCTTGTTTTAAAACTTCAATTAATTTTTTTTCATTTTTTTTTAAACCAAATGCAACATTATTAGCAATGGTATCATCAAATAAATATACATTCTGTGGTATATATCCAAAATAATTTCTCCATGTTTTCATATTTTCCGCAGTTAATTCTTTTCCATCAACACAAATACTACCCTCTTTAATACTATGAAGTCCCATTATAATATCAACTAAGGTAGACTTTCCTCCACCACTTTGTCCCATAAATCCAATTTTATCATATTTATTTATTCTTAAATTTAAATTATCAATTGCATTAATCTTATTATTATATGAAAAAGAAACATTCTTAAAAACAATATTTTTTGTAAAAGGAATTTTATCATTCTTATTTTCTTCTAAAACCAAATTATAATCTTTATAAATAATATCTAAAGATTTATGATTAAAAATTATTGTATTAAAATATTGTATAATTCTAGTGATTGAAGGTAAAAGTCTATACAGCCCTAATATGAATATTGTAATTACATCATAATGCTCTGAAATGTTACTTTGATTAATGTATACTAAATATAAAATAATCACAACTAAAATACTAAATGCCATTGTTTCAAATATGAATCTAGGAAAATGTTGTATTGTTGCAGCAACTCTAACTGAATTAGCAAAAGAGAAACTTATCTCTTCAAACTCTTTTATGCTATTAGATTTATTTTGTAATTTAAGCATTTTTAAATTTCTAAAGCTTTTATTTATTATTTCATAAAATGTATTTTGATTACTTTCTCTTTCTTTACCTTTAAGCTTAATAATTCTATTAATTGGTCTAATAAAAATAATAGCAACAAGAAATACGAATAAAGTAATAAAAAAAGTAATTTGATAATTTACATATAGTAGAATTGAATAAATTAATATTAATACTATCAATTCACTCAATAAAAAAAGTACCGCTTTAATTAAATCAACAAGATATGCAGTTTCATTTACTAAACTTTTAGTAAAAACAGATGGATTTTTATCAGAAAACTGTTTATAAGAAATATGCAGATAATTAAAAAATAAAGCATTCATAATATCACTATACTTACTAAATGAAAATTTACTTACTGCATATATATAAGTACTATTCAGGAACCCTCTAATTACATAAAACACTAATAAAGTCACACCAAAAATCATTACAAATGTTAGTTCATCTTTAAAATTAAAGTATTCATATACAGTACTTAAGTATAATGAAGTATGAATTATAGAAAAATCCGTAGCAACTGATACAAAAGGCATTATTACAGATATACCGGCTGTTTCTACTAATGCAACAACAAAAGAAAACAATAAAAGTAAGATTAGTCTAAGTTTATCTTGTTTCGTCAAAATTTTATTTAATTTTTTTATATATTCTTTCAATTAAACCCTTTTTGATTATATAATTTCATATATATTATATTCTGCATGAGTATCATAGTGATTTTCAATATTGCTATTAGTAAAAAGATCAATACTTTTTTCTAAATCTTTCTCATTTTTTGCATGATAAATATTTGAATTCTCAATTATATTTGGGATATGACAATAAAGTCCATCATTTCCATATAGTATTATATTCTTTTTTGATAACATAGCTTCTTCAATTGTTGTAGATGAATAACTAATTAAAATATCAGATTGTTGTAAATAAAACTGGAATGTTTTATCTACAACAATTTCTAGACAATCATCTTTAGGTAAGAAATATTTTAATGTTTCCAATGAAATAGAAGCCATAGGTCGAAACCTAACTAATAATTTTATATTACTAATTTTCTTAATTACGCTGTAGATACTTAAAATATTCTCTATATACTCAAAAGCTGTTTCATATATTACTGGTCTTATTAATTCTTTTGCTGTTGAAGCATGTAGAATAATTAATTGATTTGACTCTACTTTTTTATGTGTTTTACTTTCAAAACTATTTCCCCACATAATAGGTCTTGAATAATTTACTTTTATCTTTTTTTCTTTGACAAAATTAAAAGCATAAGGTGATTGCAACACTACTTCACTAAAACAATCTGAATCTAATTGTCCTTTAGATAAAACTTTATGTTGATAATCTGCATGTTTTTCACCTTGTTGGATGTGAGAACCATGAGAAATTAAAACATTTTTAATATTATGTTTTGTAGCAACTTCAGCAGGAATAGAGGTAAAACCAATGCTTGCTAATGATAAAACCCGAATATCATTTAGTTCTTTTATACTTATTTCTGTTTCTAAATACGAAGCATCAATTACATAACAATAAGCAATTAAATGAATTAGCTTTTCATGTAATAATATTTCTAAATTATGATTTTTATATTCTAATAATTTACTTTCAGCTAATAAATTAATAAATTTCTCCGTAAATTTTTCTATTTTTGTCGCATTTATTTTTGGTAAAATTGATATCATTGGTAAAATATCTAATCCTCGATACTTTATACTTAATTTAAAAAAAGAATATAAAGAATAAAAAAATTCTTTATATTTAGATTCTTCAGCCATCCTAAATCTCAGTACTTCAAAAGATTTATTTTTATTTTTTAAATATTTTATATAGGAAATCATATTACCATTAAAAATAGGTATTAACAATAAAGACATTTTTTTAAATTTTTTTACTTTTTTTTGATTGATAAAACGTATAATCTTATCTAAAAAATGTTCCTTGTATACAAAAAATTCTTTTTCATTTATAAAAACATTTTTTAGAAATATATCATTTTTATCCAAAACTGGTACTTTTCTGATATTGATAGTATTTTTTTTATCTATAGTCAACTCTTGAAATATTACATTACAGTATATATCTAAAATTTTATCTTTTAATAATGACAACATAATAGTATGATTTAATAATATGTTTAAATAAAACAAAAATGAATCTTTTGCAGATATTGTTTTAAAAAAAGAAGAACTATTAAGAAAAAGTTTTATTGATTCTTCTATTTTTTGAACATGAAAAGAAATTTCTTTATGTTCTGTATTACCTAAAAAATCTGATGCCTTATATGTTTTTAAATTAGCTTCTTTTAAAGAAATATATTCATTAGGACTAATAACAACAAAATTACACTTTTCGTAACTATTTTTATCTTCAAGTATTTTATAAACTTGTAAAGGACTTTCAATGATTGTAAAAAACATACTTTTATCTATTTTTATTTGATTCTGCATTCAAAGCCCATTTAACCATCTTCTTTAAACCATCATCTAGTTTAACAGTAGGTTTCCAACTTGTTTCAGCCATTATTTTATTTGGACAGCCAGTATAACCAAAAACATCTCCAGGAGTAGATCCCTCATAATTAGTAGTAATATCAAATGGTAATATTGATTTTATTTCATCTACTAAATCTTTAACAAGTGTCTTTTCTCCTGTACAGATATTATAATAATTATAACCTGTATATGATTTATCTAAAAAAGTTCTGAAAGCATTTACTACATCATCAATATATACAATATCTCTAAATCTATTTTTATCACCTTTTATATGTATATGTTTACTTCTAATAGCCTGAGAAAGATAAATACTAGTAATACCTTGCTTCATATTATCTAAGTTTTGTCCAGGACCATAAACATTAAACAATCGTAAAGAGACAGTATCTATATCAAATTGTTCTGAATAAATACGCATATAGTTTTCACTTGCCAATTTACCTACACCATAAAATGATTTTGGACTAGTAACTGTTGATTCATTTATACTTATAGGATTTGTTGGTTCACCATAAACAGAGACAGTACTTGCATAAATAAATTTCATACATTTGCTTTCTACCGCATACTTTAATAAAATCAAAGTAGATTGAGCATTAGCTTGTAAATCATATACAGGATCAGCATAACTTAATTCACCACCACTTTGACCAGCTATATGAAAAATCGCATCAAATTTATACTGATTTAAAATATCTAAAACTTCAAGTTTTTCGAGTCCCATTTCATAAAAGTCTACATTTTTGGGTACATGATTTAGATAACCAGTTGATAGATTATCAATTCCTACTACTTTATGACCCTCTTCTAATAACTTATCTGCAACAGCAGCACCGATAAACCCAGCAACTCCAGTAACTAAATACAATCCCATATTAATCCTTTTTTATTATCCAATTAAAACCAAGTTTTTTATATAAATACTCAGCAAACTCAAAATCAATCATATCATCAATATCTACAGACTCAATCTTATCAAGTTTTACGAATTTAGGATTAGAACCTATTACATTTTTAGTTTTCATTAAATTTTTATTCTCAATAATCGTAATTGCAAAATTTAGTGAAAATATATCTGGTAAATCTTGACTTTTAGGAGTGTTAGAAGCTTCATAGTTAATTGGTTTATTATCTTCCCATAAAAATTTTTTTTCTTCTGTAACCGAATTAATACTATCAAATGTAGAATTGTTAATATATTCATTAATAGCATATTCATATGTACTAACTTTCACTAAAGGACTAGTTGTTTGAGCCATGAATAAAATATCACCTGGTGTAGTTTCTGCTAGATGTTGCCAATGCTGATCATTAGTAATATCAGAACTTGCATAAAACCCTTCTCTTCTATGAAATTTAACACCATGCTTTTTTGCTAATTCAATTGATTTTTCACAATCTGTATTAACAATTATTTCATCAATATTTTTTACATGTTTTAATACATTTAATTTTAACTCGAGTAAGCTAGTATCTGCAAAATTTCTTGTATTTTTATCTTTAACTCTTTGAGAACCTTTTCGTGTAGGGACTACAGCAATTATCTTTTTTTTAAACATTTAATTCCTTTTTAAAATATAATGATATTAACTCACTTAAAATTGAATAAGTTTGCATATCTTTTATTTCTAATGATTCTAAAAAATCTAAATTATAAAAATATGGTTTATTTCCCGTGATTTCTTTATCTTTAAGTATATTTTTCTTTGAATTTATATAAACACCATTTGTTGCTAAATATATAGGTTGGATATTACCTCTTCCATCAGTATGTTTATCAAAATTTAATTTATTATCATTAAAATATATAAAATCTTTTTTTATACTCGTTGTGATTAATGAATCAAATTTATCTAAATTTATTTTATATGTTTTTATCATATTTTTATAGTCAGAATTATTTATAAATGGAGAAGTACAGTTCATCCACATAATATGTTCTGAATCTATTGAGTTAACTGTATTTAAAATTAAATCTGAAAAATTATTTTTTTCTTCTCTATTTATTATATTTAAGCCATTATTCTCAGCTATTTTTTTTGCTTTTTCATTGTTGGTAACTATATATATATCAGAAGCATTATAGCTTTCTATACACTGAGAAATCTTCCATTCTAATAATGTTGTATCCCCAAAAGGAGCTAAATCCCCATCCTTATGATATTTATTTGACCCTTGTACTGGGATAATAATCGCGATTTCCATTACATTCTCCTTTTAAGTTCTGTAAGTCTAGCTATCTCTGAACCTATCTGAATATCTATAAACTCTTTTTTTGATAATATATATAATTCTTCAAATTTTAAAGCTTCCTTAATAGTATTATCATTCTCAAAGAATGAACTTGTAGGTAAAATAACTTTTCTTGTTTCGAGTTTATATATCTCATCTATCAAAGATGGATAACTTAACCTAATTTTATCCACAGTTTTTGTAGATACACTACCCCCAACCGTAAATGTTAAATTATTATCTTTTATTTTTTTTGAAATATTATTTAATAATTTAAATGTAAAATCACTATCTGGTTTTATTTCTGAATTAAAATAAGAAGCTGTTAAATCAGATCTACCAATTGTTATATTATCAAAGTTAGAATTAGCAAATTCTAATATTTCATCTAACTGATTTATTCCATTTTTTGTCTCAATATTCAGAGTTGTATGTACTTTATTTGTTGAATATACTTTTTTAATACTATCTAAAAACTTTTTAGCTCCAAATTTACTTTCTACCATAGGTGCAATTATTCCATCAACATCAATTTCAAGAGCATCTTTAATATCACGTATAGCTTCAACTCCGCCAATTTTAACAAATAGTTTAACACCTGCTTGTGAAGTAAGTCTTCTTAATCTCATTAAATCTCTAAATGATGAACCTTCTGCTTCAAATTCAGCTTTAATACCTTGTAAATCATATTCATCTCTTAATTTACAAAGTTGATCATAAAGATTTTTTTCTATACCAAACATTTTTTATCCTATTATTTGTTTTATTTTATTGATAATTGTATCAACATTATCTATATCTTTATCTAAATTAGATACATATCCCCACCCTGCTTGGCATAATTCTAAATTCTTTATTTTATTACAATGCACAAGGTGTTTTTTACTATCATCAATAAATATAGCATTTGTAATATTATTAGTTTTAATTATATTATTTATAATATTTGCTTTATTCTTATATTTACAAAAGTCATCTTTATCATAAATTTGAGTATCATTTATACAAATATTTTCTAATTTTAATAACTTTTGTACAGTATTTTTATCTTTTGTTGTAACAATTATAAATTTACTTTTATTATTAGATAATTCATTTCTTATTAATTCTAAAAATTCATATGGCTGATTAAGGTTTAGCCATTTTTTATAACTTGAATTTTGTAATTTTTTTCTAGTATCGAAAAATAAATTTTCAAAATCTATATATTCCTCTATTTTTGCCTTACTTATCAAATCAATATATTCACATTCAAAACTAACAACATCTTTTTTGTTTAATAATTCCCATATATATTTATAATTCCAAGCAGGACCAACTAAATATCTATATTTTAAAAAAAATTGATAATGATTCAAATTAAAATTTATTTCATCAATAGAATTGTACTTTTTCTGAGCTATACAAGTAACTGCATAAGATTCTTTTACAGTATTAAATAGTACTCCATCAAAATCTAGGAATACCGCCCTATTCTCGTTAATTTTAATAATTTTTTGTAATTTATTCATAATTTATGACCTTCTCTTTATAATAATATCATTTTGTATTTATATAATCTAAATACAATTATAATGTTAAGATTACTAATAATTAGTTTTAAAACTATTCATAATACCAATTGCAATATCTTTAGGTATATTAGTACATTGATCCATATAAAGAGGTTTATATTTTTTAAAATATTCTTCTTTATCTTCATTTAAACCTAATAATAATGAATTTTTGAATTCTTTATATCCATCATTAACAATTAAAATATCATTACCATTGTCAAAATCATATAGTTCAAAATCATACTTATCATAATAAAAAAATAATGATGGTACGTCTAAGCCAATTGATTCAAAGCATAAGGCTGAATAATATCCAATAACAAGTTTTGATTTTTTTACAGCCTCATAAGAGCAACCACTAGAATCGATTGTTATATTTGATTTTTCAACTTTATCTAAAATTTCATTAAAGATAGTAAATTGTTTTCTTTGTCCTCGTCGTTCTGCTCTAGTTCTATAAGTAAGCTTATATTGTGGAAATTCATTAGAAAATCTAACAAAATGCTCTAATATTTTTATGTAATTATTATTTGATGAATATTGAGGAACATCCATATCTCCATATATTTCTACAAATAATATATCATATTCTTTTTCAAAGTTTTGTGTTGAAACATTAGTATTTTTAATAGATCCAACAGTCAAAATCTTTTTAAATTCATTCGTTTTGTCTTTATAAAGTTTGGACTGAATTTCTCCAAAACAATAAACTACATCAGAGCCTTTATACTTTAATAAACTTTTAGATCTTAAAGAGGATTGAATCAATATATATTTTATATTAAACTCTGAAAATATTTCATATTTTAATAAAAATGAATTAATATCATTAGCACTAACATAAACTTTAGTATTTACATTTTTTGCTAAACTTTTATACTTTATATAAGCCAATAATAATTTTATATATACAAATAATATATTATTGCTTTTATATTTTAACTGGATTTTCAATAAATGATACAAAATCATTGGATTAAGAAATAATAGCATTGATACTTTTATCAAAATCACTTTATCAACAT
>PJEL010001834.1_pt1 | contig 20411 bp, 19 predicted proteins | sample 1853271 | NCBI WGS metagenome assembly PJEL01 (sample SAMN08108733, study PRJNA415343) | Invertebrate metagenome, whole genome shotgun sequencing project. | host: Globobulimina | place: Sweden: Gullmar Fjord | collected 2015-08
GACTTGAAATACATGAAGAGGTGGTTTTTACCACTTTTGTGGTTTCCACCTCTTTTCCCATTTCAAGGAGGAAACAAGTCATGCTTCTCGACTGTGTGTAACAATCCCATTTAAAAAAATATAAATACCCATCAGGGTACTTATATATAAACAGAATCTTTCCACAATGGTGTTTTCTTTGGAGGCGGCATCATTTGTCAACCCCCACCAACAAATCCCGGGACGGTCAAAAACTAGCTCCTGTAGGCTACAAACCAGGAATCTGGTTACAAATCGAATTTTATCAGGTGTATGCAGGGCAGCTGAAGGGAGACGCGACGAAGTTCTTCGGACATTGAGTGACAACGGGCAAGTCAGCGTTGTGGTAGTGGACGGAACATCTTTGGTTCAGGATGCCTGCAATCGTCATCAGACTGCACCCACAGCCTCTGCAGCTTTAGGAAGAACTATACTTGGTACATTGATGATGTCTTGTTTCAGAGGCAAGGGAGAGAAGACTCAAGTCACTTTTAAAGGTGATGGGCCTTTTGGGACCATTCAAGTAGTGAGCGAGTCCTCTGGTCTAGTCAAAGGTCTAATCGGAAATCCAAATGTTAACTTCCCCTTGAGAGCGAGTGACAACAAGCTTGATGTATCTCAGGGAGTAGGTAAAGGTATCCTCTCAGTTGTCCGTTCCCTACCGTTTACTGAAAAGGGATATCAGACTCCATATACTGGGCTGGTTCCTATCACAACCGGAGAGATTGCCGAGGATTTAGCGACATACCTGGCCGATTCTGAACAGACTCAGTCTGCTCTCGGACTTGGTGTTTCAGTCGGCAGGGACTTGAAAATAGATGCAGCAGGAGGATTTTTAATACAAGTACTGCCATTCGCAGAGGATGAAACGATATCCCAACTTGAAATAAACGTATCTAAAGCGGGCAGTATGAGTAAAATGTTAAAAGACGGATTGAGCCCTAGAGAAATAACAGAGATTTTGTTGGAAGGACTGGGTTCAGGAGGCGAGGGCTTCTCTCTTACCCCAAGATATGGACCATGCGAACCAGAAGATCTGAAAGGTCGTATGGCCAGTGCAGTTGCGGCATTGGGTGAAGACGAGGTGCGGGATATCATCAAGGAGCAAGGGATGATTGAAGTGACATGCGAATTCTGCAAGCAGTCATATCAGTTTGAGGAGGACGCCATTATGGAAATTATCAATTCAAACAAGCAAAGCTAAATCAATCGCAAACCAAACAATTTTTAATTATTATCTCATGGTTTAATAAAGTCTTTCAATACCTTTCTTTTCTCATTCAATCGCTTTTGGGTTTGAATTCCCATTCAACCAAACATGCCATGGACGAAGCAACTCGCCAACTCTTGGCAGAACTCGCTCCAGAAGAAAGTCTCGGCCAATATATATCAAGGAGTACAAAGGAAACTATCAAGATAGGTGTCCCTCTTTTGGACCTGTCCGTTGCGTTCAAAAAAACAGACGTTCTAGAACTCTGTGGGCAGACAGGAACTGGAAAGTCCGAACTGCTATACAGCGTATGTACCTTTCAATTTTGTCTATTGGATCCACAATCCTTCCCATCATTCTTCCAAAACTTCCTCTGTTCCAATTGCAGACTGCCATATCGCATATCCTCCCCAAACAGACCAGTAGTGGGTTGTCTCTGGGAGGACGAGGTTTGCATGTAGTGTACCTGGATTTAGATTACAAATTTGATATATTCAGGATGTCAAATCTCCTACAAAATAAGGTAGAAGGAATTATCAGGCCAGAAATGTTACAGGAATCTAACCACACTAGAACTGAAGATATCCTAGAGATTGTGACAGGTGCTTTTGAAAAGCTTCATGTCTTCAGCTGCAAGAGTGGTGCCCAGCTTGCAGCAACTTTGAAGATATTGGCTACAGATTTCGTGCCTCAACTATACAATACCGGTGAAATGCTAGGATTGGTGATATTGGACAACGTAACTGCATATTGGGATATGCTTAATGATCTCAGACAAGGCTATCAACATCGTTTGACAAGGACATCTTATCTGGAAACAGTTATGAAAAGTCTTTCTGAAATACAACAAGTATGTGAAATTCCAATAATGATATCGAGAAGATTGAGAGGTACTGGTCAATCAGATGAAAAGGAGCCGGATATCAACAGGGCTTGGAAGGATTTTACAACCAAGTCGATTCACCTTGAGAAACTTGGCAAATCACTTTCTGCAAAATATCAAACAGCAGTTCGATACAAAATGCGATGGGTCAAACCGGATATTCAATATGAGATTAGTTATCAAATTCAACCATCGAGTGGTATAGGGATTCCAACTTGAAAATATATCTATCTTTATTTACAGTATGCTTTGAATTTCCCGGGCAAAGCAAGGATGCTATGAAAACAATTTCAAACGCAAATTACTTATCAGCTAATTCAGCAGCCATCTTGTCAGCCTTTTCCACGACCTCATTGACATCTCCCACCATATAGAATGCCATCTCTGGAAGGGCGTCATATTTACCATCAAGCAATCCCTTGAATCCGGAAACCGTGTCAGCAAGGTCTACATATTTTCCTGGGGTTCCTGTGAAGACTTCAGCTACAGCGAACGGCTGAGACAATAGACGTTGGACCTTCCTGGCTCTTGCAACAGTCATCTTATCTTCCTCACTCAACTCATCCATACCAAGAATGGCGATGATATCCTGCAAGTTCTTGTAGTCCTGAAGGACCTTTTGTACACCACGAGCAACGGCATAATGTTCGTCTCCAAGCACACGTGGGTTAAGCATACGAGAAGTAGAGTCCAAAGGATCTACAGCTGGATAGATACCCAACTCGGCAATACCACGAGATAACACAGTTGTTGCATCTAAATGCGCAAAGGTGGTGGCCGGAGCAGGATCTGTAAGATCATCAGCAGGGACATAAATGGCTTGCACAGAGGTAATAGATCCCTTTTTAGTGGTAGTAATACGCTCCTGTAGCATACCCAAATCAGTGGCCAAAGTTGGCTGATATCCGACGGCAGATGGGATACGTCCCAAAAGAGCAGACACCTCAGAGTTAGCCTGGGTGAAACGGAAGATATTGTCGACGAACAAAAGCACATCCTGACCTTCTTCGTCACGGAAATATTCAGCAACAGTCAATCCAGTAAGGGCAACACGAGCACGAGCACCAGGTGGTTCATTCATCTGACCGTACACAAGGGTCACCTTGGAATCGGATTGCTTATCCCCGGTTTTGATCACTCCTCCTTCAATCATCTCATGGTACAAATCATTACCCTCACGAGTACGTTCTCCCACTCCGGCGAACACGGAGAAACCTCCGTGAGCCTTGGCAACATTGTTGATCAATTCCATAATGAGCACAGTCTTTCCAACTCCTGCACCTCCGAAAAGACCAATCTTTCCTCCCTTTTGGTAAGGGGCCAAGAGATCGACAACTTTAATACCAGTTACAAGCATTTCTTGTTCTGTTGCTTGATCCACATACGCTGGAGCTTCACGATGAATTGGCCACATTGCCTTGCTCTTGATTGGACCTTGCTCATCGACAGGCTCTCCAATGACGTTCATAATTCTTCCGAGAGTCTCACGACCGACAGGAACGGCAATTGGCGCTCCCGTATTAACAACTCCTTGTCCTCTGGTCAAACCATCGGTCGTTTCCATGGCAATGCATCTCACAGTTTGATCTCCAACATGCTGCGCGACTTCCAAAACCAAACGTACGTCATGATCTTGCACCTCAAGGGCAGACATGATTGGTGGCAATTCCCCATCAAAGTGAACATCAACCACAGCACCAATGACCTGCGAACAAAATAGTCAGAATATGATCCATATTCGTACGGCAGCACATGGAGCTAGATATGGTATCTATCTGTCAACAACGTCCAGGGACACGCCCCGCGGTCCCTAGCGCCACAACCCAGGCACAAGCAAGTCTCATTTATGATGGCAAAAATCACAAAGATTTACGTATACCCGCCTCACGCTGACGTCCCACGCGTGTGGCACAGAACAGCATCGCAGTCGTCTGCGATGCCCTGCAGATTGACGTCCTCATATAGGGCCTAACAAGTACTAAATATCACCACAAACGAAGATTCCCATAGTAATAGAGATGATCACACCAATCACTATCATCTAGATGTTATATCATCAATTTCCTCTCCAGGAGCGTGCTCGGGAGGCGTCATCACTAGTTCACCTGGACGTACCTGGGTTACTTTACCAGTTTCAGCAGATGCTGCGGCAGTTGCAGGTTCAGCTGCAAATCCTCTTCCAGTTTGGAAAATAGCAGGCAGACAGGAGCGTGTAGTTGTGGTACACTCTGTTGCTTGGATGGATGCTGGAGCAGCGCCAGAGTTCGCGTACCGAACAAGGCGGGATAACCCCGATACAATAGCTCTACGTGAAGCCATATTCCTAGGTATTTTAGTAAATTATAACATTTACATACGTCGTCCGTGGGTCTATGACGTCGTTTGATATAGATGACGATATCTTCCATCGGGGATGGAGTTCTGGTTTTGATAGGCGCCCGGCCCAGAAATCTATTTAGCTTTTTTAATGTTCAAAGCAACAAATTTTTAAAATTCAAATAAACATGTGTTATAACATGTTTCATTGAATTTAAACGTTTAAATCAAAACAAATTTGTAAAATGGAACACGTTTGTAACATATAAATCAAAACTCAGATATCTATTTCAAGCAGTTTCCTCCAGAAAAACACACTGAAGCAAAGATAATCACGCCTATAAGGATAACGACAAGCAAAACAATAATCTGCACTTTGAAGTTTTGCCACCACATTTTATTTCTCAGGGACCTCCCAGTCTTATGAAATTTGTCTGCCTGAAATCGCAAGTTATCTGTCTTGTCCACTAGAAGCTCGATCTTCTCACCCCTTTCCAGCACCCTCTCAATATTCTCTACCATGATCCCCTTGACCTCATCAACCTTCTTTTGTACTTCTGCCGCCTTCGAAACTTCGTCAGGATGCGTCTCACAATACTCCATCCAATATTTTAGTCTTGCCCCAAATGATCTGTCTAATGAATGCGCCGAAGCTGATGCTCCCTTGTCTGCCCATTTGGCAAACCACTCGTCTCTGACTTTTTCAACACAGGCAAATGGTATTGCTCTGCCATATGCATCGTCAGCAACTGCCAGAAATGTGTAGCCTTGGGAAGAGAGATAATTGAATGCTGCAAATGAAGCAATATAGGTGAGATCTATACCACGTTACCACAAGTGAGTGAAAGGCAGTAAGGACGTACTGTGTCCATCACAAGAATATGTGAACTTGGCGTTGTTCCCCTGTGATCCCTTTTCAAGCGCCTGTAGGCATATTTAAAAATTATGAGAGTATGTACAACCCAATACTCCACAGAAGAAAGAAAATATGGACGAGGGTATAAGATCAACAGTCTCTGCCCTTTTGGGCACTCTTGACATCACACCCTCCGAGAATGCACGCTTCAGTAAGCATACCTGGATAGCTATAACACTGAAATTACCAGTGTATGCCGTATAGTCGGCAAGTACAGTTGTGCCTCGGGCTACAAAACTGTAAATAAGCGGCATCGTTCGACCGCGTTGGTTCTGCCACGTCTATAGAAATACTCCGAGTAGTCTGGTTTTTTTTCAACGAAGACGAGAGAAATTCCTGATATTAAATTATGTTCGCCCATGCTGGCATGAATCTCTTTCAATGGTATCGCTGGTCTGGAAAATTCCAACCACCATGGACCGGTACTGGCCATGCATGGCCAGTGACCCTATCATTTATTATTCTATTCTTCTTTGTAACACTGCTACTACAATGGAATCACCGCTCTTTCGTCATTGATCAACTATTCTGGTCAGTAACGAATATTCCATTCAATCATGTTGAGGTTGTACAGTCTAACAATTACACGCTTGGGTACAAAACAACATACATATCATGGATGTGATGATACATTCATTAGAGCATTGTTGTTCCACAACAGGATGGTGCTTCCATAAATCGTACATCAAGCTCATCCGCTGGATCTACTGTAGAAGTGGCACCTCCTGGGGTGATTGATCCAGCTCTTTCACCGGTGTGCCCAAGGAACAGAGCCCCAACCATAAATCCAAGCACAACTGCAATGATTATGCCGATGTTGAATGTCATCACAATCAGCATGAGCATGTAGTCCAGGAACACTATGACTCCTGCGAAGATAGATCTAATGGTATTCCTCTTAAACTGCGGCTTGGTGAATCTGCACCATCCAAAGAGGGCTTCACAAGCGCTCCTCATTCCATCCTTCATTCTAGAGCTAGCTATGGCCATGGGAGTTTTGCTAGGACTCTCAGCCGCGTTAGCTCTTGAGCAGCAACCGCCATTGCCACTTGAATTTGACTGGTGTCCCGAATCATCGTCTTTTTCATCTACAAAGTGCGGTCGCATGCCACAGGCCGCATTCCGACAAGGGACCAATGGTCTCTGGGATGCCCATACAATTTCCACTTGGATTTTCCATGCCTTGAGATACTGCACAAGCAAGGCCCAAAAAAAGCAGGCGACGAGCGTTCCAAAATAATACCAACCATCTGTTGGTACCCATTCTTTGATCAAAACAATATCCGTGATTCCCGAGTGCAACCACATTTTCATGGGCGGCAAGCCCTTGTAGGATTCACCCTTCCCGCACAGCTCTTGGAATGTGCCCTGAGCTGCTTCACACATTGAAAAGAACTGCTGACACCCTGCCATCGTCGGCATTCCGAGACAAACTTCTGACAATGAATCAAATGGATGAGGGCATGTGCTGGGGGATGTGCAATCCTCACAACCCAACATGCCATGGGTTGAACACATTGACAATACAGAGTCAGTAGCTTCTTGCGTCGAAGGAGCATTTGGAATGGGCTTGGACTGGGTACATGCTTGTACTTTGGACCCAGGTGTGGAGCAAAGGTTATTATAGTTTGCACAATCTCTCATGCCGCTCATTTCCTCACATATTGTGCCCAGCAAAATGAACGGTGCACACAAGTCACCATTTGCAGTTCCATTGACACAAGAGGTCCTCAAGGAGCATCCAACCATATTCGGCATTGCGATACACAAGTTATCCAGGTCTTCTTGTACCATATCCTCTGGCATAATGTAGGTTGCACATGACGATAGTGTTGGATCCTCAATGCAGGCATTACCCGAGAGAGATGCAGCATCCTGATTCTTGGAGTCCATATCCATGTTCATGACACCTTCCTCCCTGTTCAATGCATCTGTGCAGTATTTATCAGACAGATATTTATCTTTGTCTATCTTTTGGCAGAATTCTACCCATATCTCGCAACCAGCCATGTACATGCCATAGCATACTTTTGCAAGTGACTTGAGTGGATCAGGACAAGCTCCAACCTTTTCCAGTTCTGTCGACCCAACCGGAACATCTTTGCATGTTTCACATCCAACCATATCTGGCATTGCATTGCACATATCAATAGTTGCACTGTATACATTATCGAGCAGAGGAATACTTTTGGCCAGGCCATTTTCCCCATCCTCACATCCAGGAACCTTGCTCCCATTTCCACACAGCTTTGCATATTTTACACATTCCTCACTGTCGGATGAAGCATCTTTACATATTCCCAATAAAACACCCAACAAATCCGAGCAGAATTCACTATCAGGCACAAGCTTACATGTAGCAGCCACGGAACACCCAGGGAACCATACACCCCCAGTGCTCCCACTTGTAATCGGTTCTGCCGCACATATACTATCGATACTTTTCACAATCTCTTCCGATGAAACCACAAACGAGGAACATCCGTCCTGTGATGGGTCATTTAAACAATCAACTTCCGACAAAATCTGCTGGCCACTCTCCTGTGAAAAAGAGCACGCCACGAGGCAGAGGAGACACGTAGCCCAGAGGCCTACTCTGATCCCAATGCACCGATCCATGAGCGAAATTAACGTAATTATTAACTTTTAAACCCAGATTCCTAGAGTACCGGGTTTGTTGTGTATTCCTACCCGATACCTTATCCCTCTTAATACGGATGTATCACTGGCGCAACTGGAACACGTACCACTGATATCTGGCTACATTCATTAATTATGTAAATATACTAATGTGCAGTAGTTCCTTTGATCACTCGTCTGTCTAGGGATTGTGATGGAACCTAAACCTGAACGTTGTCACGTGGGACTGCAATAACGTCATGGCATGATGCCATCACGGCATGCATTATAAAATAGCACGTCCCTGATACATATATGTAGTACTGTCCATCATACATCTCATCAGTAGAAGCAATTGTAGCATACTTGGTATCCTCTTTCCACGTACGTACGTAGAGTGATTCCAGGTACTTGCAAGTGACTCTTGAAGAGCTTGCTTGCTTGCTTGCTTGCCAAGTTGACCTCAAGCCCAACCCATCATATGATGGGTTGTCATGGCAACACCTGACCTACAATTTCTAAAAAAATCTTCATCACATTAAAGTTTACAAATTGGAGGCCATTTATGCTTAAACGGTGCATATCTTTCTCACCTGGTCTCAAAGTACCTCGATGGAGTCACATCGGGACATGGCACGTGCAACAAACAACGTATTCTTATGATTTTAAAATCTTTGGCAGGAAGAAATCTTCCAGCACAATTGATAGCAGCGAAGGATCTTCAAACCACTCAAAGACACTACCAGTTGATGGGGAGTTCACATCAAGTATTGAAGTGAAAAAGAGTAGGTTTGTTGCTTTTGCATGGCATGTGAAGGCTGAAGAAGAGGCTTTGGCATTGATAGGGCAAGTCAGGGATCCCTCCGCAAGTCACACATGCTGGGCGATACGCATAGGTCAAAAAGTTCGTCGCTGCTCTGATGATGGAGAGCCATCTGGAACTGCAGGGAGACCTATTTTGAATACGATAGAATCCATGAATCTGGATCAAGTCTCTATTGCAGTGGTACGATACTATGGAGGGACGAAATTGGGGACCGGTGGACTTTGTAGGGCATACTCTAGAGCAGCAAGGGAGTTGCTACAAGAGATTCCTCTTGAGGAACTTATCCCCATGCGTGAAGTCAGCATTACTGTGCCTACAGAGTTTCTTGGGACAGCTTTTCATGTGATTGAGAGCCACGGAGGCAAGTCCATTTTAGAAAAATTTGATGAAAAACACGGAGATCGGTTTGTGGTGCAATTTGATGTCGAAGAGACTGAATATACTGCTCTTCAAAATCATCTTCGGGAATCAAGCAGGGGGAAAATAACGTTTAATAGATGAAAGAGCACACGCCCAGAACATCGAATCAATTTAATAAGGATTACAAATATCTTCTGTAAAAAGCGAATAGTATGCTCCTCTTTAACCTAGGTAGTTTTTGATTGCCTCAGTTGCCAACTGTGCCTCCGTCTTGCCAGTGGAAGCTGACGCATTCTTCAACATTGCTGCGGCATCCTTAGATACAGGAACCTGTGGCAACGTTTTTACGTCATTATGAGAAATGTATGAATCTTGCTGTGCTCTAAGAGCATCAAACCCTACTCTAGCACAAAAGTCTCCAAAAGACTCATCAGGACGTCTCTGAGATTTGAACATTGCAAAGAGTGGCTCAAAGAATTTCTCAAAGTCAGCCAATTTCACTCGACCTTGATAAGGCTCTGCCAATCGAGCACCACTTGGAGATCCTCCGAGCCAAATCTGATAGGAATTCGGACCATCTCCAACAAAGCCAAGCTCAGCGTTGTATGGTCTGGCACAACCATTAGGGCAACCCGTCATGCGAATGATGAATTTCTCGGTCGACTCCAGCCCAAGGTCCTTTAGTACATTTCTGAGACGGCTAATAACATCTGGGAGTCCTCTCTCTGCTTCTGCAATTGCCAAGCCACATAATGGAAGGGCCGGGCAAGCCATGGACCCAGCCTCCAATGGATCCCAATCATCCACATCTTTAATACCTGCAGCAGACAAGGAAGACAAGATATCATCCTTCCAAGCAGGGGAAATATTTCTTAAAATTAAGTTTTGGTTTGCAGTGATGCTCACTGGAATTTCATATCTCTCGATAACAGCCCTCAGTGCCTTCTTTGCATCACCCTTGATCCTTCCATTTTGAACATAAATGCCATAAGCAAGCTTGCCATCACCCTGATCCATCCATCCAAGATAGTCCATAAACTTCCAGGCTGGAAGAGGACGGAAGGGTTCCATTTTCTTCCCATAGTATTGCTCTGTCACCTGACGGAATTTCTCAATACCCCACTCATGAATCAAATACTTCAGACGTGCTTGCTTCCTGTCATCTCTACGTCCGTAGTCACGCTGTACAGCAACCACAGATTTCACAATATGATAAACATCTTCAGCTGGAACAAAACCAAGTGGATCAGCAAGTCTGGGGAATGTTGAAGCTTTTCCGTGGGATCGTCCCATACCTCCACCCACCAGCACATTGAATCCTTCAAGTTTACCATTGGAATCAGTTATGACCACCAAAGACATATCGTTGGTAAAAAGATCCACCGAATTATCTCCAGGTATAGTGACAGCAATCTTGAACTTACGAGGAAGGAAGAGGTTGCCATATATTGGCTCTGGAGATCCCTCAAAGTTGGTTCCAAATCCATTGAATTCCCTATCAGCAGTCACTTTGGGGTCCTCCATCTCGTGAGAGAAGAATTTCTCCCCATCCAGCCACACATCATAATATGCCCCACTTTGAGGCGCCAGCAGATCAGCAATATTATTTGCATACTGCTGCGTAAGTGCATAATCAGGTCTACTCTCAGCAGAGTAAACTGCTGGGGGGGCCATCACATTCCTGTTGACATCACCACATGCACCCAGTGTACTTCCCATATTTTTAATGACGGAGGAGAAGACAGTCTTCAAATCTTGCTTCAATACCCCATGAAGCTGAAATGTCTGTCGAGTCGTCAATCGCAACGTGCCATTACCATACAAGTCTGCCAATTCATCCATCACAAGGTACAGCTGGTTCGTCACTGTTCCTGCAGGTTGCCTTGTACGCATCATGAATTGATACGATTTCCCGGCACCAAAAGTTCTTTCCTCTCTGTTATCCTGTTGGTACGAGCCATGGAATTTCATAAGTTGCACCGCCTCCTCACTGATGTTGGTAGCATCCGTCACCAATTCTTGCATGAGGGGGTGTCTTAAAAAGTCACTCTTCTCCTTGATTATCTCAACTTTAGAACGTTTAGGTTCTCTTGAAGATGGTGGTCGAGAGGGGGTTGCCACGCAAACAACGTGTGTTGTTCCGCGTGCGGTCCTCCCTCTACCACTCGGTCGTAATGACAGGAGGCGTGGCATTTTCCTCTGGGTTTTTGTATATCACTGCTACTCTAGAGTGATTATTATTCCCTTGCGTTAAACTTTGCTTTAAAGACGATGAAAATCACTGCACTCCTGGTGTTTTATCAAATGCTTACCCGGGTAAGAGAGGGCCCTCTCCAAGAGGGAGGAAAAGAACTCAAGAAAACAGTGGAAAACTCACCAGACATGCCCAAAATTGCAGAGCACCTTGCCTGTTGCATACTCATAAAATAACCTGAAAGATCAGTGGATCAATTAATAGCTCCGTCAAGAACATTCTCTTGTGCTGAAACTATAGCCAAGTTCTGGCAGGGTAGAAATATCGACAATCGGTACACGTGTTTCAACAATTGGCAGGCATCCATTTCGACAGTTCCTGATCAGTGATATCACGGTATCCCTGCATGAGTGAGCCACTGATCATGATCACGAGTTCAATAACAGCATTTGTCGCAATCACTTATAATTATTACCATTGCAATTGCGGTCAATATTGCAATATAGTCAATTGACTTGCAAAATCAAAAAAAAATCTCATCTAGTTTGGTGGCCATGGCATATATATGCATCAAATGATGGCCATGGTTGTTGTGCTTCATACAAGTATGACGTCAAATCCATTGTATGGAATAATATAAAATATTGTACATTCTACTATGAGAGGTGTTGTTGTTCCATATCCCCTCGTAGGACATTGTTGACGGATCCACCCACCAACCAACCGTTGACGGTTGATCGTCACTTACCAACATCGGTGATACATCATATTATACCCCCATATCCTTCTGATGCGACTAAAATCTAATATAGTTAGATTTTGAATAGTCCCCAGTTCTTTAGGAGGTCTCTAGGGAGGGCATACAGTGGAATTCCGGTCGTGTCTACGACTTGACAAACCCATGACGGTGATACAGCATCGTCAAGGATCGACTGATCTAAGTCATTGTAATAATATAATACGATATATCATGAATTTCTTCAAGGGATCAAAGAGGAATGGTGGTCGGAAGAGAATCAGAGTGGTTGACCACCCAGAAAGTGGGTCAAAGCATGGAAAGGGCAGCAAAGGAGGGGCGGAAATTACTATTACAGCGGAAGGGAATCTCTCTTCTTTTCCAGAAAAGAGGAGCATGGTATCCGTGGATCATACCATGAAGGTTGTGGTGGCCCCATGGTCATTTTCTGTTGCCGAAGCAAGGGAAAGGTTGGATAAATTGCACAGGCATCCTCACTCTGGGGTGGAAGGAGAGGGTTTCCATTTGGGGATGTCGGAGGGTTGTGGGATTCTTCTAGCAAGGTCGCCTGGTTGAAATAAATGCCAAACAGGAGGGAAGAGGAGAGATTAGAGCGCCTATTTAGTGGGGATAAGAAATACGCTCAAGCAACTGACTTGAATGCAATTCTAGGGAGAGGAAAGTATAGATGCAAATGTAGCATGGGCCTGAAAAGATGGAACTCGTTTGTGAGAAGAGAGCGATTTTTTGTCAAGGAGCATGTCTCCATGCTAAAGGAAAACTGGGGAAAGAATTTTTACAATAAATGCAGTAAATTTGTAGCTGACGATCCAGATGTCATTAAGTCAACAGATTCAATCCCACTGAGGAGAAAAAATGTAGTTGAAAGGCACAAGGTGCCTGCTTTGAATGTTGGTATTGGTGTTGATGCCCTTCAGGAGCAAGATCACAATGAAGGATTGAGAGCGAGGCATTGTGTTGTTTCTAAACGACCAAATACAGCTCATGATGACATTTACGATGATTCATACAATAATGATGATGACTTTAGGATTGGAGTTAGACCATTTTCATCTTAAGATACCTCAATGTATTCAATACAGTTTAGTTCATACATTTAATCTTTCATCCTTTACTTTCAACCAAAACAAACATTCCTCATATTAGCATTCGCTATAACTATTGGGCAGGAGGCTTCCAGTTGCTTGTGTCATAAAATACCCAACCTTCATCATCTGGATTATCCTCCTCACCAAGCATGGAATATGGGCCACATGGCCATACAGAGGCACCAGAAAGCAAAATTTCTTTCAAATAATCCCATTGATCATCATTTGCACATTCAGGGAGCTTCTCAAGCTCCGACTGCGAAATGTTTCCCTCACGAGAGGCGTCAAGAATTGCATCTAGCACATACTCTGGCAGCCCACCCTTTGAAGCAAAATATACCGATGCATCCTTATCTGTCCCTGGGACAAAAGAAACACAAGAATTCATCATAGAAGGTCTAGGAAGCTGGCCTTGCTTAAGCAAATATGCAATGGTTTCTATATAATTTGTAAACCCAACAATAAATGGTTTTTCCACTTCCAGTCTTGTTTCCACCGGTAGGTAGTTTAACAGGTACATATCCGGATCATGCACTGATATATTATCAGGGAAATCCAAGAGAGATTCTCTAATCGTATCTGCTGCTACGTTTGATGCTTCTAAAATAAGCATCTTCGTTCGAGGACTGAGTGTCCCTAAGACACAGGACTGACATGTGCAAGACATCAATTATGTTGAGTTTGTACTAAGATAATTATAAATATCACTATCTTGGCCTGATCACCTGGTGATTTTCTATGTTTTGGATGCATCCACCAAAACCGATGGGGTCAGTGATGGAAGTGCCATGCCTCGAAATCTGAAGATTATCTCACATTTACTCTGGATAAATGCCACACAGTTTAATTTAATCCCTCATATATGTATATAAAGGTCATCAGATATCCTCTGGAATGATCCCTGTGACCGATAGAGATGACCCTTTGGGGGACTGCTCACATGCAAAGGTTGCATATACTGTCCAGATGAATAAGAAACAACGGCTAGACGAACAATCTACACAATGTATGCACTATTTCGACAAAAAGAAGCGATACTGTGGAATGCAGAGGAGGCATGGACATCTCTTCTGCGGTCTTCACCTTGAGGAACAACAGGAGAACGCTTTGGAGAGGGTGAAGTGTCCATATGGAAACCATACCGTCTGGAAAAAGGTTTTGAAAAAGCACATTAAGACATGTCCCGAGCTCTTGCTAAAAAAACGTTTGGAGTCTGAGTCGTACTACGAGCCAGGAGTCAACAGAAATCAGACCAGAAAAGCTGCAGAATTGCCGAAAGGGCAACCTGAAATTCTTGGAAATGAAAAGGATTCAGTGAGCAATAGAAGACTAGCTGCGATCATTCATATGGGAGAAGACAAGCTATTAACACTGATTGATAAAATAGAATCTTTGTGGACTCATCTTGGATGCAATGATATCTCCAGGGCACCAGTTCAAGGCAAAGTGTCTGAATCTGAAAGGCATCATGTGCAGCAGGCTTCAATATATAGACACATGGATAGTCTCCATTTTTTCAAAAAGCCTTCCTCAACATCGTATATAGAATTTGGTTCGGGAAAGGGATATTTGACAAGAAGTCTGGTGGAGTTGGTATGCCCCCTCCAGCTTCATCAGATAATTTTGTTGGATAGAAAGACGTTCAAGACAAAAGCAGATAAATTCCTTAGGGATAACAACATGAAACGTATACGCTGTGATATATCTCATTTTAATCCGTCCAAGATTGAAGGAATGAGTGAGAAATCCAATATCGTAGTGTATGGGAAACATCTGTGTGGTTCAGCCACAGACTATTCTATACGATGTATTGAAAATCAATTAGAAAGGAAAAGTACTCGCCCTGTAGGATTTGCTATTGCTTCATGCTGCCATTATCTCACATCATGGGATCAATACATTGGGTCCAGTATCTTAGAGAATCTAGGAATGTCACCAGAAGAGTTTGAAATCGTGTGCTACATGTCTGGCTGGAGCACATGCGGCTGTCATTATGAGGATGATCATGGTAGATGCCAGCAAGAGGATGGTGAATTTGATATTTCAGATGTATGGAAACCTCATAAGACTATCTCGAGGGCTAGGAGAGTGGAAATAGGTAACAAATGTAAAGATTTGATTGACAGGGGTCGTATCCTGTACTTTTCAAATTTGGATGGAGTTACTGTGGCCAAGATTGTATACTACGTAGATCAAACGATTTCAATTGAAAATAGACTGCTTTTAGGTGCCATTGAGTATGCTTAAAACACTTTTTTCTTACAAATTAGGGGTGTCTTCAGACAAATTTCTGAACACAACAAAAAATCATAGTATTTTTATATCATATCAAATCTTCAAACATAAAAACGAGCACTGAATTGTACTTTGATACAAAAAAATGGTGTCAGAGTTCCTGATTCCTTTGTTTTGTATATTTCTTTTGAATTCATTATCAGCAGAGTTTTGCCTCAAACATAACAGTCCCTCCTAGCTCCCTTTCCATAAAATCGAAACAACCCAGTCCATAATAATAGTTTCATACGTTTCTTCATCTTCCGTAAAACAAGGAAAAAAAAATGCATTCTGGTCATTCCCATACAGTACATCTCGAATCTTATCAGCATATCCAGTCATCGTAAATATTCCTCCTCTTCACTTTCCTCCAATCCCATCTGTAGTATACAGCACAATACTGTTCATCAAATCTCTCTGGTTTCTAGTGGCAAGAATACCAAACTCCAGCAGCATTATTATCAAATGCTGCCATGGTACCAAGGCTACACGAACTACTGCACCTACTCATACCATTATTCACGGCACGTTCTCGTTGCAGTTGGCCCGTTTCCTGTTTCTTTCTTAAAAAAGTATGGTACATCTCAAAGAATTCCGGATTTTCTGCCTCCAATTTGTTCCACACAATATCAGTCACACGTGCATCCACGCCTTTCCTGGCAAGTTGTTCGATAACTTCCTCCTTTCCCATGCCAGCTTCTACGCAGGTCTCAATCATGAGATGGACCTAAAAGCAATATCAACACGAGTCAGAGGCATGCATCCGATCAGGACCAGAAATAGAAACATTCGACATACCCTTTCTACGTCAGCCACGGTAACTTGCTCTCCCGGAGCACGAGGAACCGCAAACTCGTTTTCCTTCCATAAAAAATCATTATATTCATTCAAGGACATATTATTGATACCTTGCATCACATCCTGAGACATATTGGGGCTACCCGCCTTGTCGTCTAGGGGACACGTCATCTTGTCACGGGGGAGTTTCAAAGACATGAAACAACCACAAGGACGTGTCTGGCGTAGGTATGACAAATATAATACAAATTTACGATATACCTGACACAGAAGTGAGAGGATGTCTTTAGTCGGATAGGATCTTGGAGTTTCGTCAGATAAGATTCGGTCTCGGAACGAATGAACCACATTCGATTCAGGTTCACCTGGGTCAAATGATTAGTAGAACTACAGGAATACCTTTATATCCAATCTCCTTCCTGGAGTTTCAGAGGTAAATACGTCTCTGATAAATACTGGAAACCAAAGGAAGACAGAGCCTGTATCTCAGCCTTGACCTTGGTGGTCACCATGATTTCAAGCTCTGTGACCCAATCTGGGTTTGACTTGACAAAATCTTCTTCGAGCAGCTTCCGTCCAGTTTTAATATCTTCCTCTGTCATTGGGAGCCTACACTGTTGTGGTATATTGAACCTGTCTAAGTCGGATGGCCTGACACCCAGCCATTTGATATCTGGTGTAGTGAGGTTGCTGCTATCATATGACATGTTCATGGATCCTTTCATATAAACTGATAGAATCTTCAATCCATATGGATCTGAATCTACCAAAGCCAACACAGGTATTTTCAGTGCATATCTTAGTTTACGTAGAAATAGTCGCGTAGCAACGTCCGGCTGTCCTTTGGCAGTGATGATGATGCAGGGATATGTCTGGTAGAACCTATCTTCAGCAAGACGCATGAACGCAGCGTCCTTCTCCACCAACAGAATGAATTTTGCATCTGATCTGATTCCCGTGACTTTATCAATATTTGGTGGTATAGCTTTGCCACCCACACCCATTTTGCTGCAATCGATTGCATCTCCATCTTCTGTAAACTGGAGTCTTCCCACCACAACACCCTTTTCTGAAGCAACCACATGGAGAGAGGATCTGGTGCAGGTCAGCATGCACGCAATATCATCTAAAACAGCATCTGAGTTACCCTGATCTTCAAAAAGCTTTACGTCTGTATAAAATAAATCTCTCTTGGTCACATGAATCCTCTTCTGGCAGAGCTCATGCACCAGCTGCAGTATTCTGGTTGTAATCACAGTCTTTCTGCATGTTGAGGTATTCGCAAACTGTCTATAGGATACTGAATCTTTCAAAACGATTCTATCAAGCTCTGGGACGTAAAGTTGGTTTGTTTTCGATCTATTCGGGAGAGCATAGGTAAACCCATCTCCCTTTAGAATTGTGTAGGCAATCTGAAGTATGGAGTTTTCAATTTCCTCAAGCACGTCATTCGCGTCCTTGTCCACCACCTCTTTACACGAGTACGAGAGTTTAAGGTCTTTCAAAGTCTTTACTGTTTCATTCTGAGATTTCACCGCTCTCTCTAGAGCATCGACTTTTTTCAAGATATCCTACAGTCTCAACGAGTTTGAATTTTGAAAAGTGGTTTGATCGATTTCATGGATGATCATCACCATTACTGTAGATCACCATAATCATTTATATTCAATTGAATATATTCAGGCTTCTAATCTGTTTCATACCTCTGTGGTTTTGAGTTTCTTCTTCACTACTCCAGACCTCGAATCCTTTCCAAGAGAAGGTTTTTTTCGAGGAACACTAGACATTACTGCTATGCTTCTATAGTTTTAATAATTACATTTATTTACCAGAAATTGATATATAGAGGCATGGGTGGTTGCCATTCAGTCTCTTGGTTTGATGTTTGGACAGATCCATGGGTTTCTTGAACAAGGGCAGGGCAACGTTTCCACGTCTCACCTTTGAAATGGTTCCGAAATCACACACCATATCACAGTCCACGTATGACCAGGCGATGGTACTCATCTTATTCTTCGATTCTTTCCACTGCTTCAAAGAGAAGAATAGCGTTGCTCCTGGAGGGATGTTTTCGAGCATTGTCTCAAGTAGTTTGGGATGCCTCTCGAATTTCACTGTACCCTTGCTTCTATTCTGTACCCCTGGGGTGGTCTCGACTGGAAGGGTCAGCAGCCTATTGGTGGAATCCCGAAGCTCAAATTCAGCAAACATGTCTCCGAACTTCTTCCTTGTACCCAAAGCTGCGTATAAGAAAGCGATTTCTAGCTTGGTGTCTTCTCCTCCTGCCATCTCCCTCCACGCTGCAGCATCAATCTTGTGGGTGGTGAATGACGGTGCACGGATACTGGAGCATCTCCCCATGGTCGAGGGTCCATTTTCATACCGATTCTTGTTTCTGTTGTGAAGTATGAAATTCTTCATCCCCCTGAAAGACATGGACCCAAGTGATCGGGCAAAAGATGGTATTCTAGACACAACAGAGATGCCATCATCCGATTCAAAATCACTATCAGAGCACTCTGTTCCCTCGAATCTTCTTGGACTTTCAAAGTTACCACTATTTATATCCCACATAGTCTCATTGTGTCGAGTTAGAGTCTTCAAATCCAAGTGGATACCCCCTTGATTTGTTGGATCAACAACCAATTCCAGTATCAAACGAGAGACATCCTCGTCAGTAAGTACTTTGGGCAATTTGACAGCCTCTCCTTGTTGTATAATATTTTGAACAAGAGCAATAAATGCACAAAAGTATCTCTTGTCAATTTTACAGACTGTCTGAGGATCCACAAGAGCCCAGATCTTGCTAAAGTGGACATGTTTTGTATCGAGCTTGTGGTACATGTCTATGGCATCACGGATCGGCATGCCCCCAGAGTGCTCATATCCTTTTTCAATGAAAGAATCTATTGCTACTTTTTTCTCAGAATCTGTCAAGGGTAAGATGCTTGTACCAGGTATAGGTCCAATGAGTTTTTTGTAAGCAGTTGTTAATGATACACCCTGTCCAGATGCTTGCATCCCCTTCATATCACCATGGCCGTGAGCAGAGATGCCACGTGCTGATCCGTTACACATGCAGGAATCAGCGTCAAATGCAGTCCAAGGATCCTCTTTTTCAGTTTGTGCCAAACTGTCAACTCCCCTCATACTGAGCATGCCCAGACCCAAAGGTCCGCATGCCTCTTCTTCATCCAAAGGTGCAGTATCCAGACATATATTTGGTATTTGAGATCTCAAGGACGACGTCTCATCGTTCCGGACCGCAGTATTGATTTTCCACTCATTGTCGTCTTCATCCTCTTGCCCATATGATATCTTCTTCTGGACACGAGCCAAAGGATCACTCTCTTCTTCATCCCCAGAATCAAGATCAAATACAGATTGTTGCGCCTTTCGCACGGCAGCTTTCAAAAGGTATACTGCCAAGAGAAAATCCTCCTTCTTGACAACACTGTCAACGGTGACCCGGTCCACAATCTTTTGAGCTCCTGCTAGAGAATGGGCGACATGTTCATTCAGATACTTCACAACAGTTTTTTTTGAAGGTAGAGAAATTTCCTTGGCCGTGTTGGAGCTCTCAACGCTATTAGAAGGCACTTGGGTGCATTCTTCCCACTCTTGCTCACCAACAGATTTTTTGTCAGATTTCTCCTGTTTCCTCATCGCATCATACTCCAACCTTAGATCATCTCCCTGAATCATAATATTACATAGTGTAGTTGAGATTCGGATGAGACTCACACGTCTTGCAAGTCTCATGTATCAGCAACCCAACCATGAAAGAACGTACCACTGATAGAACCTGGTCAACACTCTTGATCAGAATGTCATCCATAATTACTCGTTTTACTTTTATTATTTTAAAATAGTAAAATGTATAGCACTGAAATAAACGTACAGATGAACAAACAGTCTTACTCCCCAGACGGTGGTTGGTACCAGTCAGTTGGTTGATTGACGTCACGCGACCGGATATCCGGATCGATCTGCCAAAATTGAAGTTGAAACCAATTATACCAATTTCAAATTTGAGAGTCTATAGGTTGTAATAATATTTACATACCATATCACGGATTACTTCCTCAATTGTGTATGAAATTGCCTGATAATTGGCACATATCTTTCTGATATCATTTCATATAATTTAAA
>PJEL010001835.1_pt1 | contig 20410 bp, 22 predicted proteins | sample 1853271 | NCBI WGS metagenome assembly PJEL01 (sample SAMN08108733, study PRJNA415343) | Invertebrate metagenome, whole genome shotgun sequencing project. | host: Globobulimina | place: Sweden: Gullmar Fjord | collected 2015-08
GCCGTCAGGTGGCAGACAACCGGGGCTGATCTCACGCCGCACCACTCTGACGTCGCTCTCGGTGGGAGTTGAATCCGCCTGTCAACCCTTTCGAGCCGGTAGGTGGTTGACATGCGCAGCTAGGGCAGCGGCCAGTTCCTCCGTGAGATCCTCGTGCTCGCCAAGGTACTCCTCAAGGTCTTGGAGGGTTGCCAGCGCAAGGCTGTGGTCTCCATTGTCACTGTAGATCAACGCCAACCGGTACTTCGCGTCCGACACGATCTCGGCACCGACAAAGGCACCACCGGGCTGTTGGTCGACCACGGCCTTGAACAGCGCGGCCGCGTCCTTCGTGTTCCCGGTCTTGAGTAGCACCTCACCCTTGTAGAGCCTGGCCGCACAGGCGAGCGATTGAACGGCGGTGTCCTGGCTCTCCAAGCCCTCACGCAGGACCACCTCGTAGGCTGCGATTTCCTCCTCTGGATGATCCTGTTTGCCAAGGACGAACCCTCGGAGAAGGGCGACACGGCAGCGGAGCACGGGATCCTGGACATCCGCCGGGCCGTCCAGGATTAGGAGTGCCTCGTCGTAGCGCACGTCAAGGACCTGCAGTCTCGACTGGAAGTACTGCTGCCACGACTCCAAATCCGCCTTAGAGGCGTCTTTTGCCAGATTCAGGAGCCGTTGGCGTTCCTCCTCGCGCGTGAGGGTTCTGGCTCTGAGGAGCTCGGTGAGCTGACGGTTCAGTTCCTCAACCATACAGTTTCCCTGGTGGTGGATGAGCATACCCGCAGACTGGTCCCTGCTGGTGGGAGGGCATCGCTTCTGGTCAGATAGGCGGAGGCGAGCGCGTTCGGTGGTGACGGCGGCTGGTGATCCCTCTCAGCTCGCTCACTCCAAGGGGGCGAGAGATAGCGAGATCCCTTTGGGATTCGCGGAGGCAACAGTGATCGGCGAGGCAGCGATCTCTTGGGCGCATGACGAACGTTGGCAGTGTTGGCAATTTGCAATAGCCCACCTTCTCCCTAGCCTTCGTCAACATTGCCAACCTCCTCCTCTCCGATTCGTGCGGCCCCTCCACCGGAAGCCTCGCGGGCGGATGCCCGGGGGCGCAGGCCCGGGGGCGCGCGCCTGAGAAGAACGTCAGAATCTACATAGCCACTCCTCTTTCGGCCTTCTCAGGCTTGCTCCAAAAAAACCGGGCGCGCGCGCGCGTGATGCGAGCTCCGAGGAACAGTTCCTTCGGATCATGGCATGGTCGTTCATGGGCCGGAGGGGAGCCGTTGGGACCGGTCGATCAGCCGATGCATGAGTCCTAGCGCAGGAGTTTGACTCGTGGCGTTAGAGCTGGAACGATGCTCGAGGAGGTGGGGGTGTTTGCTCCAGTTTTGTCCTCGATCATCGGATGTTCAACTCAGCGGAGCGCGCTCCGCATCCGCGGACTCGTCGCGCTTGCGATGCTGTCCTCAGGCTGCGAAGGGCCAAACGCTCGCGACAGCGGTGGTGTTGCACCGTCGATCTCGAGGTCCGACATCTACGCGGTGCAAGGCACTACGGGCGTTGACCCCACGCCCGGCTCGGTGACGGAGGTCCGGGCGACGTGCCAGTGGGAGGACGAGATCCTCCTCACCGGCGCCTGCGAAACAAGCCTGGAGGTACCGGTGGTTCTAGCGGCCTCTGGCGCGGCGGGCATGACCACGACCGCTGGCGTGGCCTCCTGGGAGTGCGCGTTCATCAACCAAGGCTGGGATGGCACCGGCGATCTGAACGCACTCGCGACAGCCTACTGCGTGAAGGCCCGGTAGGAGGCTGCGGTGCAGAACGTTTGTGCGGTCACTCCAACACACACCGGAGAGGCTCCCGCAGAATCCACACAATCCGCTAAACCCCATTCTGCTGATTCTGTGGATTCTGCGCAGAGGGGTTCACGTCGTACACAGGGCTCGGCGGTCTCCCAGCCCCACCGGTCCGAACGACGGGCCGACGTCGAATCCAGTGGTGCTGGTCCAGCAGGGCCAGCAGTGGACGCAGCCGATCCATTCCGACCAGCCACCTGTTTTCGGTGAAACAGTCGCGCTCGCTGAAACTGTCCCGTTTGCAGACCCAACGGAGGACACGCCGCGCAGCGTCCCGCTCTGGAGTCCCCAGCACGGACCGGGCATGCGGAACCAGGTATCGACCGATCTCGATCGCTTTCGCCATCGTCTCCACGCCGATCTCCATTCTGGAGAGCTTGTCGGCATGCTCCGCCAAGTGGAGGATCCCAGCGAGCCGTGCCACGGCGCCGGGGTACTTCCCAACCCAGTCCTGCATCGCTTTGAAATCGTCGAGAAGGCGCGGCTCCGTCTCGTCCTCGGCGAGTATGTACCAAGCCTCCATCGCGTCTGGCGACAGTGTTAGCGTTCCTCCTGGCGATGCTGCGATCGCGCGAATCATCCGGTGGTAGGTCTCTCGCACCGACGCTGGCATCTCCTGGACACCCCGGAACCGTCGCCGCCCCATCAGTGACGCCGGCCGGGCGTACAGAAACCGTGCGGGGAGTCCCCGGTCCCTCTTGCCTGGGTCCGTCGCCATCGCAACCGCTGCACCTGGTTGGATGGACAGACAGAGCGTCAAGTACGCTGCATCCGTCGACTTGGGCTCTCGCCCTTCTCGATCAACCCGTATGGCGCCGCCATCCCAGGCATTGAGGAGAACCTCGTAGTTGGCGCCTTTGGAGTACCGATCCAGCGACAGGATCCCCGCTTCCGACACGAAGACCCCCATCGCCTCGTTGCGGCAGAGAAGCGTGGTCAACGCCTCCGGCGTGGAATCGTCCGCTAGGCGGCGACGCGGAAAGACCTCGGGGTGTATCAGCAGGTCTGCGGCGAGGCGATTGATCTCGGCGATGTCGCCCTTCGACTCCGCCGCGGTGAGCCGTCGCAGGATGCTGCGACGATGCGCCATCTCTTGTTGGAGCTTGAGAAGCCCTTCTCGCTGAAGATCTCGTTCCCATTCCACCAAGGGCCGCGCGACCGCCTTCATCACCGCCGACTTTCGGCCGCCGCTTCCGAGGACAGTGCAAACGTAGATGTTCACCGGCTCGTAGTGTCCGGGCGGACACTCCACGCGATACCGACCCGCACCGGCCATTCCTACGGCAGCGAGGCTGGCCAAGCCCGGTAGCGCCAGCGGGGTCTGTGTCGCTTCGGCGAGGCAGTCTACGTACCCGCCGAGGGGATCGCCAAGGACTTCGACAGGGAAGGGAGGGAGTCCACCTACGGGCAGCTCAAGTGGAACCTGCCAGCCCTCGTTGCCCGCTTCCGCCATCTCTGCGGCCATCGCGACCCGCTGCAACTCATCCATGGTTCGTCTCCCAGGGCGCTCGGAGCACCCGGATCCCGAGAGGTTGCACGGCGCGGCAGATCTGCCGCGCGTACTCGTCACCGGTGTCGTCGTCGTCGGTTCGGGCGATCACGGGGACATCGCCACGGAGGACCTCAGCTGGCCAGCGCACGGAGGACAGCGCCCGGAACGACCCCGCGGCACCGCCCAGCAGGACGGCCGGTATCTCCTGGTGGTGAACCACGAGACTGGCCGCCACGAGGTCTGTCAGCCCCTCCAAGACCCAGATCCCGGCACTCATCGGCACGTTCTCACCACGGAGGAATGCCCTCCCGGTCGGACCGGCCATGAACACGCGAGCAGCGTCATATCCGCCGGGCCATCGCGTCCTGCCGGTGGAGACCGGCCGCACGGCCCGCGCATGGATGGTCGCCGCCCTGCCGTCGACCTCGTAGCACCGGACGGCCAGCCGCCAGACCGATGCCCAGTGGCGTGGCCACCAGGACGGCCACCGATGGCACCGCGGATCGGGGAGACACCTCACGACGCCGATCCGCTCCAGTGCCTCTGGATCCCACATGCTCAGCCCGTGCTGGTCGATGTCGTCGCGCTGCTCCAGGAACCGGCGTATGGGCGGCGGCCAGTTCTTCGCCGACCTCGAGCTCGATCCCCACAGAGCATCCAGCTCTGACCGCGGCGGTCGCTCCAGAGTCCGCGGCGGCGGCGATGGCAACGACGGTAGGACCCCACGCGAGTCAAACCAATCGCGCACACCATCCGCGCCCGGACTCCAGCTCCGCCCAGTCAGCCGGTAGCTCACGAGATCGAGGACGGAGCCGCCAGCGCGACAACACCAGCAGTACCAGAGGACACCATCGCGACGAATGGACACGGGCGGGCGCCGATCGCGTCGTGAACGTTTCGAGGCACCGCACGCGACACACGGACCCCAGGACCGTCCGCGCCTCTCCAAGCCGACGAGGGGCGCGACACCGGCAAGGGACGTCGTCTTTGCGGTCTGCCACCACGCGGTCATCGGACCAGCCTCCAGAGCGACGGGCACTCGGACATCGGCAGGTTGACCGGCTCACCCTCCCACAGCACCTGAACGCACTCGCCCATCCCGAACACATCAACCGTGGTCCAGACGGCCAGCTCGGTGCCGGCCGGGATGGACACGCGGATCTGATCGCCGGTGATGTCGTGTTGGAACTCCCGATCCAAGTCGACCACGATCAGCGCGGTCATCGCCGCCCCCCAGCCGACGGGGCCTGCGACTGCCACCAATCGAGCCACCATTCGCAAGCGTCGCATGCTTCGCCGGGGTGGAGTTCAACCTGGCGACGAATATCCTCGGCAGCGAACCTGCGAACACGCCGAAGCAAGTCGCGGGGCATCTCCGCAACCGGCGGGCCGATCGTGATGCATCGGACGACATCCTCCGCTACTCGGGGCCAGTCCTCTTGGGGGAAATGCTGGAGGAACGGGCGCGAACCTCGACTGTTGGCTGAGCCAGCCATTGTCTCGTCCTTTGCCCTGCGGAGGGGCTGCTGCTTCGCGCTAGCCGGCCAAACTGCCGCGCTTGATGGAGTCGAGCACTTCGCCCCAGATCACGACGGGTTTCCCAGCCATATGCCGGATAAGCCGGTGCTCTCGGAAGTACTGCATCGCCTTGTGATCTGCGATCGGAGCCAGTGCAGCCGCCGCCGACGGCGAAACCAGACAAGCCGCTCCCAGCAACGCACGCTGGCGTGAGCGATCACTCGGCATCGGAATTCTCCCCCCCACAGTGGGGGCACGCGGCGCGCTCTCGGAGCCCCTGCCGGATGCACTCCCTCAGGAATTGGCTCGGTGTCTCACCCGCTCGCTGAGCGACCTTCAAGATCGCGCTCATCATTTTTGGGGGGACGCGGGTACGGGCGATGGGCTGAGCCATTGGGCACCTCCTGTGAAGCCATTCTAACGGTGCTACTCGGCGGTCACAGACCCTACTCTTGGAGCACCATCTAGGGAATATATGGAGCTGAAACCCCGGCTTTTGGCAGACTCACAGAACTGCAAACTCAGGCACAACCACAGGTGCGAAGCGAGGTCTCGGCCCGCGTCGCGACCACCAAATAAGAAATCAAACCCTCTATCAGAGCACGATGGTTGGGAAGTGCGTCACGGGTCTCAGGACTTCTTCGGCAGGGTGAACATCCACCTCTGCTACAGCTGAATCGGCCTGACTGATCGGCATGCGCAACTCGCCGGAAACCAAAGTGAACGGTGTCCAACGTTCTGGCGGTCCAGCCCTCTCCAACACGTCGTCGTAGGCTGCCTGAGACGCCACCGCATCCGGAGGACGAGGGGGGCCTCGCCCTTCCTTGCGGGCGGTCTCAGCGGCCCTCCACCCGGCGACCTCTGCCTCTAATAATGCCCGTTCGGGGCCAGCAACCCCCTCGCACCCAAGACGTGTGACCAGCCTGGATACGCGGTATCGCTCAGGATCCCGCTTGGCCCTCTCAGCCTGCTGGAGGGAGTCTCGCGAGTAGCGCAAGGGAGATACTACGCCTGCGATACCGGCTCCTGGAACTGCAATCCCGTACCGAAAGGCGATCTCCTTTGCCCACTCCGGGTTGACAGCGAACTGCGAGCCCTCCAGGACGAGGATCTGATGGGGTTCGAGACGACCGCCGCAGGGGATGTTCCCAAAGAGGCGTGCCCGTCGCAGTTCAACGGGATCCCTCTGGGCGGCGGCGACGACGTGCTGAGGCACATCGCTGCCCCACCCGTTGAACTGCAGCACGACTGTACATAGGCGGTTGGCACCCGGTCCTTCGACGACACGTCTGAAGGCGAGCTTAATGACGTCCGTGTTGTTCAGCGTCTCTTTTTCCTCCTGCGCCTGCAGGATGTTGCGAACTCGCGTCAGTAGTTCCGTCGAGACCAATGCGGAGATGCTCTCTTTGTTCGACATTCTCACTCCACCAGCAGATGTAGCACGCGCGTGCCTCGCACAAGGTCGGCTCGTGGCAACGCCGTGGCAACGCGTTCAACAGCAAATGGCAGCAAATGGCGGACAGGCGGCTAGAGAAAGCCCGCGTTTCTCCGCCATTGTGTACTTCGCTCCGACCTAAAACTGGAAGTAGACGAAGTCCTGCGCCGACACCCGGTAGAAGATGCTCATCATCACCGCGTAGAACGCCCACGCCGTGGTCTGCATCGGCAGATACCAGACCGTGTCTTCCACACGCGGCTTGATGTACACGTCGAAGGCGTAGCCGAGCAACAACGGCACCGTCACCACCGCAGTCACCGACAAGATCACCGTGGTCGCCACCCACTCGTTCGCGGACGCGGCGAACGGATTCATAGATAGATACTGGATGATGCGGTCCACATGCTGCTCGCGGAACAGCATGGAACCGAAAAGGCCGACGACCACCAGGTGAAAGGCGATAGCCAGCGCGTTGCCGCCGGGGATCCTCTTCGCGACCTCGGGGATCTGGCGCACGATTACGCCGTAGGCGATGACCCAGAATCCGTGGTAGATCCCGAATAATATGAAGTTCCAGCTCGCGCCGTGCCAGAAGCCGATGAGGATGAAGGTGAGCATGGTGGCCCACGCGAAACGCCAACGGCTCACGCCGGTCGGGGAGTCGCCCACGAGGGGTCCGAGCACATAGTCGCGGATCCAGAAGGACAGGGACATGTGCCAGCGCTGCCAGAACTCGACCGTAGTCCGAGCGATGAAGGGCGCGTTGAAGTTCTCGACGAGCTTGAAGCCGAGCATTCGGGCGGTTCCGCGCGCGATGTCGGTGTAGCCGGAGAAGTCGGCGTAGATCTGGATCATGAACGCGGCGGTCGCCGCCCAGATCAGCGGTCCCGCGGGTTGATCGAGGATGTAGACCTTGTCGACATAGGGGGCGACGGTGTCGGCGATGACGAGTTTCTTGAATCCGCCCCACATCGCGAGGGCAAAACCACTCCGAACCACGTCGATTTCGAGCTTTCGATCGGTCTCGATCTGGGGGAGCAATCGACCCGCTCGCTCGATGGGGCCGGCCACCAGCTGGGCGAAGAACGAGACGTAGAGCAGATAGTCTACGAAGTTGGTCCGGGCCTTGAGCTCGCCACGGAACACGTCGATGGTGTAGCCCATGGTCTGGAAGGTGTAGAAGCTGATGCCGACCGGCAGCAAGATCTTCAGGGTGCTCAGGTTGGTCGTCACCCCGACCTGTTGCAGCGCGAAGATCGTGTTCTCGACGAAGAAGTTGAAGTACTTGAAATAGGCGAGCAACCCGAGGTTTCCGAGCATGCTCATGGCGACGAACCACCGCTTCCGACGGGGGTAGCGCTCGATGGCCTGGGCGAGGCTGAAGTCGAGGACCGACGACCCATAGAGCAAGATCAGGAACCACGGGTGAATCCAGCCGTAGAAGATCCCGCTGGCGATGACCAGCAAGGTGTTCTGCCAGCGCCGGTCGCGGATGGCCCAGTAGAGCGTGAACACGATCAACAGGAAGACCGGAAATTCGATCTGTACGAAGTTCAAGCGTTCCTCGCTGGGGCGTGGGGCCTATACCCTGCGGTATGATTGGAGGCTCGGAGGGACCGTATGGACGGCGAGCACGAGTTTCGGTTGCGCATTTTGCGAATCATGGCGGTGTGCGCGGCCGGAATCGGGCTGATCTCCATCGTTATCGACGCGCTCGCGCTGGTGCTCGACAACAACTGGTATCTGGCGGGGTCGGGCCTGGCCTGGGTCTGCGAGATCGGCATCATGTTCTGGACCTGGCAGCTGCTCAATCGAGACCGGGTCCAGGCGGCGGCGAACACCTTCATCATCTCGGGCTCGATCCTCATCAGCACTGTGGCGATGCTCGACACCTCGAGCGGGGTGATGGTGCACCTCTGCATCGGATGCCCCTTTCTGATCCTGGTCGCCTTCGCGCTCACGCCCTCGGAACAACACACTCGGTGGAGAATCGCGATCTCGGCGGTCTTCCCCGCTGGGCTCCTCCTCAGACAGCTGTGGCGACCCATGGAGATCTTCGCCGACACCGGTGAGTTCGTCGGCGCCGTGGTGGGCGGGGGCCTGGGAGTGTTCGCGATGGCCAGCCTGGGCCAGGTGTTGTTCAGCCGCCTGCACGAAGCTCGCGACCGGATCGCGCGAGACCGTGACAAGCTGGCGGTCCTCAACGTCGCCCTGGAGGAATCTCGGGATGCAGCGGTGGCCGCAAACAGGGCAAAAGCCGCTTTCCTGGCGGTAATGAGCCACGAGCTCCGCACACCACTGAACGCAATAATCGGCTACTCCGAGATGATGCGAGACGACGTAGAAGCTGGGGACGACGCTTCGATAGATGACCTGCAACACATCCTCGGGGCCGGGCGCAACCTGCTCTTGATCGTCGGAGATATCCTCGACTTCACGGCACTGGAGCGAGGCGCTATCACCTTGGATCTCGAACCCACCGACATGGACGCCCTCGCCCTGGAGCTCGCCGCCGACGGCGCCGCCTTCGCTGCCGCGAACGGGAACAGCTTCGAGAGCCGCTTCGAGGATCTGGGCACGGTGAAGATCGACGCCGGCAAGCTGCAGCGCGCCGTGGATTCTCTGCTGAGCAACGCCTCGAAGTTCACTGAGAATGGGCGGATCGAGCTCTCCATCCAACGAAAGGAAGACGGCCTGCAGATCGAGGTCTCCGACGACGGCATGGGCATGGATCCGGAAAACGTCGAGCACCTCTTTGGTGCTTTCACCCTCGCCGATGACTCGTACACACGTGTCCGCGGGGGCACCGGCCTTGGTCTGGCCATTGTCGATCGATATGTGAGGGCGATGGGCGGCACGGTGGCCGTCGAGACCCAGCCAGACCGGGGCTCCACCTTCACGGTATGGATCCCACAGTGATGGTTGTGCTCGGTTAGGTTCGCGCGATGCCCGACCCACGACGGCCTCCCTATACCGTCTTCCTGCTCTTCGAGGAGGCGCCTACGCTCGACAAGGCGGCGCTTACCGAGCGTCTGCGGGCTCGTGTCGGCGCCATGGAACCTCTTGGTGACACCGGCGACATTCTCGGGTTTGTTGCCCTCGAGCTCGCCGATGCCAACACACACGTGCCCATCCCGCCCCAGGTCTTGATCGCTCCCATCGACCAAGCTCCCGACGAGGAGCAGATGCTCCAGCCACTTCGGCAGCAGACCTGGGATTGGCCAGGAGCCGCCGACCCCCTGGGAGCGACGGCGATGGTTAGCGTGACGACGCTGATGGCCTCTGGGCTGAGTCCGACCGAGCTCCTGGGGCTCGTCCAAGGCACCGTGTTGGCGATCATGGACCTCGCCGAACCCGTCGCTCTGGCGTGGCGACCGGCGCAACGCCTGATCCACCCAGCTGCTTTCCGCGAGGCGATGGAAGACGACGACGACCCTACTGCTCCCATCGCCATCGCAGTCAACGTTCGCCTGTTCAATATTGGCGATGGCCAACCTGACGAGACCATCATGGACACCCGCGGACTCGAGGCCCTCGGTGCCAACGACCTGCAGTTCCACTTCGCGGGCTACGACCCGGGTCCGGTAGCCAGCTGGCTCTTTGGGCTCGCCGCCTATGTAGCAGCCCACCCAGACGCCATTGCCTCCGGTCACACCGTGGACTCTTTCGTCGCGGGCGAGAAGTGGATCTGCCACTTCGAAGAGGCAATTGTCGGCCCGGAACGAGAGGTCATCGACATCGACTGCGGCCCAGGTCACAACGCGCGTGAAGCCGCTGAGCCGACGATGGAGAGCGCGCAGCCGGGCACTCCTTGGTGGCAGTTCTGGAACTGACAGAGGCTCTGTGATGAGTGACCGAGCCTACATCGGCACAGGGCGCTGGCTGCTTTGGTGGTTTCTCCGCGTGGTCTGGACCGTCGGCGGCGCGCTGCCCTTCCGCACCGTCGCTCGAGGAACTGAGACCCTGCCCAAGGACGGCGCGTATCTGCTGCTTGCGAATCACACCTCCACCCTCGACTCGGTCTGGGTCACCCATCCCATCGGACGACCCGCCCACTTCATGACGAGCGCGGCGATGTTCCGGAATCCCGTCGCCGGCGCGCTCCTCCGCTCTGTTGGCGCCTTTCCCAAGGAGGTCTTCGTCAAGGACCAGCAGTCAGCGCAAATGGTGAACGACCTGATCGCCAGCGGCCAGATCGTGCAGATCATGCCCGAAGGCGCGCGCACCTGGGAAGGCAAGCTGATGCCCATCCGCAAGGGGATCGGCCGGCTCGTGCAGAAGCTGAAAACACGCGTGGTCGTCTGCCGCGTGGAGACCGGGCATCTCTGGTGGCCACGATGGGCCGTGTGGCCGCGCTGGGTTCCGTTGCGCATGAGCTACAGCGAGCCGCTGACTTGGACCGAGACGGCGACAGTCGAGGAGATCTGGGCGGATCTCGTGGGGGAGATGACCATCGACGTCGATGCCAACTTCTCCAACGCGCGCACGTGGGGATTCCGCACTGCCGAGGGCTTGGAGACTCTACTGTGGGCCTGTCCCGCCTGTTTTGAACTCGGCAAGGCCCGCGGTCACCGTTCCGAGTTCCGCTGCACTGCCTGCGGATCGTCGTGGAACATCGGCGTCGACAACCAGATGCACGGCGCCCCGTCGACGACTGTGGCCGAGGCCTATGCGTCGATTCGACGGCACTTCGGCGATCTCCCTCGGGTTTCGGGTGCCGTGATCCTGGAGGCCCCGGATGTCGAAATGTTGAGGCTCGAGAAGGGCAAGCCGCCGGTATCGTGCGCTCGTGGCCACCTGATCCTCGCCGAGAGTGGCCTGCGGCTGGACGACTGGCGGCTCGAGTTCGCCGACGTCGTCGCTATCAACATGGACGCCGGCAACGTGCTCCACCTTCGCACTGCAGAGTGCATCTGGCGCTTGATCCCCCATGGCGGCAGCACCTGGTGCTGGGAGAACTTCATCCGCCCTTGGTGGGAGAACAGGGGTCAGGTATTGAACATGAACAGTGAATAGCGACCGCAGAATTCGCCAGTTCTAACCTGCCGAATATTCAGGGACAGGTGTTGAAGAACGGAAGGGGGCTTCGCACCAAGGGAATGGGGCGCAACTGTTCTTCAACACCTGACCCCTCCAAATCGCCAGGTTCAACGCGGATCTTCGGGCGGCGCAAAACTGTTGTTCAAGACCTGACCCCTTAGAGGTCCTTGGTGTCCAAATCCTGCTGCCCATCGCGTGAATATCCACACGCCATCGCCGGGTCGGCCAGTAGCTTGCGGCCGTGGGCGATGTCGATTCGATCCAGCTCGCTCTGCGGGGCGCGCGCCATGTATGCACTCACGGTGGCCTTGCCCCGCGCCATCATCCCGGGATCTTTGCCCTTCGTCCCCAGACACAGCTGGGTGACGCCGAGCTCCTTCATGGTCCCGATCCGACCCGGAGCACAGACGTTCGCCCGCTCGAGGTGATCCAGAGACTTCTCGAGGCTGCCCCGAGTGCCAGCCAGCAGCTGAACGATGAAGGAATCTGGAACCAGACGATAGAACATCCCCAGCGCCAGATCGGCATCGCAGGGAAGCAGCTCGTCGCCGCCAATGGATGCGTACTCGAAGCCGCTGTTGCTGGTGTAGAGCCAGTCCCGCTCGATGCCCTTCGCCGACCACAGGCTCGCAATCACGCCACGGGTAGTGCCCAGGCGCCCGGCGGCGATGCCCCGTGCAAAGTGGATGTGCGGATCGTTGGGACGGATCTCCAGCCCCCGGTTCGCGTAGTCCAGCATCGAGCTGTACAGAGCCACCTTGTCGACGGTCCGATCGTTTCGGTCGACAGACTCCCCCATTTCGAAGATGAAGCGCGCAATATGCCAGGTCAGATCAGCGTCGTCTGGGTTGTCGGCGAACCTAGCCTTGGCGATCTTCAGCCCCGCGGCATGCCGACCCGCATCGTAGAGGATCTCCAGATCGAAGTGCGGGTCGTCGGGCGTGCACTGGCCGGCGTACACGACCTCATAGGGGAAGGCCTCCTCGGCACTAGCGACGGTGGACAGACAGAGAGTGAGAGCCGCGGCGGTGATGAGGGTTTTCACAGTGTCTCCAAGGTGAAGGTCTACCCTCCCCTTTGCAGCACTGGTGCCAGGTCGCATCCACGGTAGAAGGCGGAGATCTCCGAGGCTGTCGTCTATGATCGTTTACGGGAGCTGTCGGCAGGTGACGACGTCGAAGCGGTCCCCTTCCAGCGTGAGATCGGCGGTGATCACGGTCCAGCTCTTCCCGCTCCGTGCGGTGACAAAGAAGTAGTCGCCAGTAGTCTTTGAGCCTTTCACGGCGATCTGAAGCTGTGCAGACTGGCCGTCGTAGTCGCCCCCGAGCTCGAGCTCCACGGGCTCCCCGAGGCGATCCACGAGATCGGAGCACTTCATGAGCGTGCGCTCCGAGAGCACGGCGGGAGCAGTGCCCTCCAGCCCGCTGCCTCCGACGGCGAAGAACAGACCGCATGCAGCCACGGCCACAAGAAGACCGCCGCCCACCAATAGGACGATCCACATTCCAATTCCGTCGTAGTCCATGGCCGATACTACCCCGCTTCGCGAGCGGCTTCCTCGACGACCGCCCGCGCCTGCTCCAAAGAAAGAGAAAGATCAGATTGCCCGGTGTACTTCTCCTCGGCTGCGACGACCTCGGCTCTCGCGAGGGACTCCCTGGCGGCATCCAGGTCGCCAGCGCGGGCATCTACCTCCGCACGAACCGCCCAGACAACGGCGAGAGTGAGTGGATCTCCCAGGTTCTGGAGGGGCTCTTCGGCTGCGGCGAGATCCGCTCGGGCACCAGCGATGTCCCCGGCGCGAGCCCGCAAGCGTGCGCGGACGGAGTACCAGTTCCCCACCTGTCGCTGATCCTTGACCTCCAGAGCGAGCTCTAGCGCTCGCTCGATGAGGGGCAGGGCGACGTCGTCGTTGCCAACATCCAGCTCCAGCGCGCCGAGGTTTCCAACCGAGATCCCCTCGTTTCGCAGATGGCCGACCTCCCGGTGCATCGCGATCGCGGCCAAAAGCAGATCGCGGGACGCGTCGGGACGGTTGCGGAGGAGCTCGAGATTGCCAAGGTTTCCGAGGATGACGGCTCGGTTACGCCGGTTCCCAATCGCCTTGAAGAGTGCGAGGGAGGTGCGATAGTGAGCGCGAGCTTCCTCGACGTTGCCCTCCCGGAACAGCAGGATGCCTAGGTTGCCGACCGCCGTCGCCTCGAGGTGCATATCTCCGCGCTCGATGGCGATGTCCATGGCCGCCTGGTAGCAGTGCCGGGACTCAGCGGTGAGGCCGCGGTGGTTGTACACGGTGCCGAGGTTGTTGAGGACCTTGGATTCTCGGCGTCTATCCCCGTTCCTCCGGTGCTGCTCCAGGGCGACACGGAAGTGCTCTTCGCTGCGATCCAGCTTGCCCTGGTTGGTGTACACGGCGCCGAGCTCGTTGTGGACCTCGACCTCCTCAGGCCGGATCCCGAGGACCTCGTGTTTGGCGAGGGCTGCCAGGTAGTGGGACTCGGCATCGGCGGTTCGCCCCGAGGCCAGGCAGGCTGAACCGGCGATACGGTGCAGATGAACTTGATCTTCGTCCGAGACATCCATCACCAACAGCTTCTCGGCGACCGCGACCGCCGCGCCAAACGGGCCGCGCATCTGCACTGCCGCCCACATGGCGTTCACGGCGATGACGGCGATCTCGGTGTCCCCACGGACCTCGGCTCGATGTATCGCAACCATGAGATTGTCGAGCTCCGCGGTGAGCGCTCGCCGGCGCTTGTCCCCACCTGGACCGTCCAGGGCCGCGATCGCTTCCGGGGTCCCGAGCTGGGCAAACCAGAGTCCGTGAGCGCGCTCCAGCCCGTCGGGCGTAGGTTTCTCGGCTGCATACGCGCGAACACTCTCGTACATGGTGATGCGCTCGTGCCGTCGGGTCAGCAGGGAGCGGTCAAGGAGCTGCTCGACCACGTCGAGAGCCCACGCTCCTCCTGGCAGATCGAGCACGGCCTCGGCCGCCTCCACCGTGAATCCACCGGAGAAGACGGCGAGCTGAGCCAGTCCATGGCGCTCGTCCTCGGTGAGAAGCTCCCAGCTCCAGTCCAGGGCTCCACGGAGCGTGGCCTGTCGCTGAGTCACACCTCGTTCTCGGCTTCGGAGCAGCTGAAAGCGGTTGTCCAGCCTCGAGACGATGGCGCCAGCGGACAGCACACCGAGGCGGCCGGCTGCGAGCTCCAGAGCGAGGGGGATTCCGTCGAGGCGGCGCGCGAGCTCGATCAGGTCGGGATCACCACCCGGGTCTCCTCCCCTGGCCGCAGCGCGGGCCACCAGCAGCGCCACAGCTTCGCTCTCCGGGAGCGGTTCAAGTGTCAGGACCTGCTCTCCGGGCAGGTGGAGGGGCTCGCGGGAGGTCACGAGAAAGCGGGCATTCGGGGCGAGCTCTCTCCAGCGGTTGATCACCCACGCGTGCTCGATGATCGGCTCGAAGGTGTCGAGGACGACCACCGGTTCGTTTCGGCCGCCGATCGCGTGTCCCAGCTGATCCACCAGCTCGTCACCCAAGGGCACGTCGAGGGCGACGGCAACGGCGTGCAGGAAACCCTCGAAGCTTCGCGACTCAGAGAGATCGCAGAACCAGGCCTCTCCACCGCTCGACCCGTGGTAGCGAAGCGCCGCCCGGCGAGAGAGCCGGGTCTTGCCGATTCCCCCAATGCCCTTCAGCGTGACGAGACCGGGACTCGCCAAGCGCTGCTGCAGATCGGAGAGTTCCGCTTCGCGGCCCACAAAGACGTCCGCCTCGGCGGTCAGGTTTGTCACCGGGCGATCGTCCTTGAGGAGATCCAGCGTCCGGGCACGGATCGCCGAGCGCGTGGCCTCTGCGCCGGTCAATCCCAGAGAATCCACGAGTGACTCCCCCTCGGGCTCCAGGGCGGCGAGGGCCTCTCCGAGAGCGGCAGCGGACTCGAAGCGGTCGGCGGGATCGGTTGCGAAGCAGCACTCGAGGGTCGACTCCAGCCAAGGGACCGCGCCCGGATGTGACCAGCCCGTTCCCGTCGCCAGCGCCACCAACACGACCCCCATCGACCACACGTCGGCGCGGGCATCCACCGCATCTCCGGCGAGGTGCTCTGGGGCCATATACTCGGGCGTACCTCGAATATCACCCTCGGATCCGAATCCGCGAGCCCGGGCGATGCCGAGGTCGGCGATCTTGATGATGCCGTCGTCGACCAGGAGGTTGTCCGGCTTCAGATCCAGGTGAACGAGGCCGACCTGCTCGTGGGCATGAGCCAGCCCAGCACAGACCTGCAGTCCGACTTCCAACACAGCTCTCGGCGACAGAGGCATGTGGGCGGTAATCGTGCCCCCGGACACCAACTCCATCGCACACACCCAGGTGGTGCCGATCTGCTCCAGCGCGTAGACCTCCACCAGGTTCGGATGCCGCAGGAGTCCACCCAGCTTCGCCTCGCGGACCAGCCCCTGTCCGGAATCGTGCAGCACCTTGAGCGCGACCTGCTTCACGAAACCCGCCGGCCCGTGCAGGATAGCTTCGTAGACCCGTCCCATGCCGCCCTCTCCAAGGAGGCGGACAATCTCGTATCGACCGAGGCGATCACCGGGGTTCATGGCCCTAGCCTACCGCTTGCCGCTCTCTAGGATCGGCTTCGCTACCTCGGCATGAGGACCAGCGAGGGCCGCCTCGGCCACCTGGGTCGCGACCGACTCCGGCCAGTCGCCGTAGGACTGCAGCGCGAGCCGCACGAGCCCGCCAAAGTCGGGGTTGCCCATCCAGCCGACCATGATCTCGGCACCGTCTTCGGCGTGCCCGGTGGCGATGCAGGCCGCGGCGCGCATACCGGCGTATGGGGGCATCGCGATCTTTTCGGCGATGAGCTGCAGTCCAGCGAGGGGCTCCGGGTCGAGGGCCTCGACATCGGCGCACTTCGGGTCTGGGTCCTTCACGGATAGAGCCCGGTACATGGCCAGCTGTGTCTCGGTGCCCGGCCAGTCATCGGCAATGGATGGAACCGGAGGCGCGGCCGGACCAGACGGCCCCTTCGGCGCGGGGCGAACCGGTCTCTCGGCCGGAGCCACCGGATCAGAGGTCGGCGCCATCGACACCCCCGGATCCTTCTTGCAGGCCACGAAGACCAACATCATGACCAATACGAAGGCCAGACAACGAGATAGCCTTTGTGCCGTCATGAACCCCTCCCGCACCGAGTATCCGCGAATACGAGTGGCCGTGCTCGTCCCGCTGCGAGACGGAGACCCGGGAGCACCGGCAGATCGTCCAATTGGGCGAGCCGCGCTCCGCCTCGCCAACGAAGGTGTCGACGTGATCTTCGCGCACGGGGCGCGCGACGGAAGAGTCTCGGGCTTTCGCGCCGTCCAGGACCGCTGGGAGCCCGCCACCGACATCGGGGTCGTCGCCGCCTACGACCGCTACCCCTCCCAGACCGACCCCACTGGATACGCCGCGCTGACCGCCGGACTCGAGGAAACACCAGTAGCAAACCCGATGTGCATGACGCTGCTGTGCCGTGACAAGATCCGCACCCAACAGATCCTCGCCGACGTACAGATGCCGGAGATCGTCACCGACCCAGCGCGCTTCGAGGAGACCCTGCGCGCCTGGGGATCCGCCTACTCCAAGCCTCGATACGGTGCTTTCGGCCGCGGCGTGCGCAAGATCATCCCCGGAGATCCACTGCCCGCCTTCGGAGAGGGCTCGGTTCCCGGTGTCGACGAACCCCTCTTCCTCCAGCGCGCCGTGCCGCCATTGGCACCCTGGGCTGGCGTGAGCGTGCGCGTCCTCTGTCAGCGCACCAGCTGCACCGACTGGCACGCCTCCATGCCCGCAGTCCGCAGGAGCCTCACCGACCCGGTCGTGAACGCTTCCCGAGGCGCGGAGGTGGTTGCGGGACAGGACGCCTTGATGGACCTGGTTCCCGAGCTACGCGCCATCGCCGTGCGCTGTTGCCGCATCCTCGCCCAACAGCCCGGCGGCGACTGGTTCCTGGAGGCCGGCGTCGACTGCGTGATCGACGCGGATCGCGTGCCCTGGTTGATCGAGGTCAACTCCCGCCCCCGGGGTCGCTTGGAGGCCCTGGCCGACTTGTCGCCGGCAGACTTCCAGGAACTGCACGTCGAGGCCTGCGCTCGCCCTCTTCGCTATCTGGCCGGCCTGCAATAGCGACGGGCGTCAGTCGTATTGAGAGCGGAGGCACCCGTGCAGGACATCAGCGAAAACGGAAAGATGTGGGCGGTCATGTCCTATGCCGGCATGTTCATGGGGCTGCCGATCGGCCTGGTTCCCCTCCTCATGCGAGAGGACCCATTCGCCGTTCAACACGCCAAACACGCAGTCGCGAACTTCATCGGCGTCACCGTCGCCGCCTCACTGTCCGGCATCCTGATCGTGCCCCTGGCGATGTGCACCTTCGGTCTTGGCACCTTTCTGATCTTCCCGATGCTGATGCCTCTGATCGCCTGGCCGATCGTCACCAACCTGCATGGGATCGTCCTGGTCGCCAACGAGGAGTGGGACGAGCCGATGGGCGGCTTTGGACTCGGAGACTGGATGTTCGCGGGCGTGCACGCCAAAGACCCCGACATCATCGACGTGTAGACACCGTGTTCCCCTGACCCACCAACAGCCAGCGTGTGGTGAGCAGGCCATCGACCCCCACTGGACCCCGCGCGTGGATTCGCGAGGTGCTGATTCCGACCTCGGCGCCGAGTCCAAACCGATAGCCATCGGCAAATCGCGTCGAGGCATTGTGGAACACACAGGCGCTGTCCACCCTCTGCAGGAACGCCGCGGCAACCTCGGTATCGGCGGTGACGATCGCGTCGGTGTGGCCGCTGCCGTGCCGGTGGATGTGGTCGATAGCAGCGTCTAGATCGGCGACGATCTGCACAGAACAGGCGAGGTCTCCATACTCGCGCCCGAGGTCCTCTGCACCGCGATGCACCGTGACGCCGGCCTCCCTCAGGGCCGAGATCAACGCCTCGAGACCGGCAAAATCGGCGTGCACGAGCAGGGTCTCCATCGCGTTGCAGGCGGCCGGGTAGTCGGTCTTGGCGTCCAGCACGATGTCCCGTGCCATGTCCAGATCGGCGGCGGCGTCGACATAGACGTGGCAGATCCCGTCGGCGTGGCCCAGCACCGGGATCTGGGTGTTCGCTTGGATGTGCCGGACCATGGCGTTCGAACCCCGCGGTATGACGAGGTCGATGACGTCGTCGAGAGCGAGCAGATCCCCTACCTCTTCGCGGGTCTCGACAAGCCCGATGACCGCGGAGGGCACGTCGGGTCGCAGGGCGCCGGTGATGACTTCGTGCAGGGCGCGGTTGGTTCGTGCGGCTTCCTTTCCGCCCTTGAGGATGAGCCCGTTCCCGCTCCGCAGCGCGAGGGCGGCGACCTGGGGCAGTGCGTCGGGCCGGGATTCAAAGATGACGAGCAGCACTCCCAGCGGCGAGGTGACCTGACGCAGGTTCAGCCCGTCGGCGAGCTCGGTCTGGCGAAGCGTGCGACCGATGGGCTCTTCCATTTCCGACAGCTCGCGAATGCCATCCGCGAGGGACTCCAACCGATCCAGCGTGAGCTCGAGACGGGCCGCCAGGGCATCGGACAGCACACCCTCACCATCCCGGACATCCTGCTGGTTGGCGGCGAGGATCTGCGATGCATTGAACTCGAGCGCGCTCGCCACCCGGCGCAGGAGACTGGCCCGCTTCCGACTCGGCAGATTCCGCAGTTTCTCACCGGCGATACGGGCGGCGACGGCTTGATCTCTCGGTGTCATGGCACTCCTCCCACGAGAATGACGACGTGATCCCGATGGACCACTGCTCGGCTCTTGCCTTGTGAAGGTACAAAGAGGCGAATCTCCGCAGCGGAAGCAGCGCTCCTGCCTCGAGCGAACTCCTGTCCCTCACACCTCACGCTGACGACGTCTCCAGCCTCGAAGTCGCCTTTCACAGCCACGATTCCAGGAGGGAGCAGGCTCGCATTCCGGGTGACCATTGCCACCTTCGCGCCCTCATTGACCTCGACGATACCGCTGGGTGCGGCCGCGAAAGCCAGCCACTGACGCCGTCGATTCATTCCTTCCTCCGCAGGGAAGAAGGTGCCGATGTCCGCGCCATCCAGCGCTGCGGTCAGTGATCCGTCCGAGAACCCATTGGCGATGACCACAGGCACTCCGGCGCGAGTAGCGACTTTCGCGGCCTCGATCTTGGCGCCCATGCCACCCCGCCCTCCATCTGACAGGGCGCCGATTCGAACGTCGTGGTCGTCCCAGGTCGCGATCCGCTCGGCCCCTGGCTCGGATGGAGGAGCGCTGTAGACGCCGTCCACATCGGTGAGGAGCACGAGCGCGTTGCATCCGAGTCCGGAGGCAACCAAGGCCGCGAGCCGGTCATTATCCCCGAAGACACTCCCTTTCAGGATGAGTTCGTCCGCAGAGACGCTGTCGTTCTGGTTGATGATTGGCACCGCTCCCAGGGACAGAAGCCGCTGCAGCGTACCGGCGAGATTCACGTGGCGACGGCGGTCGGCGAAGTCGCCCTCGGTCAGCAGCACCTGGCCAGTGGTGAGACCGACGTGGGAGAAGAGCGACCCATAGAGCGCCATCAACGCCCCTTGGCCCGCAGCGGCGCACGCCTGCCGGTCGATCACGCCCGTGGGTCGCCGGGAAAATCCCAGACACTCGGCACCGAGTCCGATGGCGCCCGAGGTGACGAGCAAGACCTCGCGCCCGTCTCGCCGAAGACCCTGGATCTGCTCGGCTAATCGGCCGAGGCGACCCAGAGCGACGCCCCCGTCTTCACGGGTCACGACGCGGGTACCCACCTTCACAGCCACCCTTCGGGCGGACTTCAGGGACGCTCGCTGACAATTCGACACGGCGGGCGTACTAACTCAAATGATAGAATGGGTTCATGGAAACCGACCTCGAAATACCTCTCGCGGTCACCGACCGCCGCTATTTCACCCCCACAGAAGGCACCGAAACCCTCCCCATTGTCCGCGCCCACCTCGAGACCCTCACCGAGAGCCTCCAGAGGGCGGCCGTCGTGACCAGCTTGCTGGAGAATGCC
>PJEL010001836.1_pt1 | contig 20402 bp, 19 predicted proteins | sample 1853271 | NCBI WGS metagenome assembly PJEL01 (sample SAMN08108733, study PRJNA415343) | Invertebrate metagenome, whole genome shotgun sequencing project. | host: Globobulimina | place: Sweden: Gullmar Fjord | collected 2015-08
TTAGAACTCAATCTGTACGAGTGCCCACACAGATGATTGCTTTATATTGTTAAAGAACGTTGCGATTAAAGCGTTTAACTTTATCTCGCTAGGGCTGCGCATATTACGCTTTCCTGCTTTTTTGTCAACACTTAATTTTTAGTTTCTTTTAAAAGATTTAAAAGCTAAGTTTTACTCGACTTACTTACCGTTTGTTCAGCGCTTTTCATTGCTGCCTGCCGGGTCAGTGGATGCGCATTATAGGGCGAATCGATTTTAACGCAAGCGTTTTTAAAGGCTTTTTTGCATTTAATTTTTACCCCAAAGATACCCCACCTAGACACACACGTTACCCACAAACCCCTGTGGATAACCCTGCATTTATCCTCTTTTTAAATGTAGAAAACAAAAAAGCATCTTTAGTTAGATGCTTTTATAAAGGTTCTAATTAGCCGTTAATATAAAATACTATAGAGCTTGCGGCGATATTTAGCGGCTAATGCATCGCCGTCAGGTAAAGAGGCGATTATTGCTAAGAAGTTTGGTTTGGCTTCATCATAGTTAAGATCCTTTTTAAGGATAGTAAAGAGTGCTTCTAATGCCTCTTCTTTCCTTCCCGCTTCATTTAAAAGGTTACTTAGCTGCATTTGCAAATCAAGTTCATTTGGATGTTTAGCGACTTTTTCTTGAAGTTCTTTTATCTGCGGTGAATCGGTTGCCTCTAATGCGGCCTCACATTTTGCCTTAATATTATTAAAGTATGCATCTTGCTCTTTTACATCTATTGTTTCTATTAACGCAGCGGCTTCATCGAGTTTGTGTATTTGTATACATATATCTGCCAGTACTAATTTAATCCTCGCATTTCGACTATCAAGTTCATACGCTTGTTTGGCATAAGTAAACGCGGCATTTAAGTCGCTATTAATCAGTGCTTGCTTAGCCTGCTCTAATAATAAGTCTTGTTGAGCTGGTAAATGTTTAGATAATGCATCACGAACTTGGCTTTCTGTTTGAGCACCCGCTAATACATCAACTGGAGCTGAGTCTTTTAATAACACTAAAGTAGGTAAGGTTTGCAATCCAACTTGTTGGGCAAGTTGAGAGGCAAGTGCCTGCTCTGCATCGCAGTCTAAGTTTGCGACTACTATATAGCTGCTGTATTCAGCAGCTAACTTATCTAAAATAGCTGTTTGGCTAATACACTCAGGGCTTTGTGGAGAAAAAAAGTTAAGTAGTACTAACTTTTGTTGTGATGTTTCACCCAATACTTGCTGAAGGTTTTGTGCGTTAAGACTAACTATATTGCTCATTGAATTATTGCCATGTTCATCTATTTAGGTTTTTATATGGTGATGAAGATAATAATTACAAGTCATCTGTTTAAATCATTTAAATACAATAGTCTGTTTAAATCATTTAAATACAATAGAAGGTAGTGAGGGAAATATGAAATTAGCGTATGTAAGTGCATTGTGTTTATTAGTCAGCCCATTATTGAAGGCGCAAGCACTTAAGTTGGATCTTGATACCAGCATGCCGGCAATAGAAAAACTTTACTTAGACCTACATCAATCACCTGAATTGTCATATAAGGAAAAGCAAACAGGTAAAAAAATCGCTGAACGACTTCAGAAATTAGGGTTTGACGTAACCGATAATGTAGGTGGCTATGGTGTAGTCGGAATTTACAAAAATGGTCAAGGCCCTACCGTCATGATCAGAACTGATACTGATGGCCTGCCTATAACAGAGCAAACAGGCAAAACTTACGCATCAATTATTACCACAATTAATGATCAAGGTAGTGAAGTTGGCGTTATGCATGGCTGTGGTCATGATATTCATATGAGCTCTTTTATTGGTACTGCTGAGCAATTAATTACGCATAAAAATAAGTGGCAAGGTACTTTAATGATGGTTGCTCAACCCGCTGAAGAAGTAGGCGGTGGTGCAAAAGCAATGCTCAAGGAAGGATTATTTAACAAATACGCTAAACCAGATCATATTATTGCTTTGCATGTAAGCGCTAGCATTGCTGCGGGTAAAGTGGCAATGAAAAATGAATACACCATGGCCAGTGTTGATTCTGTTGATATTAGTATAAAAGGCAAAGGTGGCCATGGTGCTTACCCGCATACAACTATCGACCCTGTGATCATCGCAGCTCGAACGATACTTGCACTACAAACAATTACTAGTCGTGAGCTTTCTCCACTTGAGCCTTCAGTGATAACGGTGGGTTCCATTCATGGTGGCTCTAAACACAATGTTATTTCTGATGAAGTTAAGTTACAACTTACGCTACGCAGCTACAATCCAGATATACGTAACGCACAAATAGCGGCAATTAAACGTATTACTGCAGGTATAGCACAAAGTGCAGGCCTTGAGGAATCTCTCTACCCTGTAGTGAAAGTTCATGAAGATGAATCAATTCCATCAACTTACAATAACCCAGTACAAACTAACCTTGTTCGAAACGCTATAAAAAGTGCGATAGGTGATGCAAACGTGCTCGAAACAGAAGCGGTAATGGCCGGTGAAGACTTTGGATTATACGGGCGCACCGACGAAAATATTCCTATCACCTTATTTTGGCTAGGTGGCGTTAACCAACAGCAGTACGCCAAGGCAATAAAAAATAACGAAACACTGCCCTCGTTACATTCAAGTAAATTTGCGCCTGATTATAAAGTAGCACTGCCTACAGGAATAAAGGCAATGAGTAACGCCGCTGTGGCACTATTCAATCAGTAACCTTCAACGCTACATGTAAGCCCTGCGATTAATTTACCGCAGGGCTTTTTTTATAACTCGACTTTTTATACGGCGCTTTTTTTGTACGTTTGGCAAAGCGCTTTTTAGGTGACGTTTTAGGTAACAGTGCAAATGCCTGACTATTGCAGTTCGCCGCTTGACTTACAAAATTAGTTAAATCGGCTAATAAAGGTTGTATAAACTGCTGATAACTCATTGCTTGCTCTGCAATATCACCTAAACTCGACTCCCATTTTGCAGTTAAGTCGGGGCTTGATAATCCCTCTGGTAATACACTAATTAATGCCAGACCTGTTTCAGTTGCTTTAATTGCTTTTCCCTCACGTTTTAAAAAGCGACGTTTAAATAACAGCTCAATAATGCCTGCACGCGTTGCTTCTGTACCGAGGCCATCTGTTTCTTTTAATATTTTTTTGATTTGCAGGTCTTTTACATAACGGCTAATTCCCGTCATAGCAGCAAGTAAGGTTGCATCGGTAAAATGAGCCGGAGGAGATGTATGCTTTTGCACCACTTCACCTTTAGTACAAGTAAGTGCCATACCTTTTTCTAAATAAGGCAATGTAGCTTCTTCTTTGAGTTCCGACTTACCCATGAGCAATTTAAAACCTAAGCTTACATCTTGCTTTGCACTTGCTTTAAATAAACCTCCGGCTATGGTTACCTCTACTTTGCTTTCGTTGTAAATGTAGTCGGGATAAAACTGAATTAAATAGTGTCGACTTATTAACTGATAAATTTTTGCTTCATCATTGGCTAAACTCACACTACTTAAATGTTTAGCTGTCGGCACAATGGCGTAATGAGCGGCCACTTTTGCATCATTAAAACATTTACTACGTTGTTTTACATTTGCCTCATTTACCAGCTCTACTGACTGCCCACCATTTGCGGCTATCGCTTTTAAAATAGCAGGTGCATCTTGGTGATGCTCTCTCGGTAAGTAACGGTTATCTGAGCGTGGGTAGGTAATTAATTTATGACGTTCATATAAAACTTGGCAAATATCGAGTGCTTTTTGTGCTGGCATCCCAAAAACTTTAGCAGCATCTATTTGTAAAGCAGATAAGTTATAAGGAAGAGGCGCGGTTTGTTTTTTTTGCTTTTGCTCAAGCGCTGTTACATTTGCGGGCTGATTAGCAATGCGTGAAGTCACATTTTCGGCTAAGGCTTTATTAAGTACTCTGCCCTCTACATCTTGATATGGTTCGCACGCTTTACTCGGTATCCACTTAGCAGTAAATGATTGCTGCTCAGGTGTAACAAGATGAGCAAGTACTTCATAAAATGGTTTGGATACAAAATTTGCGATTTCATTATCACGATTTACAACTAAACCTAAAATAGGTGTTTGTACTCGCCCAACCGACAATACATTACCAAAGCCCGCTTTTTGCCCAGCTAGCGTATAAGCTCGCGTTAAATTCATACCAAACAACCAATCAGCACGAGACCGCGCTAAAGCAGATACACTTAAAGGGATAAAATCACGGTTAGCCCGCATAGAGTTGAGTGATTTTTTTACCGCAGTTAAGTTTAAATCACTAATCAATAAGCGTTGAATACTTTGCTTTTTGGTTTGACTAATTTTTGTTTGCTCGATTACTTCATCAACCAGTAGCTGACCCTCACAATCAATGTTACAAGTTATTTTTTATAAAATGTTTAAACAATTGTTTTATATTAATTATTTTAGATTTCAGCTTTTCCCTATCTTTCAATTTTTTATGCAATAAAAAGAGTGAAAAGCAAGCCTTGAACTACATTAAACTTCACACTTAAAAAGTATGCTTTAACTATTTAAACCACTGTATAGTCAATTAAGATGTTTCATCATTTTCAATAAATTAAGGTAATGTCATTAATCCACTCCTTTTATAATTGAATTTTGCTAACATCAAAATTAATGTATGTGTAGCCAGTTAAGTTGGCTGTTTTGGCCGCCTCTCTAGCACCTATTTTTGTTAGGAATAAAGGAATATTAGCTTTAAGCAATGTAGAAACACTAGCATCATGGTCAAGCACAATTTTTGTAAAACCACCAAAGGCCATAGATAATCCATTTGTACTTTCAAGCTCGCCTGCATGAGCAAATCTTATATCACCAACAATCTCATACTGCTCCGTCTGAAAGTTATAAAACTTCAATGCTTTATCTACTTTTATAACTGCCCACATAATTAAATCCCTTTTAGTTTTCAGTTCTTAATCACTGTTTATATCTAGCAGTACATAGTTTATGCCATTTGTTAAAAAATAATCTAGAAGTGCGTTAACTGGCTTTGTTTTTTTATAAGTTTTTGCATCCGATATGTCAGTTGTTCCAGCAAAGCTCTTGCTGCCTCTTTTAATGCTTTTCACATACCAAAACTTGATGCTATCACTTGGAGTAAGAACTTTAATTTTGAACATTATTATATTCCATCATTAGTTGGTCTTAATTGCATTAGTGAAAATAGGATAAAGTTTAGTTTTATATAATTTAAAAGCTTCACTATTCTCTACAGACGCTCTCTGCTTTTCACTACTATATTTATTTAACACCGTAGATGGCTCTGGAATTGGGTCATTAGTTGAATACATTGCTTGGCTTTGTACGTTCAAAGTTGTCCCCGTCAAATAATCCCTTAAAACTCTTTCTATTTTTTGATAAGGGATTGGATTATTTTCTTGAGGCCTAAGGGATGATGTTAATTCATAAATTTTAATGAAGTTAAGACCGGCATCATATGCATGATCATGAGATGACTCAGCCATTGTTGGAAGCGGTATTATGAGTGAGTCAATCAAGGCGTCAGTGATTTCTTTCAATCTTGCTATATTTCTCTCAGCCTTTTCATTTTCCTTAGATAGCTTTACTTCGTTACCCCCAATTGAAAATGACTCGATTCGATCTATTAACTTTATTAAGAGAGAAACAACTAGACCAAGGGTGACGAATGCAATCAGCTCAGAGCCGCTAAACAAGCCTTCACGTAAAAAATAATAACCTACTAGCATAAATGCTATAAAGGCACACGTAGAGAATAGGTTTTTCATGACAGTCCTTTTTATATTCTAATATTATTTTCTAACTATAAATGACGGATGAATCATCGTGATTTCATGACATTCAGTAACCCATTAAAACAAAAGTGTTTTTTCATTATGATCATACTTAGCTTAATCTTCATTCAATGAGCTATGGCGATGGGACAAATAAGATTAAATATCTTCTACTAACTCTTTATCTTGTGCGTTTTTCGCAAAATAGCTAATCTCATTCGCTGCTAATTGATGCCTTCCATTTTCAACTCCAATATTCGTTAAGTCATTACTCTATTAAACCTTGTTCACGCGCCAAATTAGAATGGATAATACTAATTATGCTTTTTGTATCTCGCTCAACATTACCTTTAATGACTTGTACGTTGGAGAAAGTATGCAATGCGGCCTTTCCTTCATAAGTTATAGGTTTTGCCATACGATTCCCATCAACAATAAACAGAACTCGCTTCTCATTATGCTGTCTTGGAGTAATATCAATCAACAATTCATTAGAATTACGCCATACAGAATGAAAAATTGCTTCACAGAAATCATTTTTTGCGTCATACCAAACTAACCAACCAAACTCTTGCTTACCATCTTCGAAATCTTTCATTAGCATAGTGTTTATATGACATTCATTAGCTACTGGTTTGAAATATTGAACTTTTGTTAATTTCAGACGGTGTATATCTTTATCTTTTAATTTTAAGTGCCGAAGCAATATTTCTATTGTTTTATTTATCTTTTTTGGGTAATCAAGTTTCGTTTTGATAATTGCGTCCATACTCTCGTTGTCCATTTGCTTTGATATTCTAATGCTTAATTCGCTACGATTTGCGTTATTAAATTCTCTAACTTTGCGCCAACCTTATACGGTGGAATACTGAATAGTTCATTTCGTGTAATTATAGTGTTTTCCCAAAAAGCCTCATGGGTAGAGTTATAACTAATTTTATCTTTTTTAAATAACCTCAAAGCCAAAGTTTTAGCTTCCTTTTTAGAAAAGTGCTGTCCTTTATTCTCGCCCTCAAGCCATTTATAGCAACAACGGTATTCATCGAAATATTTATGAAGCAGCGATTCGTACTTAGAATTGTTTACAGCAAGTAAAAATTGAAAGTCGTATTGCCTATACTCTCTACAATGTTGATGCTGGTAAACTCGCCTTTTGAGGTCTGGTATTGCCCGACCAATCTTCATTATTCTTTTATTCTTTGACAACAAAACATAAGTCCAGCCAAGCTTGTAAGGCCTTGCTTCTTCTAAATTTTGAATTATCATCATATTACAAAATTAGTATTTTTATGCATCTTTATAATTCTTGTTCCATACATGAGCAAGATAAGCTGAACAATCCAAACATATGCTCCCAAAAAGCTGATTATTTACGAGTTTATTTGAGTAACATCCACACTGTTCACACGTATGAAATTTGATATCTTCACGCCATTCTTTTAAATTAGCGAGCTCTTTTTCAATAGAACTTACCTGTGCTGTCAATTGCATCAAATATTCTTTATGAAAGGTTAATTGTTCTACATATAAATCAAAGCTTTCAAGAAACTCATCAAGATCTTCCTGATTATCTGGATTACAAAGCCCTGCTTCTATTGAGGTTCGTTCATTCGAAAAAGAGATGAACTGGGTAATTTCTTGATATTTCGATGAAGTGTCGACAAATTTAATACCTTTCGCGTATTCTCCCAACTCCAATTTGATTAGTTCCTGAGATTCTTTTGGGCAGCAGATAACTTCAATCTCTTCATAGCCGAAGTTGAAACCATGTTTGTCTGTATAGCGCCATTCTCTTTCCCAAGTAAACCCTTGTCTTTTGGTATTTTCACCTAATGGGTGAATAAGAGGGCTGAGGGAATCTAAAAAGCATCGTGTTTTTTTATCTAAAGATTCTGTTTTCTTTAATTCAAAAAAATTGGCCAACTTTGTTCCATCTAAATATAAAGTTGGTCTTACACCTAGCTCCACCATAAGAGTTTTTTTAAACCCTATCCCATAGACCATTTTTTCGTTACTTCTACGTTTAGATATTTCTAAAAATGCTCCTATTGCATGAATTGGAGTTTCAGTAAAGCAAGATATTTCATGACTAAAACTATCTTTGTTTGCGCCTTTTGGAATAAGTGCCTTTATTAGTCCTTTTGAATTACTCCCATCAGATTTTAGAATACTGTTAAAGCTCTGCTCATCAGTCATATGAATAAGGTAGTTGGACATGTCTGGTTTAGTAACTGGATCAATTTCAAAAGCCTTCATTAACTTTCCTTAATACTTATTCAGAAGCCAATTACTTGGTGATTTTTATCATAATCATTAAATCACATCGAGAAGTGGTACTGTTTAAAATAAATTGTTTAGTGTATCTGCTAACTTTACGCTATGAGGTGTTATATAAGTATCGATCATATCATCACTTAAATGATCTATATCATTAAGCCACTTTAATATTAATAGGAATACCAATAAACAAAAATTAATCACTAAATTTTTTGGAGCAAACTGTTAAGTTAGATATTTTAATAATTTTATTACTCGACCACTGCTTGCTGAATATTATTCAATGCAGCTAACTTACCCTTAATTGATAGTAACCGTGCTTGCCCTTTATCCAAAAACACTACTATTGCGTCATAGCAGTTAGGGTTTTCCTCTATAAGTCGCTTATATTCTTCAATCTCACTAACTAATACCGTCATTTCTGACTCATATGTTTTTATAGCGTCATGAAGCTCATTGTTAAAGCTTTTATCTATAACTTGAGATTGTGAAAGGCTTGCCACCAAGTCATTTGTTACTCTAGTGAATATTGATGTTTTAAATAACGGCGTTTTACTATATTGAGCCCGTTTTGGGCTTGGGTTTTCATCCCTAACTAGTAAACCGTTATTAACCAAACGCATCACCTGCCTATAAACAAAGCGCCTAGCCTCATCTGGATCTTTATAAGTATCATTAAGCGCCAGCAAAGTATTACGCAGTGCAGTGATAGTGAAATGGTTAAAATTTTTTTCTACTAGCAGATGATAAATATCTTCATTTAGCTTAATTGCTTTGGTCATTTGGAGTCACCAACAAAACTTAGGATTGCTAAGTATACTAATATAAGTAAAACTTAGACAATCTAAGTTATTCAGGTGAACAAGATGAAAGCTAAGTGTCTAAACCAAACCCTATTCCAATCAGGCTTAAAGAAGCTCGTAAGCGAGCAAACATGACTCAAAAAGAATTAGGTATTCGTATTGGCATGGATCAAAGCTCTGCAAGTAGCAGGATGAACCATTACGAAAAAGACAGGCACACCCCTGACATACAAACATTACAGCGTATGGCTGATGAGCTAGGTGTTCCATTGAATTATCTATTTTGTGATAGTGCTGAGTCAGCAGAGCTGGCTTGTTTGATTGATTGCTTATCTGTGGAAGAGAAGCAAAAACTTATTCAAAATTTACTTAAAAAATAAAGCCTTTCAAGAAATACTAAATAAATCACAGCATTCTGTACCATTAACTTTATGCTGCGGCTTCGCTAATCTGTAATGCTGCCTTGTGCGCGTTATCTGTACTGAAGACTGAAACACCTTCTTGCTCTGCTAACTCTTTAACTAACTCGATATTCATCTTCAAGCTGTTCAAAGCTCTATCTGATAAAGTTGGGTCTGTAAACGGAGGTGTACCGATGATAATTTCATACTTTTTAGGTTTGATTAATATTTGTGATTTTTTAAACGTCTCCAAGTCTAAAATCTTTGCTTTTACCGTTGTAAGTGACGATGATAAATTACTTGGGATAAGTAAAGCAAAATTCGAAACATATTGGTCATTACAAAATCCGAAAGTAGTTTGAATACCACTATCACCAATTTGTATTTTTTGCCTAAAATAAGACGTCAGATAAGGGTTTATTGTTCTTAGTTCATCTGCAATAGAAGTTGCCCACCTTGAGGTATATCTCTTAGGCTGCTGATCGTCGTTATCTCTTTCGGCATCGAGAGATAATGTACTAAGGCTTGCAGAAAACCGTATTGCCTGCTTCAATACACCGTCAATATTATTATCTGATGCTTGTACTGCATCCGTACAAACTACGCCTTCAAATGGAGTTTGCCAGCCTCTTAACCCTCCGGTTGTCTTTATTTGTTTTGAAGCAGATTCAATTAGCCAATTGATCATATTTTGCATGTTTTGGGACTGAATTCCATATAAACAATCCAATAATTCGCTTCGAATTGCCTGAATTACATTAAACTCAGATTGGGGCCCTATAGCTGCTACAGCTACAGTAATACGTTCTCCCGAGCCAACAATTGGCTCAAGATATATTGCATGCCAACACCCTTTATATGACGGGCTTTCTGGGAAAATACTTTCAAGCGTATTCATATGGCCAATCCTTGCTGTTTAAGTTTCAATCTAGCTTCAAACAAAGAATTGATCTTTTTCGTTCTCTCTTCTAGAAAATTAATAACGGATAGTACTTCATTTGACTTTAAATATGATGTTGCATAAGTTTTTTCAGACAACAGTGATAGCTGTATTTCCGAATAAAGAGGCATAATTGTTGATTGCGCTTCTCTATTTATTTTATATTTTTCAAACTCACTTTTAATAGTGTACAAGGTATCAACTATTATATTGCTGTCAGTTGGTTCATGAGCAGGCAAATTATCTGAGATAGATAGCCCATGATCAATAAATGTAAAATTCTTTGAACCATCAAATAATATATTACCGCCATGCCTATCTGGATTAGCTATCCATTCATCAAAAACCCCAACATCCAGTGTTTGTTTAAAGTTTTCAAGTTTTTTAACTAACTCTTTATTAATACCCCGCCTTTTCAAACTGGGATAAATTGAATCTTCGGAACCAAACGCTAATAAATACTTCCCAGAATCGACACTTGCTAGCGACTCATGATTAACTTTGACAATTAACGGCTTTGGTATTGATAAACCGAGAGATCTACCTATTACTGCACAAACACACTCAATATAAATTTCTCTATTAGGAATTAACTTAACATATGCCTGTACAACTCCCTCATGTGTTTGAACATGAGATTTGAATGTTTGATTTATGTTATTGTTATCACTAAATGGCTTTGATCCTGGTAGCATAAGACCAACTTGAACCTGCTCCATTTCATTTTCCATATCTACATCCCTTTAGCCGAAATAACTTACCTAGATTTTAAAATCGGATCATACTCTAAAATTAAAAAGTAAAACTAGCAAATTATGCTTTCTATAAATCAAATGCTGTTTATTCAATGTAAAAAGACTACACCTTAAATTAGCCATCGTAAACAATCGGAAGGCTTTAAACTAGAATCTAGTGCATAAGAAATGAAGAAATATATCTATTTCACTCCCCTACTAAGTAGACCCAATCTTAAAATTTTCGCCTAAGTCATCCCTATAATATTAAACAATGCATGCTTTCGAAAAGTTTGATAAATACTCGAAATATTCATTTAATTGTAAATATCTATCCTCGAAATCTTTTTGTTCCGGTTTAGTCTGACTAATAAGTGTGCCATCACCTAGCATAAAGTCTGGTATAAAGTTATCATCTAAATTAATAAAGTGACTTCCTACAAGACCCAGTTGCTTGTGAAGGTTCTGACCAAGTTTAAGTGAAGAGTTTAGATGCTCCTTACTTAAATCAAAATTAACTGGAGTACAGATATTTTTTACTTCGACTTTTGATTTTTCAAAGATATCCATACAGCTTAATCCCAAATATTCTTTGAACATCGAATCAAGCAAGTTTTCTAAATTTTCGTTGCTGACTTGAGTCCCCTTAGACTGATATTGACTATCAAGAGCATCAACAAAAAGAGAAAAAATAGCTCCATGATCAATATGCTTCAATGCATTTTTATAAGGTATTACAAAAGCTTCAAATTTAGGAAGCAACATGGCTTCAGGATCAAGTAAAATGATTACATCATTAGTGAGATTTAATATTAATCTAGTAAGTTTCGCTGCTATATTATAAGACTCTAAAACATCAGATATATCAAAGGAGTTTGATATTTTATGGGCAACAACAGAATATTCAACTAAATTCTCATTGTACAATTCATCCGTTATACTCTTCGACAAATTATTGCTTTCTATTTTTTTACTTACAGGATCATCAAGCATAGCAATTGCTCGAACCTTGCCATTTAGCTCTTGGGCTACAGCTGATGATTCAAGTAAGGAGCATAAACTAAAAGGTACACGCGCAATTAGCTCACCATCTGCATTAGTGAACCGAGTAAAGAAAACACTCCTATCAGATGGTTTTCCACACTTAGAGAACATTATCCCAGCTGAGAATTCATACTTCCAAGGTTTTGTTGTATTGGCTTTTGAGTTAACTGTCGAATAATATTCAGGTAACTTTATATATTCAATCCTATCGTATAACTCTTTTTGACGAAAAAAATGAGGTAGTTTTGTGCTAATACCAGACATTTCGGCTTCATAAAGGTCATTTCTACGACAATATATATCTTTTAAAAGTTTTAATCCCCAAAGAGTAGAATGTGCATCATACCAATGTTTAACTTCATGGCTTAATAGAGGCCCAAACTTTAAAATATCCTTGTAAGCTTCATCATATGGTTTTTTTATATCTATAAACGATAAGAAATCTTTATACTCTAATGTATTCAACTGAATACATTGACTAAAGAAACAATATGAGCCTGCGGCTGTGTAGTTAGGTAGAGAGTTTATTCTACTAATTTTCCCTGTTTTTCTTTCTAGATAGCTCATTTTTATTGAAGTCCTATTTATCTTTAAGTGATCACAATAGTTTTATTACTATAAGCACATAATTACTATTTCCAATAACCTTCTGAATTAATTGTAATTTTTAGCATAAATTATATTTGCAATAAATCTCACTTAACCACAAATTCAATTCTTAATTTATCAATTAGGAGCAAGCCAAGCCGATAGGGGGCTAATTTCTGCATTTACTCCATAGGCGTAGCTATCCTGTTTGTAATAGGAGCCTTGGTACAAAATTATGTCACAAGTTTTATCTAGTTCTTTATAAATACTATTTGAAGTCGCACAAGAGTAAAGGAGGGCAATTTTTTTATTCTTACTACCTCTAGTCGCTTCCACTGAAATATATTCTCCATCTTGAACTGGATCAATGAAGGAATGGCATTGCCACCCATTACCTCTTAACCGAGGAATAATTTCTGAGTTCATACAATCAGATAACTTCGCAGCTCGGATTAACCATCCATCGTCTGAAGCTATTGGGTTGAATGGTAAATTGTTATCTATTTGCAACTGGTTGATAATATCTTTCTTCAGTAACTGGAAATTCAAACAAGCAAAAACCTCTAATCTAAAAGACTCAGTTCTTGCATCTGACCTAGGAATTGATATTCTAACTTTACTGCCTTCAACTGCAAAACACTCAATAAAAGCTAATGCTTGTATTAAACCCATAGCTCGAAAAAAGTTGTGTGTATTCTGCCAAATATCTGATTTAGCATGAGCAAAGAAATGACGATTGAAGCCTGAGTGGTTATCATAATTTTCTGTTTTCACATAGAAGCTATTCAGTAACCAAGAACGTATTGTTTCAAGAATAAATATTCGTTCATTCATTACTTTTAGTACCGAACTTTCAATGTACTCATTAGGCACCCAATCACAATTATTAATATGTAATTTCACAACACGGTCACAAGCCTTATCTATACTTTTGTTGACTTTGGTTAAAGTATCAAATTTTGAGCAATCCTCACTACCTATAATTGACCCCAGTACATCCTCAACAATAGGTATTAGTGATGCAATCGCAGATACTTTCATGCCACTGTAGAACGCTAGTATTGACTCTTTAATTACTGGTAAATGTTTTGAAATAACAGAAGATTCTGTAAGAACCTGTAGTGTAATAGGTATGATATCACCGAGCGTGTAAATAGAAGAGAGATAGGGCTCGAATCGCTCTTGTAACAAGCGGTTATTCCAACGGGTATGTTCTTGTACGTTGATACCGGACTTGGAAAATGTATCATTAATTGTTCCCTGAGGCACATAAGGTGGAACAAACCAATCAACCGCTCTCCAAAAGTTTTCATAGTTTTGGTTATGAGCTATATTTTTTTGATAGCTTTTAATTTCATCAAGCTTTTCTCTAGGATAAAGAGCCGTACATACATCAGCTTTTAACTTAATAGCTTTGATTGAAGGATTCCAACCAAACTCAACTTCTTCAATGCTCTCAACGACTAAACCCTTTTCTTCGACAAAAGCTTTTACTTCTTCAAGTGTAACTGTAGACATACTATCAGAACTGCTAAACTTGTCCCAAACTGCTCTTATATGCCTATTCACTCTATTATTAATAGCCATTTAATATCCCTAATAAATTATATTTCAAAAGCTAGCTAACCCGAAAAGCATTGTTTTTTATTAAATAAACTACTTAGATTTACTACCTTTACGCTTGAAAGCTCTCTTAGCTTTGTATGGCGTTCCCTTACCTTTTAATCCACGGAAAGTGACTGTTTTAACCTCAGAGATTAGCGCATCTATGCTTTGCGTAATTGGATTCATAAAGTGAGCATATTTAATTTCTTTTTGGCTAATAGCCTCTAACTGAGACTCCCAATGTGCTGTCATATCAGGTATTGTCATTCGTTCGGGTAAAGAACATATTAACTGCGTACCAACATCGGTTGCTCTTATATCTTTACCTTTACGTGTAAGAAATTGACGCTTAAATAACAGCTCAATTATCCCAGCCCTTGTAGCCTCAGTCCCTAAACCATCTGTATCACGTAATACTTTTTTAATTGAAGCGTCAGTTACATAACGAGCTATACCTGTCATGGCTGAAAGTAATGTCGCATCAGTGAAGTACTTCGGTGGTGTAGTTTGCTTTTCTACCAAGTCAGCTTGCTGGCAATGTACTTCATCTCCTTTTGAAACATTTGGAAGGCTGACCGCTGAAAACTCACTTTCACCCTGTGATTTTTGTTTTGAAGGGAATAAAATTTTCCAACCTTGCGATACCACGTCTTTTTGTTTAGAAATAAATAAACCGCCTGACACTTCCGTATCTATTTGCTTATCTACATACTCAAACGGAGGGTAGAACTGAATAAGGTATTGGCGAGCAACAAGCTCATAAATATTATTTTCAGCAGATGATAAGCGGCTTAAATCAGTTGATTTTGATGTAGGAATTATCGCGTGATGGGCACTTACTTTTGAGTCATTCCAGGCTTTACTTTTTAGACTAAGATTCGCTTTTTTTGCGGCATCACTTAAAGCTGAGCAGGATTTACCAATAGCGCCTACGACTTGCTTAACATCATTCAGATGTTCTTTAGGTAAATACCGGCAATCTGAGCGAGGGTAAGTAATTAATTTATGTCGCTCGTATAATTGCTGACACGTATCAAGTACTGATTGCGCGCTCATACCAAACCTTTTGGCCGCATCAATTTGTAAGGCCGATAAACTATAAGGTAATGGCGGAGGTGTCGCTTTTTTTGCTTGAGTTACATTAACTACTTTCCCCGCTTTATTTTGTACCTTTGAAATAACATTTAATGCTAGTGCTTTAGACAACACTCGATTATCTTCATCCATGTAAGGTTCACATGCTTTACTTGGCCTCCATTTAGCCTGATACGCCTCACCTTTTGAAGTAAGAAGCGTACAGATAACCTCATAGAATGGTTTTGATACAAAATTCGCAATCTCTTGGTCTCTGTGGACAACTAAACCTAAAACAGGTGTTTGTACTCTACCAATTGATAAAACGCCATTATAGCCAGATTGGCGGCCTTGTAGCGTGCATAGGCGAGTCATATTGATGCCATAAAGCCAATCTGCTCTTGCTCGTGCTAATGCAGATGTAGCAAGCGGGATAAAATCTGTATTTTTACGTAAATTGTTTAATGCTTTTTTTACTGCTGCTGGGTTTAAGTCGCTAATTAAACACCTCAAAACCTGTGCTTTTTTTGCTTTAGACACACCACAATGATTAATCACTTCGTCAATCAGGATTTGTCCAACTCGGTCTGGATCGCCCATATTAACTAGCGTATCGGCTTTTTTTATTAATGTTTTTACTACTGTAAATTGCTTTCTTGTTTTACTTTTAACGACAAGCTTCCATTCATTAGGAACAATCGGTAAATGCTCAACAGCCCATTTTTTATAATCAGGGTTATACGCTTCAGGCTCTGCTTGTTCCAATAAATGGCCTATACACCAAGTAACAACATCGCCATTACCAGCAGTGATAAAACCATCACTTTTTTTATGTGGTTTCGGTAATACATCTACTAGTGCCCTACCAAGGCTTGGTTTTTCTGCAATAAACAATCTCAAACTTTTTTACCTGTAATTGGACTAACTTTATATATTTCTAGTTGTTGCTCTAACAAAGATACTTTTTCTAACGCTTCAAAAAGCGTGAATTCAAGCTGAGCGTTATGAGCTACAACTTGATCACTAAAAGCTTTTATTTGGTCGCGCTGCGTTCGATAACGCTCTTTTAATTCTTTTTCTTTGTCGCGTTGTTCACGTAGCTTACTTTCAGCCTGTTTACTTTTTTCACTTTTACCGACGGCTAAGCTTTGCTTTAGTAACTGAATTCTTTGATTAGCAATTTCGACAAATTCTGAATAGTAATAAATACCACCAGAACTTAAACCAGCTTCATCATTGATTCTTTTTAAGCTAATGCGTCCATCTGGTTTAGTATTTAATGGCTTGCCTTCAATAAGCCTATCTAATGCTTGCTCTAACCTGATTAACGTTTCTCTGCCTCTATCTGATTGTTCAGTCATAGGTGCTCTTATAAAAGTGTTTGGTTAATGTCATGTTTGAATACATCAAAGGTAATATTATGATCTTTAAAACATTGTTCTATCGATTTAATTTCATAATAAAGTTTTGACAATATGTTAGGCATTTTCAACCCAAACTCGATTAATGATTCAAATTTGGTGATCAATAATTGCCTTTTGGGGATAAGTTCTAATGCCTTGGCTTTAGTGATAACCGCATACTTACAAACAGGCGCATCACAAATACGATCACATCGGGGATTAGTACAATGGCCAACAGGCGTTTCTATTATGGACATTTGGCCATCTCGAACCTGCCTTGATATTTCATCACGACTCAAATAAATGGTACTTCTATCATCACCACGTAAATTTGCTATTCGTTTACCTTCAGCACCAGATAAAGACTCTGCTTCATTATAGATATGGTAAAAAGTGTCGGTCATAAACTCATGATTTTCTTGTGCTATGTCTAAAAGTAATTCTTTATCTAGCATCATATCGAAATAGCCTGCGACATTGGCTTGGTTAGAATACCAAGATGTCATAGCTATATTGATATGTTTAAATTGATATTTTAACTCTAAAAGTGACGCAAGTTTATTACGAACAAGGAATACAGCAAAAGTTCTTCTGAAACAGTGCGGGTTTGGCGTTAACAATTCGCCAATTTTTAATTCACCTTTTCGTGATGGATTTAAAAGATTAAATTCAGCAACATCATGTGAGTTAGCTCTATAATTAACATACTTAACAAAACTCTTTAATGACTTATCAATTGCTTGCCTACCAGCTGCTGGATATCTTGCCGTAGGCGAATATGATAGAAAAAGGGAGTCAGCTTCTTGAATCATTTTATTTTGCTCATCTAGGTGAGAGCAAGTCTGAGCATGAGTTTTCCAGCTTTTTCTTGAAAATTCATAGATATCCCATATAAGCTCAATTGCTAGCTTAACAGCAGGAATAGTCACCCAACTGGTTTCTCTTTCTACTCCAGCGATATTAACTTTTGTATGAACCCCATTAACGATAGGGATAGTCATGCCTGCATATTTTTTTTCTTGATAGGACTCTTTGGTTAAAGACTTAATTTCACCATCTCTACAGCCAGTAAAACCAGCTATGACTACATAACATGTTGCTCGAATTAAGCTTAACCACTGCCCAGTGAGATCTAGTTTGAAATCTATTGCTTTAGTTATGTCTTGATAGTTTTTTTGAGCGTACCCCCTTGCTGTAGGGACGCCATACCCTCGCTCAATATTTTTATTATAATCCTTAATAAATCTTTCATATGTATCACTAATAATCTTTCTACTTGGGTGATACTTAGCAACAATATTTAATGCAACTTTAAAATAATTAGATGCTATATTTTCTGGTAAGGCTATTGTTTGATGTGAAATACGCTGACTATTTGAGAGTAAAACAGCTAATCCATCTGCATTATCAATTACTCTGGTGATAATTTTTTCTTTTTTTAAGACGCTAAGAATTATTAAGTAGTTTTTCCATGTTTTGTATTTTAAATTACGACTTTGGGCTACTTTTATAAACTCTCGGAACCCTCTATCTGAATTTATAAAGGTAAAGTCAGTACCACCACAATCAATTATGCACTTATCAAAAATTGAAAAAGCTTGGATGTACTTTACACCTATACTTTTTTTACTTATAAGATCATCACCATTAAACAGATTAAAAATCAATTCCTTACAAACTGATTTAAACCCATCACTAAGATTGCCAAAATTCAACTTAACGTCTTCATTAATAATTAACCAAATATCATCTTTGTAATGGCTAAGTGGTTTTCCATCTGAAGAGTAAGAGATAACTGTATTATCAGAATTAATTACGTTTTGATGCTCAGCATTAATAGTGTTTAGAGGCTTAGTTAACTCATTCATTATTAATTTAACTCCATCAAGACATTAAAATCCGTTTTATCAGCCCAAAGAGGATGCGGAAGCTCAGAATATTTCACCTCAGCACTTTTATATACATGTGGAAACTCTCGCTTCAACCGTTCTAAAATTGACTCTACGGTATTAGTAACCTTGGCTAATGTAGTAGTGGGTATTGAGTTAATTGATGGCTGACAGGCGACCTCAAGGACTACATCTCGAAATGAAAGCATAAGCCAGATATCGTCAACTTCAGCAATAACTGCATGATATGGACAACCAAAGCATTCTAAAAACTTATGGCACGCGACTTTATTTTTTTGCTTAGCTAAACCCGCTTTAACGAGTGATTTTTTTAGCTGCTTAGCTTTTTCACCGAAAGAATCCTTACAGCGGAGTCCATTGGATAAAGCATTTGGGATATCTAATTCATTTTTTAGGTAAAATTGCTCTCGCACAGGATCTTTAAAGTGATAAGCACTTTTAATAACCGCATCATCTAGTGTCTCTCCTTGAAGTGTCCGCTGCCTAACATCAAGTGCTCCTGCAATCGAGAACTCCATTAATTCAGGTACGCCATTAGAATAATGTTTTGAAACAGTATCAGGACTATTATTTAAGCCTTCAGCAACAGAAAAAATGCTTTCGGTTGCTCTCATTATTAAAGTAGCTTTAGTTTTTCTAAATCGCTGTGTGCTCAATAGTGGAAGACCAACCAAAGCAAATGTATTATTTAATGTCGTTGCGATTCTTGTTGATCCACTCTTTGTGGCTTTATTTTTAACCAATTGTGGAAATACAAAGTCAGCATCCTGTTTTATGATTATTTTTCTTATTAATAACCACGTTTCAAAAAACTCTTTAGCTTTTTTACTAAATCCTATTTCAAGATAGTTTTCTTTACCACCTTGCCTTTCTTTTATAGTTTTTAAAATAAAGCTTCCACCAGATACTTGGTTAAACGTATCTGTTGAAATATCTGATAACCTTAAATTAAGCAATGCTGATTCATTGGCACCTGTATAAAAACTAGTTAAAAAAAATGCAGTCTTAATTAGATCATTACGCCAAGTATCATAGCTATTTTTAGAGTGGAGCTTCTTTCCCCATGAGCTCTTAGTGTGGTAATTAAAATTACCATTTCTTATTAGTGTTTCTTCACAATATAACGGGTGTATTTCTGGCACTATGTCTAATAAAATACATTGCTTATATTCGTTAAAAATTTTATATAAAGCTTTAACTAGTTTCTTTAGCTCATCATCTGAGTATGGCAAGCTAGGAGAGGTATCGCTAGCAAAGGTTAAAAAGTCATTGCTTAAATCATCAATTAAAGATGGTTTAACCTCCGATAAAACTACTTTTATTGAATTTTGAGTTTGCATCAAAGTCTTTCCTTTAATGCCTTGGAGGTACCTTTTTTTCATATTAGAAATGTAACTACGCACTGCTATTACAGAGTAAAAATCATCAATTTCTCTTTCATCACAATGTCGAATTAGTGACACCATAGCATTAAAAATATTAATTTTAGTTCTTGGGCGTCTATCAAGTTTTATCATGATAGAGTACAGTTCTTTGACTTTCTCCCATCTATCCATGTCTTGTAATGCTTGTCCATCTGTAACAAAGATCGTCCCTCTAGATCTAGTTTTAATCTTGGGGCAACCTTTAAAACCTAATCGTCTAAAGTAAGCAGTATGGCTATCATCTTTTAGAGTCATCTGCTCTATAGGAATTTCTAGTGCGTATTCCGGTGATGGTGAACACCGATTCCGGTTTTATCGTGAACACTTAAATTCCACGCATTGGGTTCATGACATTTTTAACCTAAGTGTTCACGATGGTCAATTTTAGATTGAA
>PJEL010001837.1_pt1 | contig 20402 bp, 12 predicted proteins | sample 1853271 | NCBI WGS metagenome assembly PJEL01 (sample SAMN08108733, study PRJNA415343) | Invertebrate metagenome, whole genome shotgun sequencing project. | host: Globobulimina | place: Sweden: Gullmar Fjord | collected 2015-08
CAGACACGATCTGTACCATCTGGTTCATTTTTACATTCTAAAGTATCACTTGGAGGTACCAAATTTATGTAATCAGCATTAATGATATCACTTGGGGATAGATTAGAAAGCCTATAGTTGGTTATCCTGGCATAGTACCAGACAGCTGTATAACATTTACCATCTGCTCCTAATTCAGCGGTAAGAGCACTTTCTGGGCATCCAAGAAAACAAGCCATAAAAAAACCGACTACTAATGCTGCATATCTACTTTTTTTAAATAATAACAAGAATATTCTCATTTGTGATCATTTGAATTTTTGATATTTTATTAAGTTAAGTTACATCCACAAAAGCCTAAGCATATAGGTTGATTATTGTTTGAAAGAATAAACTCGCGATTAAATTTTTGGATAAAAGTAATACTTAGCTGCTGTTCTATCTATATATTCGTTCTCTAGCATATTGATCCCTTTAGCTAGATTTTTTAAAACTAGCACCATCGACTTTGAAGCATCATGATATCCTATATAAAATATCATACGAAAAAGGGATCAAATATCATTTTGACCCTTGTTGACAATTCATTTTGGTTTCATTGTCACTAGGGATATTCACTTCAATCAGACCTTACATTCTTACAAAGTGTCGGCAAACATATCATAGCAATTCCCAAAATGATATAGGTACATTTACCTATTTTTCTAACAATTTAAAACTATCACTACCATGTATTTTCCCTATCAAATTATTTGTGGAAATCACGCTGCTTAAGATAACAGATGCGATTATCTATTATCAAAACAACTATTTAAGGGTGTTAGCTTTACAAACTAATATTTTCTAGTTACTATTATATTTTACAACGGCATGCTGGATTCGTTCTCATTAAAAGCTTTCACTTGATCGTTACGGCAAGAATGAAAACTCGCCAACGGGTCTTTCATATCTTCTTAAAAATCAACATTCCATTGATCAAAAACATTGTCTCAATTACTGTCCAAGTACAAGTTAGACTAACAACGATATTATATTCGTTCAGGTTGTCTATTCTTGGTTAGATAAAACATTTAAAACAGAGTGAATTGAAAATGAGACCTATAGAATTATTAATACTGGGTAATGGTTTTCTTAAGCGTGGTGAGTATGAAAAAGCGATAAGACAGTATGTTTTAGCTATTAATACTGGAAAGTCAACTGCAAGCGCATTTTATAAACTTGCTCTGGCCTATGAAGGTAATAATCAATATCAACATGCGATAGTAGCAATGTTAGAAGCTGTTAAAGGCAAGGGTGTGACAAAAGAAGCTTTGGAAAAATATTTGCGTAAATTTGAGGAATTAAAAGCTCATGAAAACGTTGAACCTAAATTGACATTAAACGACATTTTGTCGATAAATAACGCTGAGCCGAAAATACAGCATGGTTTTGACAAAGATACTTATAGATTTACTAAAATTAACAATAAGGCTTTAGATAAAACATGTAATTGCAATGGTATACGATCTTTCTTTGAAGAATCTGAAAAAGCTTATATTAATAGCGATATTGAGTTGGCGGTAGATATTTTAAAGGTTGCTGTAAACTATGTTGGAAGTTTAGAGGTAAAGGCCAACTGTTTGTATATGGCATCGTATTTTCTAATAGATGGTTATGGTAATCTTGATGAAGCAAAGGAATATTTGGATATCGCAATAGAATTAAAACCATCGGATGATTCATTCAAAAAATTAAAGTCAAAATTAACCGCTAGGTTGTGGCAAAACAAATAACATCTGGGGAAATCATGAGACTATCGTCATACAAAAATAAAGAAATTATTTACATGGGAGAACTTGTAACCAACTCATATTTGCAAGTATTGAATAACTATGGGTATGGGCTAGATAAACGTGTTTTGCAAGAAATGATGAATAATCTAGTATCAATTTCAAACCCATCTGAAAATACTATAAGAGAATTAAGCTTGATGCTGCTAGAGCAAATAGAAGACTCAGACGAAAAATACTTGATTGAAAGTGCAATTGATCGTGTAATACCCAATACCTGTAAAAATAGAAGTGCTACTAGCATTCTGCCACAAGTTATAGAGCTGGTAACAGAAAATAATGCGCTAATCCTGACGTCCATATTATTACTTGCCTATAAACGCCCCTTGTCTTCTCTGATTTCCCGACTAGAAAAGCTGGAAGTCTTTATCAACAAGACTGAACTGAAGGCTAAAATTGAATTTGAAAAGATAAGATCAGAGCTACAAGACGATGAATGAGGTTACCCAACTTAAGCAGATAATGCGTTTTCAGCCCAGAAAAGCCTACGAAATATTAAAAAATAAAACAGGAAATAAATTTATTTCGTCTGAATTGGAAGAAATATACTGGAGTTCCGCACTAACATCTTGTTCCATAAGAGAATTATCTTCTGCAATTATAGACCGGTTTGCCCCATCTACCCCTTATAATCATCTTGTTAGTTCAGAAAAGAAAGTAGTTGATGCACTTAGAAAACGTTTTTACGACTACGCTATAGAACAGAGCACTAATGATCATTCTGCACAGAATCATTATGATAATCACCCGGTATTGTTGCCAGAAATATTGTTGGAAGGTAACCAGTTAATACCCGAAGCTTTTTCATTGTATATATTGAATCATGACAGTGTAATACGTTCAATTCCACTCTCAGATGAAAGAAAGCTTATATTGCTGGTATTAAGATTCAAGGCATCCAGTTGCTTGTATTTGTTAGATAAAAACAATATAAAAAATAAAAAAACAGCAATATCATTGTTAGGTCTATCAGATAGAATTTTTCCTGAAATTGAGAAGAGTAAGCTAATTCCTCCCGAGAGAATCAGAACATATCGATACATCTCACAAAAATGGGCTGGATTCAAAAATAGAGAGCTTGGCTTACAACTAGACTCTGTAAAAGCCTTTAAGTTGGCTGCAAAAAATTCGGATTGCGTAGATGATATTATAGAGAATATTTGTTCAGCATCTATGTCATTGATGGAAATCAGCAAACAGGATGCTTTGCGCAACTTGGAATCAGTACAGGAGTTATTAGATGATGCCGGAGAAGAAAACAAAGAAGTTTGGAAAACGTTATACAACAAATTAAATTATGAGATCAGTGAGAAATCTGTTGAGATCGCTAATCGGGGTAACACAGGGTTTCTTTTTTCAACAATACGGACATGGTTGCAAAAAGGCAAACTGCCATCAAAAAAACGAACTGAAAAAATAACAAATTTAATAAATGAGCAATTAGATAATGATGCCAATAAATATCCTGTTGACGAACATGCTTCTTTATTGCTCCAAATAACACCTTTTCTTGTATCTAAAGATCTTACTAAGATTGAGGAATTATTGTCAAAAGCAGAACAATTAGAAGTTTTATTTGCTGACCAAAAGCCAAAGTTAAGAAGATCGATATTGTCTAGCAGAAAAAAAATGTACAAAGGGGAAGATGTTTCCGAAGAGTTCTCTAACTTAATAAATAAAGCGAAAACATTATTTGACAATGAAGAGTTGCTTGATACGTATCGTTACTATTTTGAGGCGGTGGCTCAATCAAATCAATATAAAATACTCGATCTGATTACATTGACCAATGAAGTTAAAAATTTATTGCTGCTTGAGATATTCAAACAGCCAAATGCTACAGCTCGTAAACGTGTTAGAGAATTTAACCAAGTGCTGATAGAAACAATGGTGTTCGCGTTACTTGCTTATGCAGAAAAATACGGCTTACAAACAGGTGATGGGCAAAAACTGCTTTTAGAAGCTATTTATGTAATTCTAGCTACAAGAAATATCGAATTATATAAAAGCAAAAATACGTCTCATGATATAGAACATAGCTTATTGGAAAACAGATTTTTTTCCTGCTTGGATCAAGCAGTTTTACATGACGATTATAGATGGAAAGAACCCCTTGAAGCACTATTCGATTACGAATCGAAATTTGATTCTACTAAACTTCTAAACCAAGATGACAGTTTGAACTTGTCGAGCGATTATTGCTCCATAATATTATTTGTTATTCATGATTTGTTTAACAAATCAATTTTGTGCTGTTTTACGCATATACGTCAAACCATATATCTTTCTGTCATTGATGACTATGATGTAGTCTTAAAGATTCCTTTTGAATCATGGCTATTGAGCATTGAACCAAATCAAAGGACTAGCAACAACAATAAAAACATTGATAACTTGACAAGTACCCTCTCGAAAATATTTGCCAATATAAATAAAAATGTGGGTCACTCTGATATTGTTAGTCAAGAAAAATTGATTAAAATATTTCCAGACCATGAAACGAGCGGGCTATGTTTAGATTCTTTGTCGCTTCTTGATAATTGCCATGTAGACACTTCAAGCAATATAACAATCGGTTTGATGCCGCCAAAAAACTTTGAGAGTAGGATAGACTTTAATAGAAGTTTTCTTGGGTTGACAGGTATTCCTGAATACGGGAGAGACTCCGGCTACCTAGAACAATCCATAAAAGAGTTAGATGAAATATCCAAAACTTTACAAAGTTTAAAAACTCCAGTTGTCACTTTAAAGCATGAAAAAGCAACTACCGTTAATTTAAAGAATGCGCTATCAGCCTTTAATCCCTCTATTATCCATTTTGCAGCACATGGCTTTGGAAACTCTCAGTATCCAGTCGATATATCTCATTTGGTGTTGGCAAAAAGTAGTGTACTGGACGAATATTCCTTACTATCATACAGGGAAATCATCAATTTGACTCTTAACAATGTTGATCTAGTTGTTTTGTCTGTATGTTCAGGTGCTATTGGTTCAAATAGTAGGGGTGATATCACAAAGAATTTAGTAGGTGCATTTTTATTAGCTGGAACAAAAAGTGTTGTTGCTAGTCGTTATCCTGTAGATGATACAGCCACCAGAGTAATAATGACCACATTCTATCAATATCTAATAAAAGTCTGGTCGCCGTCAGAGGCATTAAGCTTAGCTAAGAAGCAATGCTTGGATGACGGTATTGGAAAATATCAAATAGCAGCGTGGTCTTTATACGAATAACAATAAAATCGTCCGGAGACAGTTATTAGGTTTCAATCGTTCAGGTGACCTAAAACGCTTAACTGGCATATCTGTATCTGTCATTATTTGCCAACGAAGTTCCCAAAAAACAGCTATCTTTCCCCATCTGGAGCCATTGTCCAGTTCATTACAGTTATTAGCCCAGCATTAAAACCCAAGCTTAATCATGAACCAGTTTTTAATAGCAAAAATTTCCTTTTCGGTTCATTTTTATCAGTTTGGTGAGCGAAGTTGACACTGGCATAATTTAGTATCAAGGATGCCTATGAGTTGGTTGAATATAACAGAAATTGAGCTCATTATTTTAAAGCGCCAATGTCTTGCGGGGCGAATTCTTTGCATCTAACAAACGCAGTCAGAAGCGAAAGTATGGAATGTTGACAGAAATGACAGGCAGATAAAGGTTGACTGGCACTTCAGGACGGTTGTTACCAGAGTCAAATTGAAACGCCTTTATCCAAAACTATAAACTGTTCGGTGTACTAGACTAAATTTGTCAAAGGAATAATTATTCAACTAACTCGTCTAATTCAAAGTTTCGCTTCTTGCTTTCAAGGTTATGTTGTTTTGTGTTGGACAATTTTGGGAAAAAATTAAGACCTGTCAATTTTTCAATACTATCTACAGTTGTTACATGCTCAAGAAAGCTATCACTTTCAGGATTTTGTGAGAATTTAAAGGCAATAGCTTTTATGGTTCCCCTATATCCTTCTCTGAATGCCAATATTTTATAAAAGCCAGTTGGGATGGAAACTCCAGATTCAAGTCTTTCAGGTGGATTATTTTCGAATATAGGACCGGTAATAACAAACAAATCGTGCACTTCTTCGTTTTTTTAATCATCCTGAGATATTACATTCCTTGCTTGAGTTTCTAATTTGGCCCAAATACCTCGATTTAACGACCCTGTTTGCGGACAAATGTTACTCATTAAATAAGTCTCCAATTGGGCTATTTGCCCATATTGAGCTAGTAAAGCTGCATTTGGAGCCATATGTCCTCGATCATATCCAGTCCCTGTGTAATCATCATGATTCACTTTAGCGTCAGTACGAATGTCTATTTCAAACCTGAAAGGACGCTCCCATTTGGGAACAGAAATATCTGTTTTCATATTCCCAAGACGAAAAATCAACAAAGCTTATAGTTTATTGAAGATTTTGGGCGAGGAAAGCAAAAATAAAAGTGATATTGGAGTGGCGAATATAATTTTACGCAAGATCAAGCTAATGTTGAACTACTATTTACATTCGACAAACATGATTTCAAAATTAATTAGCCCCGATGAACTGACAAGCGTATCGGATTATATATGTTTTTCTTATTCGCAACTGGGAGGAATGATGATTAATTTATTTGACGCATTGAATGCAGAAACTAGAAGATTAAAGCAAAATAAATCAACCCCTCACTCTGCGAAGCTCAACTACCTTTTCCTTAGATTTGCCAAACAATAATTCACACAACACAGCATCCCATTTATCTAACGCAATTTTCTTTTGATCCAAATAATCATGCTGGTCATATATGCCACCAACAGAGGCATCTACATGGTTAAGAATTCTATCCTGAATAAATCTGTCCACCCTACATTTTTTAGATAATCCTGTTGCCATAGTTCTTCTTAAATCATGTGGACGAAAATCTTTAATGTCAGATATTTTTTTCACCAGTTGAGTATCTTTATTGATAATACCCAAGTGTCCACTTTTTGAAGGTCTTGTTGGAGGAAAAACAAATACGCCCTCCCCTGTTTGTTCATATTGTTTCTTAAGAATTAATAAAACCGTCTTTGTAATAGGAACAATATGAAGTCGTCCATTCTTGGTTCGCTCTTCTGACAAACTCCATAATGCATTATCAAAATCAATTTCATTCCACATCATCCCGACAACTTCACCGCTCCTTTGCCCTGTTAAAAGAAGAAGTTTGAATATTTCAGGCAAATATCTTCGACAACTGCCAAATGATTCCCACAATTTTTTAATTTCTTCGTCACTATAGACTCTTGACCTTGCTTTTTCTTTTGAAGGAGAAGGAAGTCCAGCAACTGGATTACCCGTGAGCAACGGTACATCGTGTCTTGACAATGTAAACTTAAAAATTTTATGCAATAAAGCTTTTTGCCTATTTGCTAAAATAGGTGCGCGCTCAGCAGTTTTATCAAGAAGTAATACAATATCTCTCCCTGTAATTTCATGGGCCTTGACATCGTGCAGTATTTCCAAATCTTCAGAGTTTATCATTTTTTTGTCTTGAGCAGCTGAAGAGGACTTTTTGTGAACGGCTGCATGTTTTTTTAAATATATCTCACAAATATCAAGGAATGTTGGCGCTGCTTTAGCTTGCTGTTTAACAAGAGCGGGATTGTTGCCATCAATAATATCAGCTTTAAGCCTTAAAGCCTCTTTTCTAGCTTCTGCCAAAGACAAGAGAGGATATGAAGTATTCAAGGTCAAGCGTTTGCGTTTTCCATTTTTGCTATACATCATAAACCAAGTTTTTTTATTAACAGTAACTCGTATACCAAAACCTGATTCGCTCTTATGAAAATAATCCTGCTGCCGTTTTCCTTTAGGTAAATCCAGTGTTCTAACTTCTCTTTCACTACTAAATTTTTTTGTCATAATTTCGCCTACCATATAGGTGCAATATAGGTGCAGAAAAGCACGAGAACTAGCAAGACCAATTGATTCTTACGCACCTACTGTATAGCAAATTTAAAACGAGTCGTCAACGAGTTGGAAGTTTCATAATGTCTCAAGAAGAACTATGAACAAGCCAAACCAAGAGACTCTTAATCAATTGGTCGAAGGTTCGAATCCTTCACGGCCCACCATAATATCAAGCACTTAGCGATCTTTTCGTTAGGTGCTTTTTTTGTCTCCAGTGACTACAAATGACTACATTTTCAGAAAAGGTGTAATCCTCCTCTATTGTAGTGCGTCGCGAGGTTTGGAACCATTTGACGCAAGGTTTGGAACCAAGATAACACACAATTAAACGACTTTTTAACGTCCTGTTAAAGCTTTAACAATTTCCTCATTTAATAACTTTTTACCAATAATATATTTAGGAATAAATTACGTACTGAAAAGTAGGTATTGAGTGTTACGATTTTTTTTTAATAAATTTGCAATTGTAGCTAATAGTGCTATTTCAGTTAGCATAATTAAACTGTACTATGTGCAAGTTTCAAAGTCAACATAGGCACTTTTTGCTTTACTGGCATGATCAGCAAACATGTTGAGAAGAAACCGCTTATGCAGCCAGCTCCATTTCTTGGTACTTGATACATAGCCTTGATGGCTACTCCAAGGATATTTTTCAACGGATTCACATTTTTTTACGCGAACAGGATTTCGATGGATATAACGTGACAATTCAAGAAGATAACTATCTTCTTCGACTAGTATACTTTTATATCTGCCTCGAAACAATTGGCCATCTATCTGGTGTCGTCGATTATAACGCTGAGTGTATACACCGTTAATATGACACATCGAGCGGGAAAGATTCCCCTCAGGTGTTTGCACCAGAAGGTGGTAATGGTTTGACATTAGACAATAAGCTGCAACCCGAAGGTGAAAAACTTCGGATACCTCCTGAAGGACACTAAGAAAGGTTGTAAAGTCTTTTTTGTCTGAGAAAGTATCCTCTCCCCTCCTTCCTCGGTTCATCACATGATACCAGGCGCTGGGATATTCTATTCGTAAGGGTTTTACCATAAATTCTATGACTACACTGACAGAAAAGAATCAAGCAAAGACTTGACCCCTTTTCTGATTTTAACCAGATTTTGGAGTCTGCTTAACCCCTCTTTTTAATCCCTTTGCAGTACTTCTTTTCTTCTTTTTTTCAGGAAAACAATTTGTCGGAATGTAGGTGCACAGTAGGAGCGGCTTTTTGCGCTCCGCTGAAAGAACTATGTTATACTCCAAAACTCTTGATGCCTACTGAAAATAACAATTTCGTGGAGGATATCAGTGTTGGTAATTCCAAGTCACATTTGGCGCTCGTTCTGCCAAGCGTCAGCAACAGATTAACTTAATAGCTATTGAGGCACAGGATCAGCAAGCAGCAAGCCCTTTCAGTTCCCACACGGGGGCAAGCAGAAAGAAATTTGGCTAGGAGTGCCCCACAGAGTTCAAGCGATTACTCTTTTCCTGGAAGAAAAAGAACCTCTTGAGATTCCTCGTAACATCAAACACTCTTTAACGGTGGTTGAACGATATATTGTGTGATGAATTAATTTGTACTTATGTTGCCTTGGCAGAATGCCACCAGATCTCTGTATTAGTAATTAATTTGAAGAATAATGATATTACAATAAAGCTATTAGTTGTTTTTATAACTGATTCCAGGTTTGCCTTTTTGGCATTTTGGGCATTTTCTAATATGGATGGTTCCATTTGCTCCATATTTACACCCACACTTTAGGCATTTCATTTTATAAGCCTTTTGTAGGTGATCATTGCCGTCAACGCCAAAGGTTCCACAGTTTTCCTGATTGTTTTTGTTGATATATCCAATTTTGGTGGTCTTTGTTGATCCATCCTTATATTTTGAGGCCTTGCTGAAGAGTCTTTTAATATGAACTTTTACATTTTGAGAATTCATTTCGTAACCTCTGGCTTCCATAACTTGTCTAATCATATGTCCAATCATCTGCTTTACTCTTGAAACTCTTACATCATTTCCAAATTTATCAACAAGTGGTTTTGAAACTGCCTCTGCTGCTGTTTTTCCAAACTCAGTAGCCAGCTCCATTCTGATTATATTTTCTTTTTCATTTAGAAATTTCCATAATTCTTTTCCCAGAGTTAATTGGGCAAGGTCAGAAAATTTATCAGCATTATATTCCATTTTTCACTCCTAGTTAATTTTCAGAAGATATCTTATTATAGGTACAATATCACGATTATCAGGAATAAGCCAATGTTTTATATCGGGTAATATTAGACCGGTAAAAAGAGCCCCGGCAAGAAATAGGGACAGACCACGGTTTCTAAGTTCAACAAACAATTATAATAACAAATTAAAAACCATGGGTGTTCCCCGTTTTCCTGTAATTATTTTCTATTTTGCATGCACCGCCTACGTTATTTTTGTCTTGTATCGTACTGGTTCTATTTTGGGGTAATGTTTTTGAGAAGTTTGCTTTCTCCAGGACACATTTATTTTTTTAGCAACCAGATTTCTTTAATAATTTAATTATTTATGTAATAATTACTTTGGTAAATACAGGTTTGCAGACTACTACTATTTACATCCAACCACATAATTTGTGATTTCAAGTGTAGTAATAAACTGTTCATGATCTTTTAATGCATGTTGCGCTATAGACTTTCAAAATCATTGACAGAAGGGAGGGAGGTGGTTTTTACCATGGAATATATATTCAATTACCCCAAGGCAAGTTACAAAAAAAAATATACCCATCTTACTTGTCTTCTTGTCCGTTTTCTTCGTTGTGTCAACAGTTACATAGCGCTGCTATTCGCATTTGCCTTATTGGTAATGCCGCTTATCTTTATTGCCCCTAATGAGGCGCGATCTTTTAATCCTTCGGATCACCAGGTCAAGCCTATTAATACACAGCTTAAGGGGAAAATTACTTTCCTTGATGGCACGCCTGTTTACCGTGTAAATGAGTCTTTACGAGCGCATCTGCTTGAGTATCCACCAGGCTTTCATAAACAGATTGAAGTCCCACAGGAAAGCGGCAAACCTTTTGTGATGAAGAATGCTCCCGCTACTGCATTTGCAAAGCCCATGGCAACTGACAAGGCAGGAGGCAAGGTGTGGGTTGATAATGGCCCTCTTAAGGATGGCATTTTCCACCTAACTATTCCCTACCCCGGAAAGTATGTTTTAAGGTTTAATGATGTTAATGTGATTGAGTTTACCGCCTCTATCAATGACAAGGACGGACTTATTATTGACCTGCCGAGGATTGTTAAGCTTCCGTTTAACTATCTGATAAAAACTAAACCAGGACAAAATTTAGTGGCGATGGAGATGAAGAGCGGCGGCAAGAGAACCATCAGCGCTAATGACAATGGTAATATATATATCAAAGATTCTTCGATTTATACGGCATACGCCATTTCCGAGGATAATCTTCTGCCGACCATTGACTCATTCAATGCAGGTCACCAGAAGAGTGGTAAGAGGACACTACATATTAAGCCAATAGTGGTGACCAACAGATACAAGAATATCCATAATATCAAGTCGGATATGTACTACTGGCTCCGGGGGGTAAGACCTGTAAAAAAAGGGCGGGTTTATTATTATATGACTTCCTATAGTGTCAAGAGCAAAAAAAGCAGAATCAAACCTGTCTCATTTAGTGGTGATAAGAGCAGGCGTACCTCTAAAACTCTTTATCTTGATGAGAAGGGGAATCTGATGGTTGCCGCAAAGTACAGGGAGAAGGGCAAAAAGGATGACTCATACGATATATATTCAATAAGTAAAAGCCTCAGTGCTTCGTCGACTATTGACCCCTACTATCCGGCGTTCAGGTTTAAGGGTAAAACCTTTAGTGGTGGAAAGTGGCTGATACCCAACCTGTTTGGTATACCATTTAGAGAAGGCGGAAACAGCATGTCCGCAACCTGCAGCGTTAAGGCCGACAGTGAGGGGGCAGCCAGTGCCTCGTCAGATTTCTCAGTAATCTTTGATGAAGTGAAGAAGAGATATAAATTAGAATCACATAATGTCTTTCCGTCCATTAGAGCTACTTCAATAATAAAATGCGACTTGGCGGTCGGCGGCTATACCCTGAACTATTCCTACAGGGACATACCGGAGAACTATGGACGTGGTTGCATGCAGGAAGAGTCTACAAGAACAGAGACAAGGACAATAAAAACCCAGGGCAAGGCTATAAAGGATAATGCAGGAAAAGTAATCGGACACGAACCAGGCCAAACGAGGACAATTGAGATGCCGGTTGAGTTCAAGATGGTAACTGATGAAGACTGCGTAAAGGCTATGCAGAAAAATATAAAGAATCTCCCTATGCGCGCTGGTTTTGAGGGCGAAGGAAACGGCATATCACTTTCGATTGACCTCAGAGATCCAAAGCGTAAAGGTCTTTATCTGGGCAATCTCATTAATATGAAAGAAGGCCCATACCCCGCGCTAAAGTATAAGGGCAGCATAAAGACCAGGTTCGACACAGAAAAAGCCGCGAAAGAAAAGTGCAAACGTCCCCGTAGCAGAAGAGCTGGTAGAATGACAGTATACTCTTGCGAAGAAGATATAACAGTTAATATCTGCCCTGATAAATACCGGATAAGCTTTTCAGGAAAAGGAAAAACAGTTAATTATGACGCTATGTATAGTTGTAAAAGTGACGACCCGGCTGAAGGGGTCGAGATAAATCTCAAGGCCGAGGCGAAAGGCTTTGAGGCCGCGTCAACATCATGGAATACAAAGGACTATGAGCCATCAAACATAACGGTTATCGGCACTGTAAATAATGAGGTCGGGATCCCCATACAAGGGGCCACGGTCACCCTCCCCGGTCTGGGTGAGAAAGCCGTTACAGATATAGACGGTAAATATAAGTTATCCGTAAAGACCGAAGGCGCAAAGCCATTTACGGGCAGGTGGGATTTTGTGCTTACGGGTGTAGTCGGTGAAATCAGTGTTGAGATTACACTGGATCTTGACTGATGAAGAGACTCTCAACCATATTTGTCATTCTATTTACCATCACATCTTCTTCGGTGATATTCGCCGCTCCTGCTGATATTGAAGAAGAATACATACCTATACCGGTAATAGACAAAAGAACCAAAAAGAGCCTGCCCAAAACCTATCATATTAAGATAAAGGCTGTGGACTCCACCGGCAAGCCCTTAAGCAGGTATATGGGCCACATATCAATAGAGAACGCTGATAATCTTAAGTTCTTAAAGCTCCTGCATGGGGACATTAAGCTTAACGCAAATGGAACCACACGCATTCCGTTTAATGTCATGCGACCCACAGAGGCCGACTGGGATTATATTGAAGAAGTACCAATGGAAGTTACCTTCGTTGTAGAGATACTTAAGAAGGGTTCACTGACTAAATACATAAAGACAATTAAAAAAACTTTCAAGCTCGGCATGTTCCTGATACACGGTAGAACGGTTGGCCCGACCAAAAAAAATATCTTTGCCTTTGAACCAAGGGATGACGGAGCCGCGCCCATAATTAATGATATTTCTTACTTTAATCTATACCAACTCAGCTCCACCACCAGTGTCAAACCCGGTGGAAACGACAGCAGAAAAGGTGAGTTCTATATCCTGGCGAGAATTCCTCCAAAATACCGCGCCGCCGGTTTAAATGTTCGGAAACCCTGGCATCTTTTTTGGGATAAATCTTCTTATGCTAAGGTTTCTTCCCCTATGAGGGCAATATCAGTGCCCGGTGACCGCTCAAAGGATACTATTTATGACCATCTGACGGTCAGAGAATTCATTGGCCGGACAGTAGAACTCGGCGATATAGATATCCTTTCAGAGAAGGAACACTATAAACGTATCCGCGCTTATATGAAGGACTTCATAAGGCAGATGCCCCTTAAGGGGAAATACAGGACTAATCTTCTCAATGATGTTGATACAATGAAGATTATTTTCAGCACAAACACTGTTCCGAACTATACCGCACCAGCCTTATTCAGCTATTCTTTCTCCGGCACAATGTCACTGCCCAGTAATACGACAATATATCCAGACACCTATCTTGCTGCGAATCCTCTTGGAATGTTCTCCGATGAAGACCCTGCGTATATGACAATTTTTCATGAGCTAGGTCATCTTCTTCATACCCGCCTTATTGAAAGCTCACTGAGCAGCCATGTCTCCGGGTTCTACAAAACCTTAAAAGGATTCACATCAGACCATAAGACATGGAGCCCCCCTAACGCAATATATAAGCCAAAGTACTTTACCACCGATCTCGGACAGCAATATGTTTCATTCAATGAGGCCACTGCGGACTTTTTCGCGTATCTCTTCTTTAACTTTATGGATACAAAACATCCTGAGTTCAAAAACTCAATCTATTATTACAAAAAATACCTGAATGAATTCGATAATAATGAAAAATCTGACAAAGTCCTCTCCAGAGGCGGATGTATAATAGAGGGTGTGCAGACTACATATCTTAAAGCACTGTATTCGGCAAATTTAAAGCAAAGCCCAACCACTGTTTTCGCTGATTACTTAAGAACGATGATGCTGAATGTTACAGAGAAACCAAGCCACCTTCCATATAAGGTTGATTCCAAAAACCTTAATGTAAAGATGTTCCCCACAAGAACCATGAAGGACTGGGTTTTAACGAAGAAGCATAAAAAGGGCATTATCAGTGTCGGAGATACAATGAATCTCGCCAAAAGATATAACATAATGCCATGCAACAAGGGGCTTGAGATTTTCGCTTTTCAGGGTGGTACAGTAAAGACCTCAATTAAGATAAACGGCGCGCCCGCCCCGGTAGACCCCACGCTCGGCGTTATCGTCGGTATGGGGGAGAGGATTACCGTTACTGGAGGTCTTCTTGTGATAAACATTCAAGATTCAGCGAGAGCTGAGACAAAAACTATCTACGCACCTGAGGGCGCAGAATTCACGCTTACAGCCCATGATGAGATTGAAGTACATATCGGGGCAGTCGGCATCTCCGGGAATATCAAAATAAAGCCCGCAGGGACGAAAAACCTGATAACACCTACTGGGACGGTTATCTTCGTTGAAGTTAGGAAGGACGGCAATACAAAAATGCAGGTGCTTGAGGGCTCGGCGAGCATAAGCACCCCGGAGGGCAAAGCAAACGTTAATGAGGGGAAAGCGGTAAGCATTGAAAGGGGAGGACGGGTCACCCCTGCTGAGCCGGACAAGATGACATCTGTAGAAACATTCGATGATATGTTTGATGTCAGCGGAACTTCTTCAGAGAAACAAGAAGAGAAAGCGCCATCAGGCAAGCCTGCCGTTGATTATGAGACCGCCCTCCTGGATATTTTTCACCCTGCGTCTACAGTTCTTAAGGGGGCATGGGCCAATATAACCAGCTTGAAGGATAGTGATAATTTTAAAAAACATGACTGGTCGAAGTTCAAGAGTGGCCTTGTTATTGAAAACGGACTATTCGCCACACCGGGTTCAGGTGGTCAAACAGAGGCAATATATTACCATGACGGCTCAGAATTATACCTGAAAGGTCATGCGGCAGTACTTGACTGTATTGACTACTGTGGGCGCAGTGGCTCTATAGTATTTGTTATTAAAGGTGATGATAATAATATTCTCTGGGAGAGCGGCCTTCTAAAGCAGGGTTCACCGGGCCAAGATTTCAGCGTAAGCCTTGAGGGTGTTAAGGAACTTCGCCTAATAAGTAACGATGGCGGCAATGGTATCGACGAGGACTGGGGGATATGGGCTAATCTTTCACTCACAAAGACTGAGAAAACCCCACCTCCCGCTATGCTCATCACATCAGACGACATGACTCAGGAGAGCAATTTGCCTGGCCTTGAGGGTTCTATAAGCATTATCACCTACTCAGATTCGGATGACGGGCTCAGGGTATTTAATGAATTCACAACTGAGACCGACAAAATATTTCTAAAAACAAGTTTCACCGGCCTTACGTCTGATTTATTCGTAAGATTTAAGGTCAATGATACAGGCAGAAGGGTAGATATTCTTGTGATACCCGTTTTTATCAGTCAAGGAAATTCAACCAGGGTTCTGGAGATTAAAAGACCTTTATCGGGATGGGCTCCCGGAAGGTATGGGGTAGTTGCCCTGGATGGAGACAGTAAGGTTCTTTATAAAATAACATTTGTAATAATTAACACATAGAGGAGATGCATTATGCGATTTAGAATACTGGTGCTTATGTTTGCCATGTCATTCCTCACATTTGGATGCGCGGCGGATAATAATACTCTTAAAAAAGAAAACTCGCTCCTTAAGACACAGCTTAATGAGACGCGTGCCGAAAACACCCGTCTTGGAGATAACTTGGATAAATGCAGCAAGATATCCGATACTCTGAGCAAGGAAAAAACATCGAAGGACGCAAGCATGTCGAGCCTGCGAGCAAAGACACGAGTATTTTTAAGAAATGAGTATGATGTTCTTAACCGTTTTTCAAAGAACGATGAGCTAATGGACTATATAGGTGGAGAACAGATAGAGAGGAAGGGCCTTAAAGGTTCCAACCAGACACTTGTTGACATGAGACCCCTGTCAGCGAATGCGGTCATCTATGTAATCAAAGGAGACTTTATGTCTCAAACGAAGATTATCCCCAAGCTTTTCAGGGAAACAGATAGTGGCCTCATCTGCGTATGGGAGGGTACACTCCTTATTGTGGAAAGTGTCGGATTAACCTCTTTGGAACTCTCAACTCCACTTAACGCGATGAAGGGCGATTTTATCGGTCTCTACTTCCCCGATGATGTCACTGTTCCGTTTGACGATGAAACTGGTTCCTTCTCTGTATACTCACGCAATATCAAGATGGGGAGTCCACTGCCAACAACACCAATTTTCATGAAAAGAAGTTATTCTATCGGTGTTTCCGGGCTTCTGGATTAATCTTGTCTGATTCTGTAAGATCGGCAAGAAATCCTCCAATAGGGTTGCCAGTGATAAGGTCAACCAAGGGCAGAAAATATGTAGTTTTACCTTCTTCCTTAAATCTATACGATCTTTGAAACTTTAAAACACGAAATCTTCAGCATTCTTCAAAGCTTACCTTCACAGTAGTGATACGTTTCGTTTGGGATTTCAAACAGTTTCGTAGATTTAATGAACAAGAAATGAACAGGGGGGCAAACAGGGCAAGTCTCACATTGACTCTTGTTTTAAATTCTTCAAAGCAAATAGTGTTAAAGTGAGACCCCTTGCCTCAAAATAAACATGATAATTATTCCAGAGAGAATAAATCGATCAAATCTTCTTTGCTGATATTTTTAAGAATAAAGGCGTCATCCTCTGAAATAACGTCATTTGCTAGTGCCTGCTTTTTCTGAAGCAGGAAATGTAGTTTTTCCTCTAGAGTATTCTTAGTGAGCAATTTTATCACCTGGACGACCTCCGTTTGCCCCATACGATGTACTCTTGCTGTGGCCTGTTCCTCTTTTGCGGGATTCCACCAACGGTCATAATGAACCACAACCTGGGCAGCGGTAAGATCAATACCGACTCCACCAGCAAGAAGACTGACAAGGCACACATGACAGGACTCCTCCCCGTTAAAACGTCGGACCGTTTCCTGTCTTTTTTGCGCTGTCATGTCACCACGGATTGAACCATAGGTGATATCCTTGGATTCAAAGTATTTTTGCATCAAATCAAGCATTTTTGTATATTGACTGAATACTACCACCTTGTATTGATTGGTCAGGCATTCTTCTATAATCTCTTTGAACTGCTCCCATTTACCGCTGCCATAATATTCCGTGTCATCGCAATCCTCTAACATGCAGGGGTGATTGCAGATTTGTTTTAGGCGGGTGATCATTGTTAATACATTCATGAAATTAACCTGCTCATTATTGACAAGTCCATTTCGTAAGGATTCGTTTCTCGTCAGGAATTCTTGATATAAATGTTCCTGATCCTGATGGAGACGACATATTCTTATATCTTCAATAACAGGGGGGAGATCCTTAAGAACTTGAGCTCGAGTACGGCGGAGGATGAAGGGACGGGTGATTGTGCGGAGTGCTTTTCTTGTTTTCGGACTGTCACTACGGATGTAATGATTATAAAACTCTTTGTTTTTGAAAAATCCGGGTAGGCAGATGTTAAAAAGTGCACATAGTTCCATGAGTGAATTTTCAATAGGTGTGCCAGTCAGTCCGATAATTGATTTGGAGTCTAACATTTCTGCAGCAATGTGGATTTTGGTCTTACTATTTTTCAACTGCTGCATCTCATCAAAGATAACAAGCTCAAAGGGAAAAGGAGCAATGTTCTCAATATCATTTCTCAGTGTTCCATAACTTGTCAACAGTACAGGTGCTGTTGGTATGGAACTCCTATCTCTTCCTGCTCCGTAATATAATTTAACAGGAAGGTCTGGGAAATATTGTTCTGCCTTTTCAAGCCAGTTCCATAAAACTCCTGTTGGACAGACAATCAGAATTTTGTGCCCCTTATTGAGCTGGGTAAGATATTGGATGCAAGAGAGGGCTTGATGCGTTTTCCCAAGCCCCATATCATCAGCCAGTAAACCGCTCAGATTATGGCGCACCAAATATGCTAGCCACATTGCACCGTTCTTCTGATAATCCCTGAGATGAGCCATGATTTCCTGAAATCCCAAGCTGGGTTCAACATTCTCTATTTGGAGAAAAGTGGAAAGGGACTTAACTGTTCTTTGTTCTTTGGGTGGGACAATATCGGGTAGCTGACTGCTCAGTGCTAAGAATTCATGTGCTCTAAGTCGGATGCCTCGTGTCTTCCCATCTTTGAAGGTGCAGACACGATCTTTTCCAAGTTTATGAAACCAAGAAAGGGAAGTTCCCTGCAATCGCAGCCATTGCCTCCCTGGTAAAAATTTAGTTGTACCATCTGCTTTTTCAAGAAGTTCAGCAAGATCTATGGATTGATCACCCAGGTCATAGGAACCGGCAAGATAGCACCATTCCTGGGTTTCAGAAAAATCCGTCAATTCAAGTCGTTTTGGTTTATCAATAATTTCCATATCCAAAACATTCTGAGCTACATCATGACAAGGATCTGCAAGCTGAGTTCTATTTTTTTCAAGAAATTCAGGAATAGTGTCACGGTGAATAATATGTTTGTGCTCAGGCTTTGTCTGTTTTTGGGCAAAGGCAAAAAGGGTGGTCTGCTTTTCCTCTGAAAGGACTATATCCTGATTAGTTGGTAGATTTCTTACAGTCACAAAACCTTCGCCTTCTAAATAATAATAACTGCCGTAAGAATCGTCTGCCAGATCCATTTTGGTATAAATACGTCCATCATCCAGACGGAGACACCGTTCTATGATAATATCCGAATTGTTTTCAGCAAAAAATACACGGGAACAGGAAACTGCAGAAGCCATTTTCGACACGGGTAATGATTTTGAGGAAACAGAAGGAATATTGCCCAGTATTTCCATGGTCATGAGGCGGGGGCATGTGAGTGAGAATAGAATTTCCTCATCCGGGCCCGTGCTTGTCAGGTAAAATAAACCGTTATCATGTCGCCTGACAATGATTTCCTGATTGGCTGCGTTCCAGCTTAACTGACGAAATATATGCATCCAGAGGGATTTATCTGCTTGTTCCTTTCTCGTAAAATGGCCTCTTTCAGCAAATTGTTTTTCTGCTTCACTCCTGTTTTGAGCTAAGAGCTCCAGCAGGAGTTGCCGGTGCATTGTTTCCAGTTGAATGCTTTGTTGGCATATTTCTTTTGGGAAATCAATCCCCTGATAAAACGAAGCTAGCACAGCTGCAGATTGAACTGAGAGATATGCTTGAAAATCAAGGCCGTTTGCAGAGGTTCCCTGTAGGAAATACCCCTCTCCCTTTTGTTGAAGGGCAAACTGAACTTTTGAATTATCTCTTAGGCTAGCAAGTGTTTGGCCCAAATCGAACCACATACCTTTTGGGAAAAGAAGGGGAAGCGGAAAAAGTTGTTCATCCGTTGACTGGCTTAGAAGCAATAGCAAAACTGCAGCTGTATGATGACAACGGTAATTTGATCGGTTACCAGGATGACATGCGCTGCACCACATATCTCTGCAGACAAAGCCGTGTGTTAAGGAGTCTGATGGAACTGTTTTTGCCAAAGCAGAGACTCCATCCTTAAAGAGAGCCGCTGAACTTTGCCGATAATAAAAAAAACTCTGAATGTCGCCCCTGTCTATAAGTTTCTGACCTTTTTCTATGACCTCCCGAGGAAACCAGGTATCAAGAATTGTGGCACAGTCTGATTGATGAAACAAGAATTGATTTGAATGCAATTTGGGATAATGTTCTAACTGTCTCATGGAGCAATACATCCAAAATAAGTTTTCAATATTTACGATTACAATTTTCTATGAAAAGGATTGTGAGCAACGAAATATAACCGGAATAGATCAGTTTGTCTGATCAAATTTCTGTAATTATAATTCATCAATACATTCACAAAAACATCTCTTTACCGCTGCTTTTAGGAAAGTGGTCAAGAAAGGAGTCATTATAAGGGTGTTGAAAAGTAGTCGATTTCTATAAAGTAACAGCTCCTTAAGGCCGTAAAACCGACTTTTTTTCGTCTTCAATCTCTCTGAGAATTATTCCAACCTGATATTGTGGTGTTA
>PJEL010001838.1_pt1 | contig 20391 bp, 15 predicted proteins | sample 1853271 | NCBI WGS metagenome assembly PJEL01 (sample SAMN08108733, study PRJNA415343) | Invertebrate metagenome, whole genome shotgun sequencing project. | host: Globobulimina | place: Sweden: Gullmar Fjord | collected 2015-08
TTCAGGGATGAAAGGGGCAGATACAGGTCGAATTTACTTAATATCTTAAATGAAGGCGTTGAAGCTGAATAATATAAGGGAGATCTCATATGAATGTATCCAGTATTGTAGTCAAGACAACACCTGAACATATTCAGGATGTTATAACCGATATTAATGCAATTGATTTCTGTGAATCGCATTTTAATGATTCAGAAGGAAAAATTATTGTGACAATAGAAGGCAAAAACATTGATGACCAGATGAACAGGATGAAAAAGATCCAGAAAATACCGTTTGTATACAGTGCAAACCTTTCGTATTCTTACTGCGAAGATGAGCTGACCGCTGGTTTAGATCAAATCAAAGACTCAGGCAATCAGGTGCCCGACGATTTAAAAGAGGTATAAGTTCATATGGGAATAATCGAATGTAGAAGTTTCAAAATACTTCTACATTCGATATTCTCTTTATAGTACGATTCCCTATGAAAATCAGAAGTAATTCCCCTATTTAGATAAATTCCGATTAAACCGAAAAACAAGTAATACTTTTAGCGAAGGAAGTGTTTAATAGGGAAAAGCCGTGTTCAAGAATAGATCATTAAGATATATTTTATTATTATCATGTGTAATGACAATAATATTGCCGTTATATAATGTAAACATTGTATATCCCTCGTTTAAAAGACTGCTAATGGAAAATGCTGAGACTGAAGCATTACGTGTAGCAACCCACTTATCATCAAATCTTAGTTCAGAAAATACTAAATTAAGAAATAGTTTTATGTCGCTGAACTTCTTTGTAGAGAGTGAAAGAATAAAAAAAGATCTTCAATTAATCAAATTAAAGACTTTTTCAGAATCAGGCGAAATAACATATTCATCTGATCCAAAGGACATCGGAACTATCAATACCAAGGCATACTTTCATAATATTGTGGCTAAAGGAAATGTATACACTAAAATAGTCCAAAAAGGCACTGATTCACTTGATAATAATAAAATGACAAGAGATGTAGTTGAAACGTATGTACCGATAATGAACGGCAATCAATTCATCGGGGCTTTTGAAATCTATTACGATATTACAGTAGCAAAAAATAAAGTTGACAAGCAGATATTATACTCATCTTTAATCCAGTTATTTGTAGCATTCAGTCTCTTTTTTGCTGTTATCACGGCCCTGTTAAATGCTAATAAAAATATTACCGAACGTAAAATGACAGAAGAGAAATTGCATAATAGTAATCAAAATCTTTTAGAACTTAACAAGCAACTTGAAAAGCGTCAGGCGGATTTAAATGATGCACGTATAGATGCTGAAGCCGCTAATATTGCTAAAAGCGAATTCCTTGCTAACATGAGCCATGAGGTACGTACACCAATGAATGCGATTATAGGCATGACTGAATTAACGCTTGATACAGACCTTGATACTGAACAGAAAGAGTATATTGAAATAGTCCGGGTATCTTCCAGTAATCTCCTGGAAATGGTAAATAATATTTTTGATTTTTCAAAGATAGAGGCCGGAAAACTTGAACTCGTAGAAATGGACTTCAACATAGCAAATGTAGTGGAAAATGCAGTCAAGGTCTATACTTTGCAAGCATTAGACAAAGGACTCGATCTGACCTATCACATTAATGATGATCTCCCTTTTTGCCTGAAAGGAGATAGCTTTCGTCTCTGCCAGATCATTACACATCTTGTTGGTAATGCAGTAAAGTTTACTGAAAGAGGGAAAATTATAGTAAGGGTAGAGAAGGACAAATCCGAAACTGGGAATAAAGATAATAATATACAACAGCTGCAACTTCATTTTTCTGTAGCAGACACAGGTATCGGTATTCCAAAAGATAAAATACAGGGTATATTTGAGAGCTTTTCACAGGCAGATGGGACAAATACCAGAGAGTACGGAGGAGCAGGACTAGGTCTGGCAATTGCAAAAGAACTGGTACATATGATGAACGGAGATATCTGGGTTGAAAGTGAACCGGAAAAAGGGACGACCCTTCATTTTAGTGCGCAGTTTGGTTTTGATAATGAACCTGTTAAACATATAGCTTCTACATGTATAGACCATGCAGAAACACTTGAACGACCAGTAGGAGATGAAATAAGTAATTCAGAAGGAGCTGTCCGGCCTTGTCCTTAAAAAAGATGGAAACCTCGGAATACCCGATTTGTTAAATCCGTAATATTTAAATGTTATAACAGAATCGATTGCCGGGGGATTCTTTCGTTCCTCATCACTAAAACCGGTACCTATTTTAAACCTTGTTTTATCAGGAAGCTCGACAAGCAGAGACCCCATTCTACCCATATTTCTACCCTTCCCCGCTATATAGTCAACAACTACGCCCTCCATATCAAAATAGCTTTTCACCTTCAGGATTTCATTGCTACGGCCCTTACTGTACAGTGAGTTAGTTTTTCTGACAATCAAACCTTCCCCACCCATCTCTTCCACACGCTTCAGTTCTTCTTTCAGATGTTCCCTGTCTCTGACTCTCTTTTGAGTAATCACAAAGACATACTCAGAAGGGTTTTCTCTGAACCATTTTCTTGCAATATCCAGTCTCTCTTCAATGCCTCCCATGGCCCCCGGTACATCAAACACAACAAACTCAAGTTCAAGCCATCCATTATTGGATTTCTGTTTTCTAACAATACCGCTGGTTCTTTCAAATGTATTGCGTCCTCCCCATATTTCCCCCTCAATAGAAAAGTCAGGAAAATTCTTTATGAATTCTGCTGGAGAATTAAATGGATTGCCATTTTTTGAGAGCAACTTTTCACCGTCCCAATGGCCCCTTACACCATCAAGCTTTTCACTCATGAGCCATCCGGAAATATCAATATTCTCCTCATAGACCCCTGGAAGCAGGATATCAAGTGCGAAGACATGAGGGCACGTACTCATGCAAATTACCAACAAAAGAATGCAGCAGATTTTTTTCAGCATATGTCCCCCAACATGTGATGACTGTAATAACAGGTCTATTGCTACAAATATTACCAAACAACTAAATGTAATATCGACCTGTTATAAGTAGCAGTAGTAAAGTCAAATTCAAGAATGCTACAATTTTGATCTGTAATTCCTAGAAGCGCATTCCCTTTTTTACAATCTTAAATGCAGCGTCTGTTTTTTGTTCTCTTTAGCCTTGGCCTTTGCAGCAGCGGGAATTGCGGATTACCGAAAGAAAGCATGAAAAAAGAGACTTGGAATAACCAGGCCACCCTTATAGAAATCTACTGATTTCCATTTATTACTTGGTGCAGAGTTTTACCCAGTTCTTCAAATTTATCATGTTTAGCGAAAACACCACAGAAACCATACTCCCTGCAATTCGCCAGCACAGGATCATTGGAATATCCGCTTGCAACAAGTGCTTTTACGTCAGGATCTATCTCTTGCAGTTTCCTGATTGTTTCTTTTCCTCCCATACCTCCACGTATGGTCAGGTCCAGTATAACAGCGTTAAAAGGCTCTGATGATTCCATAGCTTTCCTATAGAGTTCTATTGCTTCATCGCCGTCTTTTACACATTCAACTTCATATCCCTTATGCGTTAATAATTGATCAACGCTCTCCCTTATTATCTCTTCATCATCCATTAACAATACTTTTCCCTCTCCGGCTGCAAGTGTCCTCTCTACACTCACCTTTGCTTCAACTTGGTTTTCAGATGCAGGCAGATATATTGTGAAGGTTGTGCCGACTCCCAGTTTCGATTCTACTGATATATGTCCCTCATGGTTTTTGATAATGGAGTAGGTTATTGAAAGGCCCAATCCGTGTCCCATTTCCTTTGTTGTGAAATACGGATCAAAAATATTCTTTAAATGTTCTTCTGAAATACCAGTCCCCTGGTCCTGTATTGTTACCTTTAAATATCTTCCTTCCTGAAGAGGCAATTCTATACCTGGCCCAAGCTCGGAGTTTTCTGTACTAATACGTATTGTGCCGCCTTGCGGCATGGATTGAGCAGCATTTAAAATGAGATTGTGTATTACCTGATTGATTTGCCCTTCATCCACTTCAATCGGCCAGGAATTATCTGAAATGTTATATTCACATTTGAGACTCGATCCTTTTAGAACAAATTCAGCAGATTCGTTAATAAGTTCAATAATAGATGCAGTCTTCTTGACCGGGACCCCTCCCCTTGCAAATGTAAGAAGCTGCTGGGTCAAATTCGTTGCTCTATGTATTATTTTTTCTGTTGATTTGAGGTTTTCATATGCTTTGTCTTCTCGGTCAATATGTAACATAGATAAATAGATATTATTACGAATTGCTGCAAGCAGATTGTTGAAATCATGGGCAATGCCACCAGCAAGCACTCCAACCGATTCAAGTTTTTGCATTTTATGCAGTTCTTCCTCAGCCTTCTTGCGTTCGGTAAGGTCCTGAAAGTTGGCAGCACGATAGATTATATTGCCCTTTTTGTCTTTTATGGCTATTACATCGCTCAGCACTGGAAATTGAGATCCGTCCTTGCGTATGTGGATAGATTCATAGATCAAGTGGCCTTTCTCGTGGATCTCACGTGCGCGAGCCAACATCTTGGCCCCATCCTCCGGTGCAAAGGTATCGGCCAGGGACATGCCTTTAATCTCCTCTAAGGTATAGCCATGCATCTTAGCAAAAGATGGGTTCACAGCCAGCAGCTCATGGGAATCAGGATCAGCAATGGCCACTCCCCAGCCCGCATGCTGAAAAATCTGCTCCCATTTTTTCAACGCCTCTTCCGCCAGTTTGCGCTCTATGGCCTCACTGATAGCACGGGCAATTCCATTAATAAGATTTCTCTCCTCTGACATGAAAGGGCCTTCATCCAGTTCAGGGCGCTCTTCAAGATAATAGACCTCAACAGTGCCTCTGCATTCGTCGTTAATTATGATATCACTTGCCTGCTTCCATTCAGTCTCCTCAAAAGGCTCATTGACATATTCCTGACCATCGAAGAAAACCATGCCTCTAGTGATGTCAGGGTATTGCCAGCCGGGAGGAATTAATGCAACGACATTCTGGAAAATTTCCTCTAAGATTATCTGTTTTCGTGTGGACTCACCTATACCATAAAGACACCGGAGTTCCTTGACCCTTTCGCCCATGTCATGAATGAGAATTTCTTTTTCCTCATCCTCCTGTTTACGCACGGTGATTTCGGTGACAAAGACGGTAAATCCCATAACATGATCTGAATCGTCAAACATTGGGTTGAAAATCAATTCATACCAAAACCGACTGCCTGCCTTACCATATTCCTGAATTTCGACAAATCGCTCGCCTTTTAGCACACGTTTGTAATTTCCCTCGGATTTTAGACGGTCATCTTCCCTAGGTATATATGAAGAGATATGCTGCCCAATCTCAATATCGGCATTATAAACTCTTTTCATTTCTTTAGCATGGGCTTTGTTAAAATTTAAATAATTGTAATCCCTATCCAGCGAGAACATGATCACATTATCGGGGCTCTCAATAATGGAAGTTAGTAATGAATTTGATTGTTGGAGTGCTAATTCGGCCTGCTTGCGTTCAATGATTTCTTGTTGTAAAGCGATATATGACTTTGATAAGTTGGCTGTCATTATATTAATCGCATTAACAACATGGTCAAGTTCGTCTACGTTCCTGTCTGACAAAGATGGGCGGTCCAGGCGAAGGATTGTACCTTCTTGCTCCATGTCAAGAGTGTTAACAAAATGTGCCAACTTAGTCAAATGACGTGTTACCAGTCTTCTGAATATCAACATTATAGCCCCGGCAACAAGGAAGAACGTAACAGCTGAAAGCAATAGGGCAATTATTGACTCTCTAAATAACTCATTATATACATGGTCAAGCCCGGTAATAACATACAATGTTCCAAGTGGCTCTTGTCTGTTGCCTTCTCGATAGATTAGTTTAAATTTTTTCTCTGAAGTGCTATCTGATTTAATAGCCCCGGATGACCAGCGAATTTTACCTCCCCTATTAATATATACATATTCAACGCCCGGTAAGCCCAACATCCCATTGAGTTGAATATTAATCTGCTTGTCGTTGTATACCCAGATGTTGTCAACAAGGCTATCTATATAGCCGGTCTCAATCAGGGTAGAATTGGCAGAAATCTCACTTAAATGATGCTTGTATGACAAATACAATTGTATTGCTGTGCTCGCCAATGTGGCAAAGATACTAAGCAATACAACGTATATGGTCAGCTTACGTGCAAGCGCGCTTCCTTTAAATACGTGTCGATCCATATATATGCCTCCACAGACATGCGATCATGAATTGATTCACCACTGATAAAGCTATGCTGTAGACCCAAGGAGTAGGTTTGTGAAAATCTACTCTTGTTTTTCAAGGCAGCTTGCCAAATATACATTGAATTTATCCAGGAAGCCAGCATTGTCTTCCAGAAACGCCTTGCTAAAATATAGAGCGGTGGGCTTTTCTTTGGCTACAAAGGTTTTGAGTTTGAGAGGGTCGATTGTGAGGCTTTTAATTGACTTCTCCAGATCAAAGTTGTTCATCAGTGCTACGTCAATTCGCCGATTGATTAACATTCTCATCACTTGGTCGTTTGTATCGACAGCGTTAACTTTCTTGTTAAGTTTGTCCTGTTTGTACTGTTCTTGAAGCCACGCAAGCCTGGCACTTCCAATATTTGCAGCAAATTGCAGATGGCTCAATTGATCCTGAGAAACTTCAGCGGTCCGCCAAGTAACATACAACCATTTGATAGAGACAAATGGTTTAGACCAAATGGCGTAGACATCGCGTTTGCTGTTCCTGGAAGCCATAAAAAACCCATCAAAAAAGCCTTCCTTTGTGTCTCTTTGAGCACGCGCCCATGGCACTTTTACTATTTCGTAGGGCATATTGGTTTTTTCCATTGCACATCGCACAAAAGGTTCTCCAATTTCAGTCAGCTTATTCCCCTCTCTCTGGGTGGCCAATTTGACAGCAGGGTCACTTGGCAGTGCAGAAGAAGGATAAAGGACTACTGCATACACTAGTACAATAAATATTGATATGGATCGCATGTTTTTTTACTCTCATTCCCACACTTAATGAACTTATTAAATTATGGTAGAGGATGCAATGATTTTATAAATATAATTATACTACAAATAAACGATTAGTAAATCAAAAACATTTCCTGCGTGTTTATTCGGAAGAAAATGTCATTTCCAGTTCGTCATGCTGCATCCCCGGGTAGGATTTGTAGTCACATTTTAAGAGAATAATCAACGGAATATCACTCCAAAATTCGTAATTAGTAATTCGTCGTTAGGGCAGGCACAAGACCTGCCCCTACCTGTTCATCATTCCCTGTCCCATCATCCCGCCATGCATACCGTTGCTGATCATCATGCCGGTATGCTCATCCGGTGTCATACCCATCATACCTCCTTGCCGGCCCGGATTCAACCTCGTAAGAAAATTAACATAAGCAGCCATTGCAGCGATATCTTCATATGGCATTCCATCGCCGTATGACGCCATCGGAGTACCGTCAAGACCTGTAGCCAGTGTAAGAAAAATGTCATTCATATCTGGACCGCGTTTAAAGGATTCATAACTGAATTTTCTGGGCCTGATTAAATTATCCCATTCATCTTTCAGTTCAGCAGCCTTGGGACCGTCGCCGTTTCCCTGCCTGCCGTGACATTCCCAGCACTTGGCCTTATCATAAATCTCCCGTCCATTGCTGATCATATCAGGCCCTGTGATTTTCAATTCAGGAACAACAATCGAAGGATCGACATCTTCTTCCTCAAACCTTTCTGAGAAGGTCTTAAGGTAATAGGTGACCGCCCATCTCTCATCTTTGCGTAATCTGTTCCAAGGCATCATGCCTGTTCCTTTGATCCCGCGGCTGGTGGTTAAATAAATATCCTCATCTGTTGGAAGCGAACCGGTTGGTGTAGTCCGGAATTTATATATACCTCTCGTAAAGTCTCTCGGTCTTGAATAAAGCCGGTTCGCTCCTGGACCGTTTCCATCGCCTTTTATTCCGTGGCATACTGCGCAGCGCTGTTCATAAACGATTTTGCCGGCAGCTATTGTCCGCTCATTCTCAGGAAGACGCGGCCCTGATAGGTCTACTTCAACAAAACCAGCGCTCTGGCCCCGCATCATCCCCATCATGCCGCCCATTCTTGTATATCCATAAGCTACTGCAAGCATTACAATTATCGTACTTATCAGAATTATTCTCTTCATAATAGTATTCCTTTTCATAATTGAAACTCTTGCAATTTATTTGATTCTTACAGATACAATATCAATAAGTTTTGAAGAGAATATGAAGGATGAAAGGAAAGTGACTAGTAGAAGCAAATGTATTCTATCCTTATTAGTTGTATCTTCATATTATCTTCATAAACACAAATTAAAATAATAAGCACATATAATAAATGTGGTAATAATATCTAATTAATTGTAATATCAGACGGATTTAATTAACAAATATTAATCGTCAAGTAAAGGAGCTGAAATAAATATGATGTCAAAAAGATTTCTTAGCCTATTTATATCCGTAGTAGTTTTAATGTCAATCGGCATTCCACTTCATGCTGGCACTACGTCAAACATTGTGGGAGAATATACAAAACTGCCTGGTGAGAATTATAAGTTTGACGGTAAAACTGTTGAGGTCATGGAGTTTATGAGCTTCTCCTGCCACACCTGTTATGACTTTGAGAGGGCCATTCCTGTAATTAAAGGTAATTTCCCCAAAAAGATCAAATGGAAGATAATTCCTATTTTCTGGCCTGACCACGGCTCACCTAAACCCGGAGAAGCGTACCTTCTCGCAGAGGAAGCTGGAAAAGGCGAAGCGATGAAGAAAGCACTTTTCAAGGCGCAAATGGTGGAGAAGAGGAACATCGATGATATAACTGTTCTTGATGACATAGCAAGCAAGATAGGGCTTGGCTCTGATTTCAGCAAAAATCTCAGAAATGGAAAGAAAGCTAAAGAAGCACAGAAGGCATTAGATATGGCTAAGAAATATAGAATCAGTGAGACACCTACCTTAATAATTGCCGGTAACATTAAGACAGATCCGCATGCAATGGACCACGATCTCAATAAATTCATGAATAATACTCTTGCTATAATTGCAAGCATACTTAATCAATAATAATGAGACTTTGGAAACAGTTTTTCAGTATCAGCTTTTGTACAGCCCAAAACAATAAAAACATTGCCTACTCACGGATTTTCTGTTAAAATTTAATTAAGATTACTGACACTTACTTATCAGTAATATCCGATTTTGATCATAAGTGGACATGCAACTTTAGATCGATGCAATTAAATTTGGTCGTTTAGGGAATGTCGAGCATGAGTCAATCGAAATTTTCTGATCATAATGAAGAAATGGATGTTACCCCCCTCGCGCAGGATGAATCATTTATTAAGATCCATTCTGAAATTCTGGAGATGATCGCAACAGGGAAACCGGCATCAAGCATCTACGTTGCAATCGCATTGATGTATGAGGCACGCCATCCGGGGATGCGATGTTCGATGCTTGAATTAAAGGGCAGAAAGCTTATACATGGCGGAGCTCCAAGCTTACCTGAAGAATATTGTAATGCAGTCAATGGATTGGAAAATGGCCCCAGTGTTGGTTCATGCGGGACTTCCACCTATACTGGAAAACGTGTTCTGGTTGAGGATATTGCATCAGATCCAAAATGGACAGGCATCAAACATGTGGCCCTTCCTCATGGTATGCGCTGTTGCTGGTCTCAGCCAATTAAGAACCCCAAAGGAAAAATGCTGGGTGCATTTGGTATGTATTACGACTATCCGGCATTGCCAAATTCAGATGAAGGTCTTTGATTTGAAAGTCTTCGTCAAAGAGAGCTTTAAACTTCACAAATTCAGTATCCCCGAGAACATTCAAGTTGAGATGCATCTTAGGCGCTACTCACTTCCAATTCTTGGTGATATATCTCAAGTCCAACAGATACTTGTGAACCTTATGAATAATGCACGCGATGCAGTGGCTGATGTAAGTAAGCCCCATATAAATATTACGTTAGAACTGTTTGAGGCTGATAAATCATTTATTCAGCTGCATCCCTGCCAACAAGATCAGCGATTTGCGCATTTAATGGTTGAAGATAATGGCTTTGGCATTTCAAAAGAAAATAGAAATAAGATTTTTGACCCCTTCTTTACGACCAAGGAAGTAGGTAAAGGCACAGGCCTGGGGCTTGCTATGGTCTATGGTGCCATTCAAACCCACAATGGCTTCATTGATGTGGATTCAGAACCTGGCAAGGGAACCAGGATGCATATCTATATTCCTCTCTCTTTATCCGTTCCTCTGGAAGAGAAAAGGTTAAGTTCAACAATTATTCATGGGAGAGGAGAGGTTATTTTATTTGTTGATGATGCTGCTGTGCTTCGTGATGCAGCAAGAGAGATTCTGGAATTGATTGGTTATTCTGTTCTGACTGCCTCGAATGGTTCAGAAGCCATTGAAACTTTTATTGCTAATAAAGATTCTATATCTCTTATTATAATGGATGTTGTTATGCCTGAAATGGGAGGGGTAGAAGCAGCATTGGCAATAAAAGCAATTAGTGACGAAGCAAAGATTATTTTCTGTACAGGTTATAATAAAAAAGAAGTGCTTAATAACAGCTCTTTAATGGAGATCCCCGTAATAACCAAGCCATATAGCATTGATGTTCTTAGCCGCATAATAAGTGAGAAAATATCCGGTTAACCAGGCACATTCTGAATGCCCGCTTTTGGCTGACACTGGACGCTCAGAAAACGAACTGCTTCTAATTTACTGGATATCATCACTCTGAATTTTCCCGTGTTTTATTTTCCCTGTCCACTTCATCAAGAAACCTCTCTATCCTTTGATGATACTTGAGTTTGATTATTCCATGAATACCCCGATACCTTTCCTTCTCGTTAAAGATATAGTCCGGACCGATAACCGGAGAATTTTCATTGTGGCATTTCTTGCAAATGTCCGTAAAATCAGTAATCAGTCCGGCCTTTTCGAGGTCCTCTCTCTTATACTTCTTTCCTTTTGTCGTCATGAGTCTTACATACTTCCTGCCGGGCCCATGACATGCTTCACAGCCTATCCCGTATTCTGAAAAAGTATAACCGTCTCCATTCAACTCAAACCCGGTTGTATGACATTTTATGCACTCATTCTTCTTTGTATAATCTGCGTATGGATCAAGACCCATCTTTTTCTTTGCCTTCATTGACTTTCTCGGTCCAAGCACCTCTATCGCCCTGGCCAGTTTTGACTCCTTCCAGACCTTAAAGGCCTTCCTGTGGCACTTTCCACATTCCTCGGAGCCAATATAATCGGATTTTTTAGTATGGGGAGAGCCTTCTTCATGCAGCGCATAACCATCCACTGCTATAAAACCCGCAAGACAGAGCATTATCAGAACAATTTTTATTATTTGATTTTGCACCTTATACCACGATCCTCCATGTTTAACACCTGTTAGTGCCCATGTGCATCAGGTCTAAGCATCTCCATTGTCACATCATCAAATCCGATTATCTTCCCACTATGATCTTTAACATAACACTCAGCGTCCTTTTTTTCAGCAAATTCGTAATTCATAATTCGTAATTTGTAATTGTTTTCTCAATTATTCAGATAAGACTTATCAAGATTTATCCACATATCAAGCATCCCGGTAAGTGCAATATAGAAACCATCCTCATCTGCATCAGCCATTCTTTCTTTGAACTGACCAATCCATCTACCAAGGTGATCATTCATAAATTTAAACTGTGCGTCCCTGACTATCTCGATATGCTCTGTCTCATCATCTTCAAGAGCTATTAACTCCTTTAGGGCCAGTATATGCATAAACTCAAGCTCTGTTGCGATATGGTCTACCTTGTCAGGCCGTTCCTCGGAAATAGTAAGACCAAAGGCCTTATAAAAACCGGAAATGTCAGATAGATGCGCAGGCTGAGACAGTGCGTGCTGCGGGGACTCGGCAAGTGTATACTCAGTCTCATAAGGCGGCACCTGGAGTTTACTCCTGGGTTCAAAGAGCCTCGAATGCTCTGCAACGAGTCCCTCAAAATCCAGAGAATCTACAATCTTCTCCAGTCTGTTAATGAGAGGATGAAACCTGCTTCCTCCTTCAAGAAACTCTGATATGTTCCGCCAAATCATGACATACTCAGACCTGAGTGATTGAAATTGTTTTTCATCAACCTGACTGAACCCATCAGCCAGCAACCTGTACACTCTACTCCTGACTCTTGCAGCTGTTAAATCATGTTCCAATGCAGTCATATTCACAATTTCTCCTCCTATTTCTTCGCAAGGGCCGGTGCCGGATCAAACACTATAGGTGTCCATGAAAATGTGAGTGATTTCATACCATCAACATTTCCCTCATGGCCGTTCCAGACCGCTACATTTATATATGTTCGTGTACCTGCCCTGAACTCAGCATCAGACAGATCAGTACGATTGAGATCTCTGAGAAACACAACAGTATATTTACCGTCACCATATCTGCCCTTTGCATCTACATCCTGCTGGACCTGCTTTGTCAGTGTACTGTAACCTTCGGCAATATACTCTATCCTCTCGGATGTATTAATCAGACCGGATGATTTGCCGGGATGCTGATTTTTCAGGATCCTGTCGGTCGGTGATATCCATACTCCTTCAGTCAGAGGCTGGCGGGCCTCAAGGTCTCTCCGTCCGTCCAGCTCTGCCTGCCACTCGGCCCTCCATTGCCAGACATTAACCGGCTCACCCTTGGCCCCCATAAGCGGAGATGGATTGTAGCCTGAAGAAATATTGATGGGAAAGAGTACTGCCAGTGCGTCCCTGTATGTGTTAAGGGAATTCTCCTTATCCTCAGTGCTGTCCGGCCATGTAAACTGAAAAGCTACCTTGCTCCCATTATGGACGGCCTTTACAGTAACAGCCGGTGCTTCCTTCGAGAGGTTCAGAACAAAATCTGTCTTCTCAGGTATAGACCTGATGAATTCTCTCGGTAGAGTGTTCGTACTGTGAGTAGCTCCCATATGGTCCAGAGACTCCAGTGCGACCAGTTCAATAGAGAATGGCTTTGCTTCATTCCATACATCAGCAGCAGTATTTAAATCCAGGGACTGTTCCACATAATGGACACTTATCCCCCTGTTGTCAGAGGCAGAGACAGTCACTGCGCTCATTATTAACAGAATAAAGATCATTGAAAGTCTTAGTTTTCTTCTCATCTGCTCATCTCCTTTCATTCCTGCAATTTCCTAGGTTACATCCATACGGTAAACATCAAGCTTTCTGTCATATGCTTCCCTTATTATATTGGGCTCGCGGATAGGAGCTTCGGCAACCATTTTGCCTTTCATGTTATATCCGTATGCCGTACCCTTCTTTACCTTGAACTTTGTCATGATCTCAGGAGAACTGCCGAACAGGACGAGCAGTCCCTGCATAACCGGATCATTTATGATCTTGTCCCTGTAGATCTCTACCGCATCTGCGACCCCGGGCCCGAACATCTGCGTTAAATACTGCGTCGGGACATGGATCGGCGGAATATAATAAACATTTGGTTCAGTACCGAATTGAGGGTAAAGCGGCAGCGCAACCTTCCTTATATGGACAAGGTAGTCCATGGGGTTGTCTTCCTCTGCTTTTTCAGGAGTACTGACCCAGCCCTGCATGCGGATCTTTCCTATGCACTGCTCAACACATTGCGTCTGTATTCCCTGTTCCACCTTGGGATAGCAGCCAACACATTTTTCACTTCTGGTTGTAGTTGAATTGAACATCGGTTTCTTATATGGACATCCTGCGACACAATGCTTGTATCCATTACACCTGTCCTGGTCTATGAGTACAATCCCGTCTTCAGGACGTTTGTAAACAGCCTGTCTCGGGCAGTTTGCCACACAGGCGGGATAGGTACAGTGGTTGCATATCCTGGGAAGATAGAAAAACCACATTGGATGTGGAAAGCCCTTTATATGCATTCCCTGCGGCATCTTCTCACCAGTGACCTCATCCTCACCTATATTGGGAGAAGACCAGTCCTCAAGGTCAGGAAGAAATCCTTCAACATCCTTCCTCTCTTCTATGGCCTTTTCAAATATTGTTTTTCCTGTATATGTCTTTCCTTTCCATAATCCCCCGCCTATCATCTCAAGCAGCCGCATGTCCCATGAAAGGGGATATCCACCGTATGGTTTAGTTTCCACATTATTCCAGAACATATACTCCTGCCCCCGGCCGGAAGTCCATGTGGTCTTGCAGGACAGGGTGCATGTCTGACAGGCAATGCACTTGTTTGTATCAAATACAGCGGCGAACTGCTTCTTCGGCCTATGCCCCTCATAGGGATACTTCATATCCCGGCCGATTTGCCAATTATAGTTTTTGACTTTATGCATTAAGTATCCTCCTATTTATATAGTTAAGAAATGAAGTCGCCGTTCAAGTATTTCTTAAAGAGCCTGCTTTCATAACCGGCCCTGATAGCCATTTTTGCAGGTCTCCAAAGCCCCTTGCCGTTCATCCCGCCGTCTTCTGCCTTCTCAAGTTTGACAAAGGATTCACGGGGCGCTCCATTGGCACAATGAACATCCGGGCAAAATCCCTTCCCTATTGACTGGCCCATCAGATCTTTTCTGACAAGAGAATCGGTCAGGATGGTCGGTCTTAACCAGGAGCGTGTACCGCTCTGATGTCCGCCGTGCCTGTACATTGCCTGATATTTAGTCGCACTGTTTTTTGCCATACCGTCTTTGCGTTTCTTTTGTCCCTCAACAGTTCCAAAGGAAGCCATGTTGAAATGGAACCAGGTACGGGTCACGCCGCGTGGTGTGCCGCGGTAATGCCTGACACGGAGCATGCACCTTGCCACATTGTATTCGTGTGGACGTTTCTGCCAGCCCTTGAACGGCTGGTCTTCAGGGTCACCGTCAATCCATACATAATCTCCGTCCTCAACACCAAGCTCTTTTGCATCATCCGGGTTTATATCAATATAACCTTCTCCGACCCATGGTTTACGTTTGTCCTTCCTGTACATATCACCGAATGGTCCCCACAATACGCCCATATAATCAAGGTCTGCAAAGGTTGTATGTACACTGTGCCTGAACTTCGGGGTAAGCCAGATATACCTGTAGGCACCTTCCTTCATCACAGGATGTTTTGTTTCTAAAAGACCGTCAGGGGTGTAAATAACATTTCTGACCTGCCTTGTCTCCCTTGAGTGGTCATGTCTCGAAAACCCATAATCCTCAGGCGTCTTCGGTTTGATCAGAGGATGGGGCTGCGCAATAATAGTATTCGGCTCATAGAAAGTTGAATCGATCGGTTCACGATGAAGCGGCAGGTTTTCACCATACTCCTTGAACTCAGGTTCATCCCTGTAAAACTCAAGCCGTCCTGTCTTGTTATACCAGGGTTTGGATTCATTGCTCTGGTCATAACCGATAAACTTGGGATAGGTCCTCCCCATCATCATTACCGGGGTACCCTCTTTTGCCAGCTTTAGAAGCTTCTCAATCTTGTAACCCTTCATCATATTACTGTGGTCAAGGACACGCTGGATATATGGTTTGGCATGATGCTTCTTGTCGATAAATGCCCAGTAATCATTAAACCGTTTATCGCCTGTTACCTTTGCAAGTTCTGCTGCTACCCCTTTGTAGGTCTCGGTATCACTCTTCGTATTATGGATTCGCTTTATCTCGGTCAGCGGCATTACCTGCATGAACGGGTTGGTGCATGACTGTGTGAAATCATGCTGATTGTATTCACCCCAGCTGTCAACGCCCATGACGATGTCCGCATACTCGCAGGAGAGCGTCCACCACCAGTCATTCATGATCAGCACATCGATCATCCTCTTGTGCGTTCCCGGGGCACGGTACTCAGGGTGGCGGACAAGGTTCATTATTATTTCATAATGTCCCTTGGCGTTTCCGAGGATCGAGTTGGAGCCTGAGAACCAGAACGATTTTGTAGGCGTCGGCATATGTGTCTTGCCGTTGAAATACTGTCCGTGAACTTTTAGCGGCTGGTCTGTATGTGAGTAGAAGTGTGCTGACTGCATTCCGAAATATTTTTTCACCTTTGCAGGTTTTTTGGGATTGAGAGTAATATCAAACGGGTCCTCTGCCATATACTGCGGCATGCCGTTGAAGTATGCTGCACGATAATTACCCGCATAGCTCCCTACATTCCCTCCAAAAAATCCCACATTCCTTGTAAGAGCTGCAACAAGAAAGATCGTCCTGTCCTTCTGGTCAGCGTTAAAGAACTGGTTCGGCCCCATACCTACTGTAAAGAGGACATGCTCGGGGTTCTTTGCGAACTGGCGTGCGAGACTCTTGATCGCTGACTCGGGCGCCCAGGTGATCTTTGAGGTCTTGTCCGGTGTCCATGTATCATTCAAATGCTGTTTGATCGTATCAAATACCGGACGGACTGTTACATCACTACCGCCTATCTTTACTGTATATTCACCTTCAATCGCAGGATCAATACCGAGTTTCTCAAAGTGCTCTCCGATATCATCACGTGAAACGACAGCAGTGGTATTCTTCTTCAAATCCCACATTACGAAATCGCCCCATTCATTGCGCATATCCTCAGTAATCGCAGGCATGTGTTCATTTACGGCAAAGGGTTTCGGCATGTCTGATTTCTTGCTCACAACCTTTGTCATCTTCAGTTTTTTCGGCTTGTAATCCTTGCCATAAATATCACTAGCCTTTAACATATCGCCCGTATCCATCCTTACCAGCATGGGCAGGTCAGTGTGTGTCTTCACAAACTTTTTGTCATAGAGGTCCTCTTTGATAAGCACCTGTGCAATACCGAGTGCAAGAGCAGGATCTGTGCCGGGGCGGATAACAACGATTTCATCTGCCTTGCAACTTGTGGAATTATATTCCGTGGCTATGACCACGACCTTTGTACCTTTCAGGCGGGCCTCAGTAAGCCAGTGGGCGTCCGGCATCTTTGTTGATATCCAGTTCATGCCCCAGCAGACAACAATGTTTGCATACTCTGCATTGGAGAGGTCAAAGTCTACGGTCTGCTGGCCGGTTACCATCGGATGTCCCGGAGGCAGGTCAGTATGCCATGAATAATTGTCAAAACCAATAGCGCCCTTTGCTTTGGATTTATCCACATTTCTAACATGAGCATCAAGAAGGGCCATTGAATTTGCCTGTCTGTATTGACCAAAGAGTTTTATTGAACCGAGGACAGGCATACCGCCTCGAAACTTCATCGCCCTTACCCCGACTTCTCCCATCTTATCAACCATAGCTTCGTCATAGTCCTGACGTTTAAGCAGCTCAGCACCTTTTTTACCTGAATACTGTTTTGCGGTCTCGGCAAGTGACTTAGCAGCTACTTCATAGGCCTTCTCCCATGAGACTTTTATATATGAGTCTTCACCTCTCCTGAACATTCCTGCAGGGGGAAGGCCGTTTGCGTCCCTCGGGAATCCTTTGTTATACCACTCAAGAAATCCCTTTCTGATCATTGGGCCCTTAACCCTTCTGTCACCATAGAACCTTCTTCCAAGCATTATGCCCTTGTTGCAATGTCTGGGGTCCCATCTCTGGCTCGCCTTTGTACCATATAGGTCTGTACCTTTATGATAGTTCTGCGTCGGCCCTATTCTGACCACGACATCATTTTTCACATAAGCCTTCAGGTAGCAATTGTGCGTACAGTTAGGTGTACACATGAATGTATAGCTGCTGTCCGGCTCATAAATATTTCTGTAGACCTTTTCCCAGTCCCGCACAGGATAGTACTTAAGCGGGTTCGTAATATCGACAGCTGACTGGAGTGCCCGCATGGCAAGGGCATTGTCGCCGATTGCCGAGAGCAAAAAACCTCCTGCAGCACATTTAATAAAACTCCTCCTGGATATACCGCTCATCTTATATTCCTCCTTTTTAAAGGATGCTCTTAATTTCTAACTTCTAACTTCTGACTTCTAACTTTTCCTCACTTAACCAGTTTCATTAATTTGAGCGTATATGAAACAAGATGCCACCGGTCATCTTCATTAAGTGAATCCTCATATGAGGGCATGCCGGTTCCGTCGAGTCCGCTGGTAAACGTAATATAAACATTCTCCGGTGATGTCCCTCTTTTCAGTTCAGCGGATGAAAAATCAAACGGCCATATAGGTTTTCCCCAGTCATCCTTGAGATCATTAGATTTGGACCCGTCGCCTTTTCCTAACCGGCCATGGCATTCCCAGCACTTCATCTTGTCATAGATGTCCCTGCCCTTTTCAACTGAGTCGAGACTGCCGACCCATGCAGGCTTTTTTACAGTGATCGGGTCGCATGCGTCCTCCTCTTCAAATCTTTCTGAAAATGACTGGATATATTCGATAAGCGCTTCCTGCTCTTTTGCGGGTATATCAAAGTGAGAAGGCATTCCCGATTTTGTAATCCCATTGGTGATAATATTCACAATGTCCTGATCATCAGGCAGACAGCCTGTAGGGGTTGAACGGAACTTATAGACACCCACAGTAAGGTCCCTCGGATATATTGTCCAGGGTCTGTCAGTGTTTTTATCAACGTCGATAATACCAATCGCCCCCTGGCCGTTCCCGTCCGGGCCGTGACAGATAAGACACCGGCTCTGGTAAATCTTCTCGCCGGATGCCCCGTAAGCATTGCCGGTGATGTCTGTCAGGGTCGTGACAGACCATGACAGAAGCAATAAAGAAAAAACCAATGTTATACTTCTAAATCTCTGCATCTTACTTCCTCCTTTCTAGATAAGAATAAATAATACAAATGAACATCGAACATTCAACATCGAACGTCCAATGTTGAATTTGAATATTGAATTGGTAGTTTCCTTTTCATTCGACGTTGGACGTTGGACGTTCGATGTTCATATTCCTCTTCGTCAATCGTCATTTTCCTTTTAAAAGAGCTTGTTAACGGCTGGTATTGTTTAAATAGTATCTGAAATGCTTTTGTTTGACTATCCTCTAAAAGGGGGGTTTTTTATTGGGGAAATCTTGGTTTTGAGTTTATGGAGTGATTGGCAGTTATCATAAAATGAATTTTATCTATATCAGTAAGGTTACTATCATCAATCGTTTATATGTTACTTGCGTAAATTGTTTATTTTCTTGCACATATAAGGACAATATGTCAAAATAATTACACCTCTTTTCTTTCATTTACTGAACGTTACGAAGATTTTTTGCATGAACGTCCGCTGAATGCGTTCATGATAGTGACTTATTAGAGTGAGTTGCATAGGAGATACATGTATCAAAAGGGTTATAGACAACGACAATAGCTATAACAAGGATATAAAACAAAAGTGGAGGGGCATGATGAGTGTATTGAAATTCATATTTATCGTATTAAGTTTAGCAGTCCTTATAAGCGGATGTGGGAGCAGCGGAGGAGGAAACCAGACCACCGGTCCTGTAGTGGAAAACAACCTTTCCTCAGCAGCCCGGACATCGGCATTAGCCGCTGGAGATGCTGATTGTCCTGATGGGGGTATTCTGGTGCAGACCGGTATTGATGAAAACAATAACGGGATACTGGATGACACCGAGGTGGACAATATAGAGAAAGTTTGTAATGGCGCTTCCGGTCAGGATGGCGCTTCCGGTCCAGCCGGACAGACTGGTCTGGCCTCCCTGGTATCTCTAACCCAGGAAAATCCGGGCTCTAACTGCCCGGCTGGCGGGGTACGCATTGACACAGGTACGGACAGCAATTCGGACGGGATCCTGCAAATCGGTGAGATTGCCCGAACAGAGTTTGTCTGTAATGGGGGCGATCCACCCTTCACGACTCCCAAGAAAAAGCTCCTGGCAGCCGATGCCGAGGCCGGTGACTATTTTGGCTATTCCGTCTCCATAAATGAGGACTATGCCATTGTCGGGGCATCTGAAGAAGACGAAGGCGGAACCAGCGCAGGGGCGGCTTATATTTTTCATCGTACAGGACCCAACAGCTGGGATTCGGGCACCAAGATCACTGCTGCCGATGCACAGGCCTATGACAATTTTGGCTATTCCGTCTCCATAAATGGGGACTATGCCATTGTCGGGGCATTTGGAGAAAACGAAGGCGGAAACGGGGCAGGAGCGGCTTATATTTTTCATCGTACAGGACCCAACAGCTGGGATTCGGGCACCAAGATCACTGCAGCCGATGCCGAGTCCAGTGACGGTTTTGGCTATTCCGTCTCCATAAATGGGGACTATGCCATTGTCGGGGCATACGGAGAAGACGACGGCGGATCCCTAGCAGGGGCGGCATATATTTTTCATCGTACAGGACCCAACAGCTGGGATTCGGGCACCAAGATCACTGCAGCCGATGCCGAGG
>PJEL010001839.1_pt1 | contig 20368 bp, 14 predicted proteins | sample 1853271 | NCBI WGS metagenome assembly PJEL01 (sample SAMN08108733, study PRJNA415343) | Invertebrate metagenome, whole genome shotgun sequencing project. | host: Globobulimina | place: Sweden: Gullmar Fjord | collected 2015-08
CGGATCAGCGAAAAAGACGAGAAAAACTAAAGAAGAACTATCTTCAAATATGCATTGATACATTCAAAGAGCGCTTGCAAAACCCATCCGCTGCCCTTGATTTCATAAAAAAACTGGAGACGTTTGGACAAAAAAGATATAGTCCCTGCCAAATACTAGCAGAACTATGGCCAGAGGATGAATCCACAGGCGAGCCTCAAACAAAGAAAATTAAGCTGTCAGAAAATGCAATCCAAGCCCGTTTGTATGGACTTGATGACACGAGGGTTTCAAAATCTGGGAGGCCAAGGCGTATTGCTGCATCCTTAGAACGAGAAAAAATGCTGATTTCTTCTGAGGCCGAGAGAATCAACGAAAAGCTTCCACCTGGAATCAAATATGTGCCAATTGAGGATCTCAAAAAGCCTGCCAAAGCTTGACATGTCACTCAGAATATGATGTCCATTTACGCCGCAGGTAGCCCAATGTAATAATATCTTCTTATGAAATTTTGTACATATTTCCCTGTTTCATCAAGTCTGTGCGCTTGACAGGCGATATTCACGCCATATCAGACTTGCATTGACAGGAGGCATGGCATTTCGTGTGCCAAACGCCTTGACGTGGACAGCGCGATGTTTCCAGAACTCTAGAAAATCAACAATGTTCTCTCTGAGTATATCACGTCATATATGCAAGGCAGAAAGGGAATCTCTCGTCATGGGTATAGAAAGTAGTTGTGACGACACGGGAGTAGCCATTGTTTCAACACAGGGTTCTATTTTATCCAATATCGTGTGTTCTCAGGCAGATATCCATGCTGCATGGGGAGGTGTCGTACCGAAGCTGGCTCAAGAAGCTCATATGAATGCAATTGATGGCTGTGTAAACCAGGCACTTGCTGAAGCAGGAGTTACCCTAGATGATATTAGTGCCGTAGGGGTCACAGTTGGCCCAGGCCTGAGTCTATGTCTTCGAGTTGGTGTGTCGAAAGCGCAAGATATTTGCAGGACACACAACATTGAGATGATTCCTGTACATCATATGGAAGCGCATGCGTTAGTAGCGAGGCTGACAAATATGGAGAATGATGTCACGTTTCCATTCCTATGTTTGCTGGTTTCTGGGGGCCACAATTTGCTCCTTGTTGTTGAGGGTTTGGGTAGGTACATCCAGCTCGGCACGACTCTAGATGATGCACTTGGTACGCGTATATTTTAAAGAGAAGTTTCTTTTCAATACATACTGATGATATCATTTGCAATGCAGGTGAAGCATACGACAAAATAGCAAGAATCTTGGACATTGACCTAATACCCTCTGGAGGGGCTTCCATCGAGAGATTGGCAAAGATAGGAGATCCGACATCATTTGACTTCCCTGTGCCTTTAAAGAAGAGACAAACATGCGATTTTTCATTCGCTGGTCTCAAGACATCCGTAAGGCTTGCTACCGAAAGGGAGAAATCATTATATGCAGATGGCCATCTTCCGGAGAGTATCAAGGCTAACATTGCAGCCTCATTTCAAACCGTCGCTGTAAAGCATCTCGAGCAACGGGTTCAAAGAGCATTTCAATGGGCTAAAGAATCTCATCCAAACATTAAACACCTAGTCGTTGCTGGTGGGGTAGCGTCAAATCAATACGTGAGATCTCGCCTTGAAGAGGCATGCGTTTCCAACGGGGCCATGTTGATTTGTCCACCTCCTTCCTTGTGCACAGATAATGGTGTCATGGTTGCTTGGGCAGCTATAGAAAGATCAAAAGCGAATCTACCTATTCAATCAGATGGTGTTCTACCTGATGGAACACCGATGCCAGATGATTGGCTAGATCTTAAACCAAGGTGGCCATTAACAGAGAGACGAGATCCTAGAGGCTTTGAAGCTCCTCGAAGTGCCAAGAAGAAAAATCTACACAAGAGTCTCGAACTCTTAACATCATCTGAATGAATTGTATCTTTTTACGTCTTTTATAATGGTATCAGTTCACCTGACTTCCGGGCCATTCCATTCCGTGTTCGACAGTCGTGCCAAGGGTTCCGGCACATACTGGGGACTTTCCTACGATTCGACCCATTCTTCGCATGTAATTTCAAGATGAATGGAATATTGGGGACACATTGATGCACCTGAAAAGCCCAAAGATGAAGGAAATATCCTGTTTGAACAAGGAGATCCTGAAAGAGGTTGCAAAGGAACTTGTTGGCAAGATTGGGGACCGTCGAGGTTCTGATTTGAATGACACGGATATTGATCAGATGTGCCAAGAGATGATGGAAGAGAAACCCAAACCTAGCCTATCATTGGTGTATAGACACACGTGCAAGTATCTTGGGTGTAGAGCAAAGGAGTGTTTGCTTTGCATGACCAATCCCCATAAAACTTGTCTAGGAGCGTTCGACGATCGATACTACGTCAATGATACAATCAGTGTATCAAAATGCAAAGCTCCTATATACATAGACGTTGTAGACTCCTCGACTGGTGATGCATACATGGATCCAATACCAGAACTCACTATTCAAATGTGTATCTTGGATGGCAAGAGATACCAGGAGGCATCAAAACAATACAGCAGGGTCCTTCGAAAGGAAGAAATAGATAAAATTGCGATAATTAATAGCAGGAATGGTGGTCCACTGCTCAAAATGCCTGGAACAAATAGAGAGTGCACAATTGTTGTGCCATCATCCTCTGGGAACGTCCAGTCCATACAGCTTCCCCGCCTGATATGTACAGAATCTTCAGAATCGCTTTTAGAGGGAAAATGTCCTCCATTCGTATTGTATGCATATGTAGTTCCTGATGCTTGGGGTGGGGCATATGATATACTACCTGTGGCAAGTTGTCCTTTTGTTGTTGCAAGTCGTAGACTGAAAAATAAATCGAAAGTAGATATTCCGTTCAAATCAGATAGTATTGTCAAGCTTCGAAACATTGGAAGAGAAACAGTGTCAAAGCTTCATAATTTAGGAGATGTTTTGGAAAATTCTGATATCCTGGCAAAAGTCAGCCCTCACTTGTCCAGTATTGACACTATTGGCCAGTTTTGTGAATTAGCATCCATCGCACGCAATGATATCAGATTTGAGACCGCAATCAAGCAAAAAATAAAATTCAGGGACGAGATATGGCAAGAGACGGTGGATCATGCTATGCAATCCGTTCCTATAGACAACAGAGTTCGAGTGTGGTGCCCCTTTTCCACACAGAGATCCCAAAGCACCGTGGGGTATGCATTTGAGTGCCATGCAGGTGAACCAAATATAACATTTCCCATTGGAGTGGTCAAGTATTTTCCTGGCGAAGATGAGCACGTGGCATGCAAACTAGAGCACATTCCAGGTGAGTATAAAACAATGCTGCAATCATTGCAGTCACTTTGGCAGCAATCATGGAAGATGGATGGTCATCCTGGTTGGGGAATAGAAAACCTGGAGACGAGTGAGCTGATATCTTCATCATCGTCTGCAAAGCCATATTTTTTCTTCAAATCATCCATTATTGCTCACAATGCACTGCATAGGAATACAGAGATGTGGCCTCTTGTGCCAACTAGTGCATTTGCCCAAGTAGATACTACCGAAAGAGTCCCGTCGATTGGTGATGAAATACTTGAAATGATTCCAGAGCTCCCCTCTGTCTTGAACGAATCTATGAGGCTTGAATCGTTGTTGAGTGGAGAGTTAGAACTGTCAATTGCCAGACAAATGTCCTTGGATCACGTGTTAAAACGCAAAAGAAGAAAATACGATATGCTTTGTTAATGTATTCAGGTATTTGTCCATGTGAACTAATTTGAATTTTGAATCAAGAAAAGATACGCACACTGCCATAGCACGGGCGTGGTAACTTGAAAAAGGAGAGAACTCTCCATGGATCGGACGGTCGTTGGGTCGAGAAGGCCAGAACCCGTATACCCGCGTTCACGACCGTTTTGTAGAATAACATGTAGAGTTCAAACTAATAAACCGGTCGGTTGTAACAGTTCTCTACCGAGATTTCATGATAGGACCTTTGTTTCTCTTAGAGCACGGTCATCTGCTCTTGGGGCTCCGTTCCCTCCTGGAGATCCACGTGATGATCTAGATAATGTTCAAAGAGAGGATGAAGAGGATATAAAGAGTCTCGACGAGCAGTTGAGACCGTACCACTACGTGGCCTTCTTGGTGGTCTTGTGTGGTGGCCTCTTATTCGTCTCAATGTTGTTATATCTGACGGGGGACATTCAATTTCAAAGAGCCGTGATTAAATCCATAAGTAGATTGATGAGAACCGTAGCGATTCGTCAGCTGGGCACTATCGTGTCTGCAATCGTATTTATCAAGTATGGACTGGAGCCAGCTATCAAGCTTGTTCGTAAACTGACAAAAGCAGACGGTGCCTGGGAGAAAAGCCCCGAGTTTTATGTACTTCGAGAGGTATACAAGCCTCTTGAATTTTTATTTATAGTCGCGGCGATGACTACCCTGGCTGAAAACATGCTGCCGCAGGTCATTAATATACCAAAGAGCATTGTTCAGACACTTGTTCGATCAACAAACTGCCTTACATTTGTAGTGGCTGCTGCCAGGGTCGTCTTTAATATCAAAGGTAGAATAGTGAGAGAAAACTCGTGGCAGCTGGAACTAAAGGGTGACTTAACGAGGCAACGGCGCTTGGAAGCAATCGACAAACTCATGAGTCTTGCAACCCTGGTGATTGCATCATTCTTTGGTGTGAGGGCTCTTGGAATGGATGTAAACTCTGTTCTCGCCATTGGAGGAGTAGGAGGTGTGGCGCTTGGTCTTGCTGGTAGGGAAATTCTGGAGAATTTGTTCACTGGTTTGATCATTTTGACGTCGAATCCGTTCGAAGTTGGAGATGAAGTTCTCTTCAGGCCATCATCCGGTCAAGTCGTTGAGGGTATTGTCCTTGATGTTGGCTGGTACAGAACCACCATCAGATCATTTGAGAGGGAAATTTATACCATTCCCAACTCTGTCTTCACGCGAAATGTAGTTTTGAATATTACGCGAAAAAATCGAGAATGGAGATTTTATGAATTTTTATATTTGCGCCTAGAGGATCTCCCCAAGGTCACTGACATTGTGTCTGATGCACGAAAGATTTTGAGACAGGATAATAGAATTATCCAAAAATTGCATAGAAGGGTTTTCCTCGATGCTGTCACCAAAGAACATTGTAGGATGTATATATCATTTTATGTAGAAGCTGCGAATAGGGATGCTTTCATGGCTGTGAAACAGGATTTGCTGCTGGCATTTATTGACTGCGTTGAGAGGAATGGTGCCCACTTGGCACGGAATAGGCTGCAATTGGAGATGCTTCAGTCAGTCATCCCTGAAGCTGATACTTTGCCAGTAGTAGATGTTCCAACACTGCCGCAGGTTGTAGATATCACTGATCAAAATGGAAACGGTGATAGCGGGGATCCAAACCCTCCCTCAGCTGGAGTTGAGAGAAAGACTTCAGAGGAGAGTGCAGCAGCAACACACATGACGAGGGTCCAGGAAGACTCAAGAAAAAGAAATGCCCAGAGGCCACAATCAAATCAGCAACAACCATCGCCTGAATCCATAGCCAAGGCCATGTCAAATTCAGAAACTGCATCAAATGCTGTGAGGTCAACGATATCTCCAGACTCTAGCATTGTTAGTGGTGCTCAACAGGGACCCACAATTCTGGGTTCGTATGACGACGACCTAAATTGCCTAGGATGACATTCTTTTATATTAATTTAAACGTGTTACAGAAACTCGTACAGTAGAATCAGGAGGGGTTTGGAAGCAGAATTCTGGTTCAACCTTGAACCACTCCGGTTCGTGGCCATTAAATCACGATATCACAATAAAATAAGTACAACATGGAAGAGAATACAACGTCACCCTCATTCATTCATCCTTCGTATCCGAAGCAAAAATCGGATGAACTCTAGACTTTTCAAAGAATCCTTGAGAATGTGCAGACTTGAAGCTGTCAGATTTAGAATATCCTGCCGCTGCAGCAGCTTCCCCAGTTGCGTCCGCCCGTAAACCATGCTTATCAGCATGTTGTGTCAATGTAGTCAACAATAGTGTTTGCACATACTGAACAATTTTGCTGACATTTGAGGACACCACATTCGAAACTACTACCTTCAATTGGGAGATTTTATAGTCCACAAGAGGCTCGTGGCGATGTACAAATGGCCTCACATATTGTACATAAATCGTTCTAGTCCCCTGGAGGTTGTTTGCCCACAAATAACAGGCAAATGCAAGTTTCAGGGAATAGTAAAATGGAACAAAGAATAAGAATGCGTCACCAAAGGGCTGTACTGCTGTGAACCCCGCAATGATTACCCTACATCAATTGAGTAGCCAACATGATTTCACCACAACCGCGTGACCCAAAGACTCCAGGTGCACATCAACAATGAGAGAGAACACATACCAGTACATACACCAAAGCTTCAGCTTCTCTGGTTCCCCTCCACCTTCAATGTCTTTAAAGCACAAATACGCCGGATACACATATCCTAGTACCTGCATAAACATACGTATATCCCCCATTATTGCATTGCAAGATAGATGACAGGGAATGGTACGGGACAAGATTGGCCCGATCATAGCAGCAGGTTTTGACACCTTGCAACGTACCTGGAGCAACACGCGACAACCTGTATCTCCTATCATACTCAATGTCAATGCATGAATGAGATTACATCCAAATTGTTTGTGAGACTTGAGGAGCATTGGTGACTCGTGTATGCTCAATTGAGTTGCAACTCCTTTCAAAACCCATATTGTTTTTTTTAAATTTCGATAATTGATCATTTCTTCCTATCAAAGCATCCCTTTGATGGGATGACAGCCACCATGGCCACAATGCTCTTCCAGAACGATACTGGACTGAAATGAAGGTCACGTTGTATGTGTTGATCTTGTATGTTCTTCTCTACAATATTTCTCTGATATAATAGAACGAGACCCTTGAGTAAACGATTGTAGGGTGAGAGAACCTGTCATTGATTTCGAACACAACACGTTGTCGTACTCTTGGAATCACGCAACTGTTTTTTCGATCGATTCAGGATATCATACGGATAGATATTTACGAGGTACTACTCAGGAGTCTGGTGTGACCCTCGTGAGTCGGACGTGATCCTCTCCAGTCAGTTTTTGTGCCAACTGGTGCTCTATGAGTGGTGCAGGCGCTTCGGAAGAAGCGCGGAACGCTTTGACAGAGCAGTATATATCACATAGTGCTTGGAAGAAACGTTTAAAGTCGGTCAATATCCCGACAGAGTGGATGAATGCTTTGGTCATGAATTATTTGACAACCCAAGGCCATGCAAGGGCTGCAGAGAGTTTTCAGGCAGAGACCGGGACACCTCAGGTATTGAAACCAGAAGGAACGAATATTAGAATGATGATACGACATGCTCTTGAACGAGGACGTCCAGCTGATGCAATTGATCAAGTGGTGGATTTAAACCCAGAGATTGTTGAAGAGAGACCAGAATTGCTCTTTCGACTTAAAAAGCAAGAATTTATTGAATTAGTTGGGAAAGGCAAATATAAAGAAGCTTTAGAATTCGCAGAGCAAGAACTTGCCAAGCGTATTGAGGAGGATGAGTCTTTGCTCAAGGAGCTGGAAACTGCTATTGCACTTTTGCTTTTTGATGACCCAAAGAAGAGCCCATTGGCATACTTGTTGGATCCTGCGTATAGAAAAGAAACTGCAGACAAGCTGAACAATGCAATCTTATCATCAGAGACAAAAAATGGTGTTTCTCGCCTCCCCCATCTCATTCACCTGATGATGTGGATGCAACGCAGGGCAAATGATTTAATGCTGCCCGTATTTGGCAAGAATTCCAAGGATGATTCTTCTAAAGAGATACATATTATACCTTGGGTAGATCCGCTCCATGCAGGATCGTCGATTATCTATCAGGATATTCCTCCCTCATCTGCAGAGACTGGACACGAGGATATGGACATTTCTGCATCTGATGATGATCTGGGCCTGGGTAACCCTCCACCACCTCCTCCAGCTCTGAGATGATGGATGCTTGCATCTGAGAATGCAGATGGACCTGATTGTAATTCCAAAAGCTGGAATGTTCTGGAATTTTCCAGAAGGTTCCGACACGTATGTTCCTACAAATACAGAATGTCGCGACCTTTAGAATCATTTCAATATACATTTTTACTAAAGTATATACTAATTAATGCAAGTACATTCGAAGTTATTATCGAATTCGTCTTGTTGGGTGACATTTGAGTCTGAGAATTGAGTGTATGAAGCAGCAGACAACGTCGTCTCAGATGACTCTAGGGCGTCAAGTATCGTCTAAATTGTCGACAATAATGAGGCAAACAATGCGCACACAGCCAAGAAAGGTAGGGTTGGCGAGGGCTGTGCCTTTGAGGTGTATGGCCACGTCAGCGAGAGCCATGATGGCAATGCCGACGCATTGCCCCGTGCTGGATGCAAAAAAGTCATTTCTTGGGACATGTTATCATACGATGGATCAACGCATGCCGCAGACTATAGGGAGGACGCAATGGAGGACATATGCCTCTGCTGGAAGTGGAAAACGTATTACCCAAAATGATTACACAGAAAAGGCATGGGAAGCGATCGTGGCCGCTCCTGAGATTGCACGATCAAATAGCCAACAGATAGTGGAGACAGAGCATTTATTCAAAGCCTTGCTGGAGCAGCCCAATGGTCTGGCACGGAGAATTCTGTCAAAGGCTGGTTTGAATCCTACCAGAATTTTGGATAAAACAGATGCATTCGTGAAAAAGCAGCCAAGGGTCAGTGGAAACTATGAACAAGTCCTTGGAAGAAGTTTAGAGTCTCTTATTACCGAAGCTGAACGATTAAAGCAGAAATGGGGTGATCAATATGTTAGTGTTGAAGAGCTTGTTATGGCGATGATTGAAGATGAGCGATTTGGTGCCCAGCTTTTCCGAGAGGAAGGTATGACCTCTTCCAAAATGGAAGAAGTCATCATGGAGATTCGGGGTGGCAGAAATGTGCAAGATCAAGATCCAGAAGGGAAGTATGAGGCTTTGTCCAAGTATGGAAGGGATTTGACACAAGCAGCAAGGGATGGAAAGTTGGATCCAGTGATTGGACGGGATGATGAAGTGAGACGCTGTATTCAAATTCTTTCTAGAAGAACAAAGAACAATCCTGTGCTGATTGGTGAGCCAGGAGTGGGTAAAACAGCTGTGGCTGAAGGACTTGCACAGAGAATTGTTCAGGGAGATGTGCCTGCATCTCTTCAAGGCCGCTCTTTGGTATCCCTGGATATTGGAGCACTTATTGCAGGAGCAAAATACCGTGGAGAATTCGAAGAAAGATTGAAATCTGTGATCAAGGAAGTTCAGGATAGCCAGGGACAGGTTGTTCTCTTCATCGATGAAATTCACACTATTGTTGGAGCTGGAAAGGGTGAGGGTGCTATGGATGCAGGAAATCTCCTCAAACCCATGCTTGCGCGTGGAGAACTTCGCTGCATTGGTGCAACCACACTAGATGAATTCAGGGAGAATATTGAGAAAGATCCTGCCCTGGAGAGGCGTTTCCAGCAAGTCTTTGTGGATCAGCCATCCGTACCTGACACAGTGTCTATTCTTCGAGGTCTGAGAGAAAGATATGAACTTCATCACGGAGTAAAAATTACCGATTCTGCCTTGGTTGAGGCTGCCTCTCTGAGTGACAGATACATTGCCGACCGTTTCTTACCTGATAAAGCCATTGACTTGGTTGACGAGGCAGCTGCAAAATTGAAAATGGAGATGACTTCAAAACCCAGTGCATTGGACGAGGTTGATCGAAGAGTTGTACAATTAGAGATGGAGAGATTGAGTCTTCAGAAAGCTGCCCCAACAGACAGGGGTGCAGCAAGCCGATTGACCTCAATCAATTCGGAAATTGAATCTCTGAAAGCAAAGCAGAGTGAATTATCTGCTCGTTGGGAAGCAGAGAGAGAAGACATGGATAAAGTTCAGCGACTTCGAGGAGAGATTGATCGTGTCAACATAGAGATTCAACAGGCAGAGAGAGACTATGATTTGAATAAAGCTGCAGAGTTGAAATATGGAACAGTTTTAGATCTCCAAAAGCAATTACAAGAAGCTGAACAAGAGTTAAACAATGCAGGTAGGAGTGAAAAGCGAATGCTCCATCCAGAAGTCACAGAAGCAGATATTGGAGAAATTGTATCCAAGTGGACAGGTATTCCTGTGTCAAAGCTCATGGCATCTGACAGGGAAAAGCTTTTACATTTGGCAGATGAACTTCATAAGCGCGTGGTTGGACAAGAAGAGGCAGTCGATGCAGTTGCAGATGCCATTCAAAGATCTCGAGCAGGACTGTCAGACCCCAACCGTCCAATAGCATCATTCATGTTCCTTGGTCCAACTGGTGTGGGTAAAACTGAGTTGGCCAAGACTCTTGCAGAATACATGTTCAATACAGAATCAGCAATGATACGTATTGATATGTCCGAATATATGGAGAAGCACACTGTCAGCAGACTTGTTGGTGCGCCACCAGGCTATGTTGGCTATGAAGAAGGAGGACAACTCACAGAGGCTGTCCGTCGCCGTCCGTATGCTGTCATCCTCTTTGACGAAATTGAAAAGGCACATGGGGATGTGTTCAATATTTTGCTGCAAATTTTAGATGATGGTAGAGTCACAGACTCTCAGGGAAGAGTGGTGAACTTTAAAAATGCAGTCATCATTCTGACCTCAAACATTGGCTCTGCATCTATACTGGAAGCCATGGAGACTGATCCAGACACAGTCAAGGAGCGAGTGACAGACCAAGTTAGAGTTCACTTTAGGCCAGAATTCATCAACAGAATTGACGAATTCATCATCTTCCAAGGACTTAAGAAGGACCAGATCAAGAGCATTGTAGAGCTCCAGGCCAAGAGAGTCCAAGAGCGCTTGGATGAGAAGAAGATGAAGATGGTCATTGAAGACTCGGCAATGAATCATTTGGCTGACCGTGGTTATGATCCAGCATTTGGTGCTCGGCCAGTGAAACGTGTAGTACAGCAAGAACTTGAGACGGCTCTTGCCAAGGGAATCTTGAGAGGAGACTTTGGAGACGGTGATACAGTGATTGTTTCAGCATCTGACAATCACTTGATCATTAGTAGAGATGGTGATCCATCACATTCCGTCGTGCAAGAAGACAATCCTGCAGAATTATCTGTCTAGATGTATTCCTACGATTGAAACAAAATGATATATTCTCATCAATACCAGTATCCAGTCTGAAAAACAAACGTGTAATGAAAATCATCACCAATCCACATGTCCACCGTTGTCAAAAGACGTTGACCGTACATGTCGTACATGTACCGCAGTAGGCAATTATCTTATCCATACTACAGATACGACAACCTAATACTGCATGTAACGGAATTCCCTATATTATATCTTTATTTACTACATATTGATCATGGTATACCCTGCCGTAATCGAACAGTGAAGAAGAAGATGATGAAATCTGCAAGACGTACCATTGCCATTCTACTTCTGTCCCACATGGTAGGCTGCGCCTTTGCTCATAGCTATTTCGTCGCCGATTTGAAAGCAGAAAATGGAACTTCGATTGCCAATGCTGAAGCATTCATCCACGATGGAGAGTGGACATGGGAGGTGAACTCGACCCTGCCACTGTCGACTGCGGGAATCGTCGATCGCAGAGGTGACGCTGCAAACCCAGAATTCACTGATCTTGTGGACTTGATTATTGATACAAAAATTAATCAGGTAGAAGATCTGTACCAGTATCAAGGAACCTTTGATGATAGTTCCATTGAAGTCAGCAACAAGCCAAGCCTGTTCAAGGAAGAGAGGAACATGACCAATGCTCTCCAGTTGGCTGGTCACATGTGCATGGGTCACATATTTGTTCTAGCAAATACAACAGAAGGATTTAGTGTGCATGCTCCATTAATGTACAGCAAGGATGGAGACTGCTACGAAGGAACAAAGACAACAACAATGAGAATGCCCATGGGTGGATCTACCTCCTCTGGGACAGATCATTCCCATGCAGGGGAAGACACAATGGATCATGACAATAGCGTGGGGCACTCTATGGTAGCAGGAACATCTGACGGCATGCTTGCCATGGTTTCCTGGTCCCTTGCTGCCATGACATTTGTTTCAACCCTCTGATATATTCAAGGTGCTGGATTGATGTCACCAAAGATGATTCAAGCAAGGATAGGGACAACCAAAGAGATTATCATCTTGAAGATCAGAGGATGTAGTTTTTAGTAAATTCCTTTATGCATAAACCCAAGACTATTGTGAGATGAAATACCAAAAAGGATCCTTACCTTTTGCTGCCTACTGTGCCATCCTCAGTCATAGAAAGAGCAACTTGCCTGGCAACAGATGTCCTCACCCACGTCCATGTTCCACACGTATGGTTCTGATACATCACTTATGGAAGGGTTCCTGATAGATTATTGGTTGTTTGTCCTGATTTTACAAGGATGATTTGAAAGGATCTTGCAAGATCTTGGCTCATCCTTTGGACCAAAAATCGAATCTTCTCAATAACTCTCATGATCTCCCCATCATGCTTGCGTATTTATTTAATATTGCTCAACATATACTAGAACACGTTATTCTCTGAGCCTGAGGCGAGAACCTCGAGTATTCCTTGGTTAGGTTGCATTCACTACATCCGAAGAAAGAAAGTCCTATCCTTGTTAAAACTCTCTATTGCCATTCTATATAATTTCAAAATAGTTTAAATATCTATTTCTGCTGTCTTTGGAAATGGGGGACGTTGATGCCTTGGTTCGGCACGCAGTGGAGCATGGTATTCTGGATGACCAGTTTGTGCAGCTTCAAAGTCTGCAAGATGAGTCCAATCCTGGCTTTGTGGTGGATTTAATACACCTATATCATGCTGATGCTTCCAAGAAAATGCAGCAGATTGAGGACATGCTTAATCAACCTGAAATAGGAGGTCAACAACTTGATGCTTGCGTTCATCAGTTTAAAGGGAGCAGTGCTAGCTTTGGGGCAGCAGAAATGACAAAAATTTGTATTGAATTCCGAGAAGCGTGTCATATGGGAGACATAAATACGTGCAAGGGTATTACTGCTCGGATGCGTGAAGCATATGGGAGACTGCAGACTGTATTGAACGAGTTTGAAAGACTCGAGACGGTGTAGAATGAATTACATTGTAATTCTACAAGAATGAGAGAACAAATGAACTTTTTTACAACGATAGTAATGGTGATCTATGTAACAAACGATATTTCCAGTACTATACACCGGACATTTTCTGCATGAGCAATGGAATATCATGCTCTTGCTCTGTGAGTTTGGGGATACCTGCCTCCAGTGCTGTGGTAACGTGTTTTAGTATCTCTTCCTCTGTATTTTCATCCATCCAAGTGCAGTACTGAGATGGTGTTAGTTTACTCCTAGCATATGGTGATTCTATTTCTGGAGGGCATCTAGAAAAGAGGTGGTGTAGGATGACGTGCTTTGGCAATGACTGATTCATGGCAGCCAGTTTGGACTCCATCTCATTTGCATCTTCCATGTATACAAGACGTACGAAGGATTTCAGAGACAGTATTGAGTCTGCTATAGCACTCCTGCCACTTCTATGTGATGATAACAGATGTTGCTCCAGGACGCTCTCAAACTCTGCTGCATCCTTGGCAATCTGGAGTCGCCCTGGACCTGTGAGTGGGCGAATCAATGAGACATGCTGTATCCAGCACTCTATCAAATCCATCGCCACTTTGTGAATCATTAAAAGTGACACAGAATCGATTCCCGTCGAGCCAAGTGATAGCATACATTTTGATGCGATTTCTTTTCGAAATTCTGAGAGGCTCATGTTCAACTCTGTAATATATGGGGATGCCTCAACAATTGCAGCTCCCGCCGCTTCATCCGCACTGAAATTTTGTGCATGTACTTTTTTAATACTATTCTTAAAATGCTCTGTCCTTGCCTTGAATATTGGCTGCAGAAGCTCATGGGTTGCCTGCCTGACAGCCTCAGCAGGGCCTTCAAGTGCCCTAGCAGCCTTGGCTGGAATTTTCCCCTGAATAATCACAGTATTCTTGAACAGCTCTTCGAGCGTTTTGGCAAGGGATAAGTTCTTTGACTGGGACGAATTACATCCTGTAGCAGCTGACAAAAGCCCTATGTCAGCAGTCATGTCTTTGGCATGTGCTGCAATACTCAGCAGGACACTCCCCAAGACAGCTGCACACAAGGCAGTGATTCTCTCTCCACCGGACTGCGAGTCCTTAATTTCTTCATGAAATCTCGCAGTGAGAGATTGGAGATCGACTTGGGAAGGCAGAGAGCGACTGCTGAATACCACTGCTGCCAAGCCATCAAGCCTTGATTGAACAGAGAGCAGGTATTCAGACTCCAGAGATGATATCACTGTATAATACTGATCCATCTGCTGATCCGTGACGCTATTCTTTCTTCCTTCCGTTGTCTCTTTCATGATACTCACGAGGGTCACCTCAAACAGTCCAGCCAACCTTGGATACCCACCAAGAAGGTTGTCCTTGACAAGAGGGCTCTTTGTCACCAACACTGCATCAAATACATCTTTGATGCTTTCCATGGAGTTTCTCCAGAATACATCAAATGGCCGGATGTCTATCAGCTCTATAAATTTAGCATGGGTCAATGGATCTTTCTTCTTCATCAATACCCTTTGCACACACCACATGCTCAGCAAGGCTTCTTTCAATGTGCCCATGGCATTGCCAATCTGCTCCCAAAGGGCATTGTGACTTGCCTGGGAAGAGATTTGGGTGAATGCAGAAGCCCCCATAGCAGATAAAGCAGATAACTTCTTTGCATCCAAAGCATTCATAAATACGCGCTTGACCCGTTGGACCATTGTTTCAATCAGATTCTCGAGTGAAGGCACCAACTCTTGCAAATTGTACAGAGCTTGCAAGGCACCCCCTATATCAGCCTGGTTTTTACTTTCTATACCAGCTTCTAACACAATCAGAATTTTTTCATGCACAAAAGATTTCGAATTGTTCACAAATCGAGTATTCTCATCACAGACACGGATTCCAGCAAGATTGGCATCGTTGCAAAGAACCATTGCTTCCGACAAAAGCCGTGCCACTTTTGATAAATCCAGCAAGTCGAGGTCCTCTGAATCCAACCCACTCTGTATTTTCTTGACAAGCTTGATCTGATTTGTTGTTTTTCTGAGCAGATCCACAGTTTCGTACAAATTAGCCAGTTGAACTGTCTTTACAGAGAGTTTTTTGCAAGGCTCAGACACTTCCGCTTTCACACGTGCTGCTACGCTTTGCAAAGACCGTATCGACAAGAAAAGCTTTTGAAAATCTTTCGAAGATTCTTTAAAGCGACTCGTTTCATCCAATAACAGATCACGATTGTCTAGTGCAAGAGACTTGATCTGGTTCTCCAAAATTGTAATCGAGTTTTGCAGTTTATTTATCTCCTCCTGAGGAGATACTAGCCCTTTCATGTCCCCATTTTGTAATTTGGATACTATTTCTAACGCATCTTGGTGCTTTTCTGCTATACGTGAGGATGTTGAGGTGACCATGATGTTGACAAACCAATCGTCACGTTTTTGCCAGTCTTCTGTTCATGATACTTACATGGGTATTAGATCTCAATATTTTCTTCCTTTGTTCAATAATACTGTGTTGTTAGTATTATAATAGCCTCAATGTAACAGGAATCTCCCATTTACAGTAGTCAAGGCCTTGTTTCCTTTCACATGTTGCTACTACATTGGGATCATAGGATCCACTGTTGGTTCACTCAAAAGATCCATCGGGTCTACATATTGTGGTACACCACTGGATGGAGATCCACTGTGTACAAATAAATCTCCAAAGACGGAATACACTGCACCAAAGGAAAGCAGAACAAAAAGAATAAAGGGGCCAAATGCTAGGAAGAAGGATGCACCCAGCTGAAGAAGTTGACTTCCACGAGGAACTAAACCTTCAAGACCTTCGCTATTCAAGTTCCTTGATCGCTCGAGCTGAGAATCATCCTCAGCAGGATCTGCCCCACCTGAAAATGAAGGTGGAGCAATCACCCCTGGGCGTGCAGGAGGTTCTTGTATATCCTCAATGCTGGAGATATTCCTCTTCTCAAGCTCTTTCTGGAACATATCAGTAACATCCTGCTCTTCATCTCCTCCAGCTGCATGAAATCAATCCTTGCTTGTGATATTTAACAGCAGGAGAATAAAGTAAAGGAGAAACCTCGTACCTCGAACAAGAGTGCTTCTCCTTGCATTCCTATGATTTATTACAGACACTCTGTTTAATACTACAGGGTAAGAACATGAAACTTGGAGACTTCCTCGCACATGTGATCTCGTCCTTCCATGTTGGACATGTCTACTTGTGGAGAGTACAGAAAAGGCAGAGGACGACATCCTTTCTCTGAAATAGATTTTCTTTATCTGTATATCGAGATTTTACTCAATTCTTTACAAACAAGCAGACACGACTCAATTGCTCGCAATTAAATGTAGTAGGTGATGATCTCATGAATTAGAGCTTCTTGGCCCTCTTTTTACTCGCTGGAGCCCTCATTGTAGCATTTCTCTTCTTTCCATTTGGTGATTTCGTTGTCTGGGTCCCAGTAAACGTGTTATACGGATGGACTGCTGCCCAAGAGCATATTGGACAGGTTGCAGGATCATGGCCTCTGGCAGGACACAACTCTCTCCCAAAATATATAATCTGCAAGTGGAGGTCATTCCAAGAGTCTTTGTCGAATAAGAACTTCAAATCAGCTTCTGTCTGTTCGACAGAGGATCCATCCGTGAGACCCCATCGTTGAGCCAGCCTGTGAATATGCGTGTCTACAGGGAATGATGGTTTTCCATGCACCTGTGACATGACAACACTTGCTGTTTTATGTCCGACACCTGGCAATGCCTCCAACTCCTCGAATGTTTTAGGAACGCTTCCACTGTGTTCGGTGACTAATTGAAGAGAGAGGGCCTTGAGATTCTTTGCTTTTGTTGGAGCCAAGCCTAGTGTACCAATCACTCGTTCAATATCTTTGACATCACAAGCCGACATTGCCTTTGCATCAGGACCCATGGAGAAGAGTTCTGGAGTCACTTCATTCACTTTAAGATCCGTTGTTTGAGCAGATAGAACGACAGCACACAAGAGTTGAAAACCAGACTCATGGTGCAGTGGGATGGGTGGATTTGGGTACAAAATATTCAATCTCTTTGCTATTTCAGAGGCTTTGGGGCGAAGCGTAGCTTCGTTCGTCCGCACGTTGATGGAAACTGGCTTCTCCACGACCTTTTTCATACTCTTGAGTGCTTTGACTGCAGATACTGATGTATGTTGTTGTCTCTTCACACCCACAGTACGACGATGCGCAAGGGCACCTGCAGCTAATCCTCTGGAAGATTCTTTTAATACTGCACGGACAATAGATTTTGACTCACGACGAAAGAACCTACGATATGTGCCATGTACAAAACTCTTTGGGAGGCTCAAGAGTGTACTGCCATACGAATACACTGCTCGCTGGATCGAACCTATCGTGTTCATCAATCTTTCTTTTTAGTATGCTCGTATATCACTCTTCCTACAGACTGTCAATATAGTGTATCTACGGATTGAGGAGGGACATTTTCCTACAGAGACATGTCAGACACTGTATCCCAGAGATATCTGATCCATCAGAGGTTCTTCTTGTCCAATCTATATAGTATAATCGTACATCTGTTTGAATGATTACGCATTAATAAAGGCAGATGCCGTGACGTGGTAAAGAGAGAAAAGCACACAAGAGGATTTCAAACCTAGAGAAATGGTTTCATCTGATGATTGGCTGAAACCAAATGCGTAGACGGCGGCATGTTCTTTCCTCACAATATCATCGATTTCAACCTCCTTGGGTTGACATATTCTCATTAATTTAAGATAAATATGGGTGCTTATAAAGTACGTATCATAACGTTCTGTTCGAAAGGCTCTCTTTCGTTGCATTATGGCTGCTGGCCAATGTGTCTTGTTTCATATTGTCTCATACACTCTCCTCGGTTGATCTGACCTGTTGTTTATTATTTCTATTGTAGTACGTTGAAGAGCTCTGGAAGAAGAAGCAGAGCGATGTGCTCCGCTTTCTTCAGCGTGTGCGCTGCTGGGAATACAGACAGCTCCCTAGCATCACCCGTTTGACGCAGCCAAGCAGACCAGACAAGGCTCGCAGACTTGGTTATAAGGCTAAACAGGGATATGTTGTATATCGTGTCCGTGTCCGCCGTGGAGGACGTAAGAAGCCAGTCAACAAGGTATGTTTGTAGAATGATGCGGCGGAGCCGCTTTGTCGTTATTTCAAGAGATATCCCTCGATGGATGCTACTAGAAACAGCAAATTATGAGTTGTATAATGAAGATGGACCGTTTTAACCATGGCTCGGTGTATGTTGCAGGGTATTGTTTACGGAAAACCAGTCAACCAGGGTATCTCCCAGTTGAAGCCTGTCAGAAACCTTCGCAGTATTGCCGAGGAGCGCGTAGGACGTAAATGTGGTGGACTTCGTGTACTGAGCTCTTACTGGATCAACGAGGATGCTGTCTACAAGTACTTTGAGGTCATTTTGGTTGACCCAGCCCACACTGCTATTCGCAACGACCCTAGAATTAACTGGATCTGCAACCCAGTTCACAAGCACCGCGAGCTTCGTGGACTTACTACAGCTGGAAAGAAATACCGCGGTCTTCAAGGCAAGGGACACTTGTATACCAAGGCTAGACCTAGTCGCAGAGCAACATGGAAGCGTAATCAACGTGTGTCTCTCAGACGTTATAGATAATTTTTATATGTGCTGCGCACCTGCAGCTTGATGTAAATCATATATATATCCTAGATGAAAAACGTTAGTCCATGATGCCTCACGTAGTCTCCTACTTCTCCAAATAATATTCTACTACTGCAAGTTCCTTGTGGTTCTTTGAAGAAAAGAACAACAACAGGATGATCAAAAACATACTCAATTAAAAATTCTCTACGGAGACTCATATATATAGAAGAATATTGAATCACAAAAGTTCATATTCAAGTTACAGGAGTAGGGTGTATCGCTGCTCCTCGTGCTTTGGATTTAACGAATGGTAAAAATCATGAAGACCTCCGTCTCCAACGCTTGCACGTATCAGTCGTCTCGAGTACATCGATCACGTGTAATTTATCATGTGAGATCTTCTAGATCCAGGAGAGTGGCAGTAAATGCGTCAAAGGTATGCATCGTACTCTTATTGTTTCATTCCCTCTACTGTAATACACACTTGGTGTTACTACCACTACTCTAATACAACAACAACAATGATGCAGTCTCCCCCGGTGCATTTTGATAAGGATGGTTATGAACGTGTATCGAAATCAGCTCTGGTGAAAAACATGGAAGAGTATAGGGCCATGTATGATAAGAGTGTGACTGACCCCAATGGATTTTGGAGAGACATTGCCCTTGAAAATTTTTACTGGGAGACTCTCCCGGATGAGAAACACATGTCATTCAACTTTGATGTCAGAAAAGGGCCTATTTATTCATCATGGTTTGCAGGAGGTCGTACAAACATATGTTACAATGCGCTAGACAGACACGTACAGGAAGGTCATGGTGATAGAACCTGCTTGATATTTGAGGGGAATGATGTTGGAAGGACCTATAGCATGACATATGCTCAAGTTCTGGATGAAGTATCGAGAGTAGCGAATTGGTTGAGGTCTGTTGGGGTTGGTAAAGGGGATACTGTTGCGCTCTACATGCCCATGGTGTGTGAGCTTCCAATTGCTATGCTTGCATGTGCTCGTATTGGTGCCATCCATTCTGTAGTTTTTGGAGGATTCTCGGCGGATGCGTTGGCAAGTCGAATGGTAGACTGTAAAGCAAAGGTTCTGGTCACATCAACCGCAGTGATGAGAGGGAAAAAGGCCATCAATCTCAGCAGCATTGCACGGCACGGTCTGGAAATCGCCGCAAAAGAAGGGCATGCAGTTCCTCACGTATTAATGCATCATAATAAAGATCCATCCCTGGATATTAGTCCAAAAGAGGGAGATGTTGTGTGGCAGGATGTGATCCCACAGCAATCTGCTCAATGTGAGGTAGAATGGATGGATGCAGAAGACCCCTTGTTTCTACTTTATACCTCTGGTTCAACAGGAAAACCCAAAGGAGTACTCCATACAACGGCTGGATATATGGTCTATGCGGCTACGACATCGAAATACAGCTTTGCCATGCATCCAGGAGATGTGTTTTGGTGCACTGCTGACTGTGGCTGGATTACAGGACATTCGTACCTGGCA
>PJEL010001840.1_pt1 | contig 20360 bp, 19 predicted proteins | sample 1853271 | NCBI WGS metagenome assembly PJEL01 (sample SAMN08108733, study PRJNA415343) | Invertebrate metagenome, whole genome shotgun sequencing project. | host: Globobulimina | place: Sweden: Gullmar Fjord | collected 2015-08
AAATTTTTGGAAATTTGTTGGGAAACATAGTGTCACACACATGTCATGTACTTGCTAATCCGTAGCCATCAAATTTGGAGGCTTATGGGCCATATGCAAAACGTATTGTGGCCTTGCCCGCATGCCATGTGCGATAATCGTCTTCTCACGACATACTACTTACATACTACAGGAAAATGGTATCATCCAGGGAGAGGATGAGGGTGATGCTGCCGGAAAAGAGCTCCATGGGGCACCTGAAACATACCAGGATGGAGAGTTTTACCAAGCACTGCTCAGCGAGTTCTTGGAGAGCTCTACAAGTCAGTTGACACAAAAACTTCACAAAGAACCAAAGAACAGAAAAATTGTCGATCGAAGGGCTTCAAAAGGGAGAAAAATAAGATACCATGTTCATGAGAAATTAGTCAATTTCATGACCCCCGATGAAGCTGATGTTCCAGAGTATGCATCCAGAATATTTGCTAATTTATTTGGTCACAGAAGACCGCAGGAAGGATGAATCATACTAACAAATATTGTAAGAGTATACAGAGATGAAAAGTTATTGGACTGTCTCTCCAGTCCAGAGGAGTTTTTGCTGCTTTGCAAACTTCTCTAAAGTATCTGCATCGCGAGACCCTTTGAATTTTTCCTTCGACTCTCCACCATAGACTGACTTGATAGTTGGAAATCCTTTGATGTCGTTTGCATCACAGACTGGCCTCAACGTTTTGTCTGTACAGTCCACACTAGCAATCACAACTCCTTTTTCTCCCTGCAGTTTCTGACCCAGGGCTTCCCAAACGGGCAATAATCGCTTACAATGACCACACCAGGGAGCATAGTATTTAACAATATACACTGATGTGCCATCACCCACTGATTCGTCATATTCTTGGGCACTGGTGAAATGTTTGACACCACCACTTGACCCAAGGACACATGCTCCCAAGCAGACCAAGGCCAAGCATACAACTGCAAATGATGATAATAACCTCATGTTTGTTTTATTTTCATTTGTCAAGATAGCAAAATGTCCACGGACGCCTGCAACAACCATGTTTTCGTTCAAAGTATTTGGATCCAATTGGATCGGTTGCGCAACCGAGCTCGATTCCATTTGAATTTTTTAATTCCAAAAAGCTGAAACCAACTCATTGTGAATTCTACTGTAATAGACAGTCTACGTACGTAGGGCACTCCCACGGATCCTTGGGAATTTCTAAATATCTTTTCTTACTCTAAAGAGCGTATCTTTCTGTTGTATATAGACATCATGAAAGAAATTGCTATTCACTCGTAGGCTACTAGAGCAAAGTTGGTTGTCGTGACGAAACCACTTGGATCTTTAATTAGGAAGGTAGAATGCACACGTATAATACTAATAATAGGATGCTTGGCAACTCCTATCCTCCAGGCACCTTTCGGAGGAATAAAGGGCATGCCTGGAGGGATACTCGACTACACTCTAGTTGTATGGCTGGGTTGACTATCTTTGGCATTTTACTACTCATTTTGCTGAACCTTCAGAAATGGGGAAGCTACAAAAGTGATGGAAACTATCCGACAGATACAATGTCGAGGGGATATGCGGATGCATTCAAGGAAAGAGCAGATGTCTTCGCTGGAGGTGGTCAGCAACAGGGCCTTGAGGTTGGTGAGGTAGATACGCGGCCGAAAAGTGATATTTTGAAAAGCACTCTAGTTATTTATGTGTATAATGCTGAGGATGAAGAGCAAGAAAGGAGTTTTGCCTTCTTCCTGAGGTACGGCCTTACAGAGGATGGACCAACATATAGGATCATTGTTACCAATGGTCCCCACATTAAAGCATTTCCTCGACTTCCATCCCTTCCGAGTAATGCGCAGTACTTGAAAACTTCACTCTGTACAACCACTTGGGGAGCAATAGATGCTGTTCACAGGGCTTTGAACACCCAAGACTTTGACTATTTTGTCATTGTGGACTCTCATGTCCGTGGTCCTTTCCTGCCATCATATGTATCTGGCATGCACTGGACTGAAGCTTTCACTCGTAAATTGGTTAGAAAAGTAAAAATGGTAGGATCTACGATATCATGTGAAGGTGCTCCAAAGGATGGAAACGCTGCTGGGGAGTGGAGAGGAAATCCATATGTCAAGTCACATGCATGGGCATCTGATGCAGAAGGCTTTGCAAGGCTGATGGCACAGCAAGGAGTCTTCCGATGCCATAAAACAAAATGGGACACGAGATACTACTCTGATGCTGGGGCAGCGCTGACAATGTTCAAGGCAGGCTGGACAATTGATACGCTCATGTCACGGTATCAAGGAGTGGATTGGACTTTGCCAGGGACATGGCAGTGCAACCAGAGGGTGCCTGCTGACCTTGAAAAACATTATGACGGTATTAGTATTCATCCGTATGAAGTTCTCTTTGTTCCCATAAAATCTACCTATGCCGCTGCTCAGTGGTCGTATTCAGAAATGGCCGATAGATATGAGAAATGGCTGGATCTGCATTTGAGACAAGAAGGCATGGTCAAAGAAATTCAGAGCAATGATTGGATTTCCAAACACTGGACACACAAGAGAGAAAAACTGGTAACTATGAACACAAGAGGACCAGATTGTTTCGATTTCGAATACTATACTAGCAATAACCCCGAGTTGGGAAGTTGGCAGAACAATGAAATGGCGTTGTGGGAACATTTCCTCATGCTTGGGCAGTTTCAGGGCAAACGATACAGGTTCACCTGCCCATTCCATGTTGGAAACTCATATCGTATAGCGTATGTTTTGTCCAGAGGATCTAGATGCTTTGATCATGAGTACTATGCTGAGCAGCACAGAGATTTAGCCAAGGCAGGTTTCAATACCAAGGAGCTCCTCTTTGAACACTTTGCAGAGTTTGGCCAGTTTGAAAAGAGAAAAGTTAGATTTACCTGCGCAGACACAATGGATGACCTGCCTTTAGGTTTCGACAATGCCCCAATATCTGGATCTGGTTTCCTATCGAAAGTAGATCAGAAGAGTGAGCAACAGGAGACTGAAAGAAAGGCTGCAATTCAGCGGGCAGCCATGCTGCGGCAACGGGGTGATGCCAATGATGAGCTCACTCAAGCAGTCAAGGGAGCACTCGTTGAGGAGGCTGCAAAGGACATAATAAAGCTCAAATCACGTGGTAAGCTCCGATAGTGTTGGTATTAGTTTGTACGAATAATTACAATATATTTAAGATTGAAAGATACAAGCCTATATATATCTAGTGTCCCTTCTTCTTCTGCATCTTTCTGGCATAGAACTCCAGCTCCTTTCCTTCCAGGATGTATCCATCAGCACGTCCGCACTGTCCTGGACGACTAGAAATGCAAGCATAGAGACGACCGATGGCAAACTGGTCATCAAGGGCCTGGTCCAATTTGCGGTTCTGGTTTCTCTGCCTGAGCTTGCGCTTAACATGGTTGCTCTGCTTCTCCTCTTCAGTCTCGGCAGCAGCTGCTCCCTTTTTCTTCAAACCTACATCAACACCATAGTGCTGTTTGTACCATTGCTTGAATGGAGCAGCATCTACTTGCACAATGGCGTTCTTGACAAGAGTCTGGGTACGGACCAACTCGTTGTTGGAAGCATTGTATACGACGTCCAAAATACGAGTCTTACGGGTGGTAGCCTCAGATCCCCATGAGAAATTTCCAGCATCAAGACGGAGGGCACGGAATTTAGAGTTTCCTCCACGCACACGCACACGTCTTACACAGACGTTGGAAGACAATTTAGTATTGGCAGCGACACGTCCGAGTTCGAACCTGCATTCATACGCATCCAGTTATAATAATATCCATGATAAAATAGATAATCAACGCAAAATAGGCCAGCCTGGAACTCAATGAGAAAACACGAGTGCCGCTCTCCCCACATTTCGGCGGCACTCTCAGGCAAACAAAAAACATCATATCAACTCCTATCACACGACGTACTTTCTCTTCTTTCTCCATTTATTTTGCTTTCCACCGGTAGCACGGCGCTTATGAAGTGAATCACGGGAGATACCTGCGCAAAATAATAGACAAAAAGTTAGCCTTCATTTCCTCAAGTTTTCCCCAAGAGCAAGGCTCAGATTGATACTCAGATCAAATGCATATACTATGATTAAATCATTGAGTAAATATCTGCTACGGAACGACACATCCATGCTCTAGACAACACAGTGTCAATTCCTGACGGCGGCTTCGCCATCCCCGTTGCACTAAAAGCAACGTCAAGAGCCAGCATTCAACTACTATACGTACCCATAGTGACAGTGTACTATATAATTGCTGTCAGAATAACAAAAATATATCCTTAGATGGAGAAGCGGGAGAGTTAGTAGCAAAAGTATTCGTCAGAGTCTCGCCACGGGAAATGTTTTGGTTTCCGCTAATGTTTGTACCTTTTTTTTCTTTTTTTTGCCTCACGATCGCGATATACATGGATGGATGCATTATCTCATTACTGTAGACACAATTTGTATACCTTTTGTCGGAGGATACACCAAAACAACATGGCACTGAGGTCTCTTGCGCTTCAGTTGGGTGGGCGTATGTCCTTGGAACCCGTTCCAGCAGCTGTCAGTTCTGTGACAGAGATGCTCTGCTTAAATAGAAACTATATAGAAACAGTTATGCGTAGCATTTGTTCATCAAACGTAGTATCAAAGTCTCCAGCAGAAGCTGGTGGTCCACCAAAAGGGTTCTCCTCTATGAAGAGACGATTCAAAGTCACTGGGTCTGGAGCAATCCGTTGTATGAGCCCAGGATTTGTTCATAAAAGGTTTAATAAGAGTAATAAGCGGCTAAATAGACTATCAAAGGGTATCTTGGTGCCCCCTACATATGAGAAAATGATGAAAAAACTAGGCTTTGGGTCGAGAAGATTTTGATTACTGGGTGTCACAAACTAGTAAATCTAGGACAGCGTATAGTTCTTCTACTGTAAACTGAGCATCGGATAGTATTTTACCCATACGTACGATCCCATCACGCGTGTCTGTGTATTCTTGGTACTCTGGCCGAACAGTGAGGGACAGAGCTTTGAGAATGACAAGGCACACCACAACCCACTGCTTTGACTGAAATGCAGGGAGTGATTGATCCATTCGGAATGAGTATATAACTTTAGATATATCGTCCCCAATATTCTTCTTGTCGGGTGCCGCATTCAAGCTTGTTGTGAGCGTTTTGCAAGCAATACTGATAAAACTCTGCATGGCATTCATCACCTCTGGAACCTGTGGTACGCTCTTCCTTTCCTCGTCGAGCGGTATGATACGTTTTCCAGATATATATTCTATTGTGTAATCTGTAATCCATAGATCGAAAAAGGAAAATAACTCGGTAAAGAACGTCTTGTGACACTGAATGTTGACATTATCTTCTTCATCAGACAAAAGGTCTGCATCACTCAGAAAGCTCACATTATCGTCGTCGTAGTCATGTTCATTCTCATTATCATCACTTGTATCCAAAGTAGATTCCCAAATCTCTCTAGGTAGGGACGATTCTAGATGTGGAAAATACCGTGAAGTTCCTTGTTTCATCGTCCTTACCAATTCTCTATCAATCCCTCCAGCTTCATTCATTTCTTCAGAAACCATTTTCAATGTTCCGAATGTATCTCCGAGAGATTTTATCTCATCATCTATTGGCCCCTTTGGGTCTTCAATCTCAAACACAAACGTTGCCTTGCCATTTGTCTCTTGTGTATTTTCTTCTTCTTCTTCTTTACTTGTCTGGGGTGTATTGTTTTCATCCACATCAACTGTCTCTGCAAAATGAACTTTCTTCTCTTTTACTCCACGTTTCGAGGATACACGGTATCCTTCTATAGCTTCAGCATCGTATGACGGTGTTTCAGATTGATGTGATGTGGAACCTACTGGATCCCTCTCTTTCACAACAGCCTGCATAATCGGCACCTTTTTCGTCCCTGCAGCAAGATCGCCCTCCTTTGCATGCACTGCATCCTTCCTATACCCTGTATCTTCAACATTCCTCCCAAGTTGCATATTCCTTTCTTTCTTTGCAAGTTCATATAAAGCAGTAAACCGTCTCAAAGCTTCATCTGTGCTCCCAAGTTTTGCCATGTGCTTTTTGACTCCTTCAGCACATTCCATTGAACAGCATCCTTCCAACTTTCTAGCAGGTTCTCCACGACATCCCGGATATCCACAATATCCTCCAAGTATTCGTTCTTCCAACGCAAGTTCAAATTCCACCCCAGACATGCATCTTGTATTCTTCCACAGTTTCCCTTGATCTATTGGTTCTAAAGATGATTCAATACCATTATTATCTAAGAGTTTGAGCATTGATCGATACACTGCTTTTGAACGCATGCGTTCAATGCGATCCAGAGTGTCCTTGGAACCTGAAGAAGAAGCACTCATTTCGACGTGTAGAATGCTACAGAGAAATGATCTTTGAGAAGAAGATCACCATGTATTGCAATACTACAGTAATATTTAGATTTGTAGTATCCATCCCATGATGATGTTTCTTGTTCAAGGGCAGTCAGAATCTCTTTTGAAACTAGGAAGGACAAGGTCCAATGCATTCGATGCCTGGAATGGAATCTGTGGAATCATTTTCTACAAAAATAGGTCTAGATGGTGCTGAACATGATCATGGTGGCACAACCTTGCCTCCAACAACAGGCCCCCTGCATCTACAGACTCACAGACTGTGAGCTCACATGTGTTTGGCCGGAAAAAAGTTAAAACAAGTCAGGATCTTGATAGAGCCTTGACGTGCATAAACGTGTGTCATGTAATAGAAAGATTAAAACATATAGAATGTCTTTGCAGGAAATGCAGCAATATGGCCAAGCGGAGCATTCTCCTCTGGAGGGTACTGAACAGAAAACGTACAGCCAAAACTCGACACGGGCGTCCTCCATAACGAACCAGAGTCATGAGCTCTTGTTGAGATGGTCGACTAAAATTATCACATTTTTAAATAACTTGACAATGGAGCAAACAACGGGGAAAACAAAGAAGAAAGCAGCAATGCCCTACTCTGCTTTTGCAAAACCAAAGGCACTTGCGTTTTTCTTTCGAAAGAGTTATGGATTTCTCCTGGCAGGTGGGCAGTCAGAGATTGGGTTCATCACGAAAAAGATTGTGGACCAAGAGACGGGTCAGACTCGGTGGTCGGCTCCGTACTTTATGAAAGGGCATGGAGTCAGCCTTGGATTTACTCTTGGAAAGCTGCAGAGTGGTCTCTGCCTTGCGCTGATGAATGATGAGGCTTTGGAGCATAGTCTGCAGTCGAATATAAAGTTTGGATCCAAGTTTAGATTTTTGATTGATATGGATGGGGCATATATACGACCAGTTATGTTGGACTCTACTGCTTTGGAAGATAATGTGATTCAGGATGGGCATGGTGGTCTGATTGCAAAATATTTCAGAATGCATGCGATGATGGCGGATATAACTTTAGATTGGGCTCGTGTTGTGCCTCATACGTTTTTGAACAAGTCCGTGTACGGATCGAAGTTGACTGGAGAGGAGATTCTCAGTGGAGATGTGGCACCCCCGAATGAGTTTAGTGGTGTCATTGATCTTTTGAATAGGTTGTCAATGTATGGAGATACAAAGTCTGTGCAGAAGAAGGCCCGTCTTGAACAAAAGCGAAAACCTTCTCCATTCAACTAGAGTTTGTACAAGATAGATACAGGAAGATTTTATTTACAATTGTTGTTACATGAAACTGACATGGTAAACGTATTCTGACCACCTCGGCGACTGATCCAGGTAATGTCGATTATTTGCTAGCAAGCTCTGATGTCTCCTCTTGAGCTTCTCCTGAGGCAAGAGGGTCGTCACCAGCATTAATTGAAACGAGAAGATCTCCAGCATCTAATTGATCTCCCTTGATGACAGCAACGTGTCGTACTGTACCAGAGCATGGTGCAGCAACAGAGGTTTCCATCTTCATTGCACTAAGCACGACCAGTGTTTCACCTGCCTGTACACTGCTACCTGGCTTGGCTTTCACGTCAATGACCTCTCCAGACATTGGAGATGCTACCGACCCGATATCAGATGGATCTGCTTTATCTCTTGCCTGTATTTTAGGGGCCTGGCCTTGCTGGGACTTGTTTGTGTCTCTAACTTCAACGACTCTTGGGATGCCATTTGCCTCAAAGAACACTTCCCTCATACCAGAAGGCTGCAATTCTCCCTTTGCCTTGTATTTAATATTGACAACGTTTCCTTTTGAAAGTTCAACATCAACATCCTCGTCTACATCCAAAGGAGCAAGGAAGGCACGTGTTGGAAGATGTTCTACATACCTGGAGAACTCACCCTTGAAGGCCATGTATTCATCAAAGACCTTTGGATACATGGCAGCTGAGAGAAGATCTCTATGAGAAATCTTAGTACCCTCAAACTTTTCTTTCAGGGCCGTGTGAAGATCATTCGTATTCACTGGATCGAGTGAAGCTCCTGGACGGCCATTGATTACTGGCTTATCTTTCACAACACGAGACCGCAGAGGCTCTGGGAAGCCTCCAACTGGATGTCCAATGTGCCCTTGGAGGAATTCAACGACTGAAGATGGAAGACTCAGGCCTTCGGCTTTTTCCACAAGACTATGCTCGTCCTCTATCGAATTAGACACCATGAATTGTGCGAGGTCGCCTACTACTTTGGAAGATGGTGTCACCTTGACAATGTCGCCCAGTGCCCTGTTTGCTGCTGCGTATGCATTTTTCACCTTCTGCCACTCTGATCCAAGACCTAAACTTTGTGCCTGGAACTTCAAATTTGTGTATTGACCTCCTGGCATCTCATGATAGTACACCTCAGATGATGGTGATCTCAATGTTGACTCAAACGGAGCATAGAGTTGTCGTGTGCCATCCCAATAATCAATGAGTGAAAGCAGCTCCTCTGGGTCAATGCCCGTATCTAATTCAGTACCTCTTAATGAATGCACAAGTGCTCCCATGGAGGGCTGGGAAGTGGTACCACTCATTGAATCAATACAGCAGTCAACAAGATCAGCCCCGGCAGCAGCTGCAGCAAGTTGTGTTGCGACTCCAGTACCTGCAGTGTCGTGGGTATGGACGTGAATTGGCACATCCGGAAATCTTTCACGCAATGCTCCAACGAGAAGGGTGGCAGCTCTTGGTTTCAAAAGACCAGCCATATCTTTGATTGCCAATGAGTGGGTTCCATGGGCGACTAGTTGATCAGCCAGGTTGAGATAGTACTCCAATGTGTACTTTGTTCCAGCAGGGTTGGTGACATCGCCAGTATAGCAAATAGTACCTTCTACTACACCATCGGCTGCTCTAACGGCATCCATTCCGAATTTGAGCTGATCAATATCATTCAATGAGTCAAACACTCTGAAGATATCAACACCTGCTCTTCTAGCCTCTAGCACAAACTCATTCACGACATTGTCAGCGTAGGTCGTGTATCCTACTGCATTGGCTCCTCTCAATAGCATTTGGAATGGGATGTTTGGGATCTTTTCCCTAAGAAGTTCAAGTCTTCGCCATGGGCATTCATGTAAGAATCGAAGCGCAACATCAAATGTAGCACCACCCCACATTTCCAAAGACCCTGCATTCCTGAGAATATGAGACGTAGCAGGTGCTGCTTTCAACATATCATGAGTTCTCATACGAGTTGCAATCAAAGATTGGTGTGCATCTCTCATGGTGGTATCTGTCAACAATACACCTCTATTTTCTCTATGCTCCCGAACTGCTGCTGCCCAGCCATCTGGTCCTTTCTGCAACAAGACATCTCTCCAACCACCTGGAACAATGTTTGGATCCGAGTTTCTTGGAATGATAGGATCTACAGGGGAAATTTTGGATGGTGGTGGTCCAATGGCACCAGGATGGTTTGGCCCATTCACAATCATCTCTGCCAGATATGTCAGTACCTTGTGGCTTTCCTGAGATCCCGATGTTCCAAAGTCAAACAGACCTGGATTATTTTCAATAAAAGACGTCGTGGCTTCTCCAGAGAGAAACTCTGGGTGGTGGAAGACATTCTCCAGGAATGGAATATTTGTCTTTACCCCACGAACCTGGAATTCATACAAGGCTCTTTGCATCTTCTGAACAGAAGCTCCAAAAGATGAGGCTTTGCAAATAACCTTCACCAAGAGTGAATCATAGAATGGAGATATGGTATTTCCAGACCCCATGGCACCATCCAGACGAACACCTGGTCCTCCAGCTGATCGGTACGACGTGATTCTACCAAAATCAGGTTGGAAGTTTCTCTCTGGATCTTCAGATGTCACACGGCACTGAATAGCAAATCCATTTGGCTTTGGAACATCCTCTTGTGTTGCAAATCCGATATCAGCGAGGGATTTGCCTCCAGCAATCTTGATCTGGGCCTGAACGAGATCAACTCCGGTAATCTCTTCAGTAACTGTGTGTTCCACCTGAATCCTTGGATTGACTTCAAGGAAATAATGTTTACCATACTTATCCACCATGAATTCAACTGTACCAGCATTACGATATCCACAATGCTTGGCAAGCTTAACAGCGTCGGTGTACAACTTTTGTTTCACCTCTTCTGGCAAGTTTGGAGCAGGAGCAATCTCCACAACTTTCTGATGACGTCTCTGAACTGAACAGTCTCTCTCATACAAGTGTATCACATTACCATGATTATCAGCGAGAATCTGGATTTCAATATGACGAGGATCTTCCACAAACTTTTCCACAAACATGGCTCCATCACCAAATGCAGCAGCAGCTTCATTAGAAGCTCTCTGAAACAGTTCATCCATCTCTTCAGCACCACGTACTACCCTCATTCCTCTACCACCACCTCCAGAACGAGCCTTGATCATTACAGGATATCCAATTTGCCCTGCAAAGATCTTTGCTTCATCTGAAGTCATGATTGGCTCATTTGTACCCTGAACAACAGGCACGTTGCATTCCTCTGCCATTTTCCTTGCAGCAGTCTTATCACCCATTGCATCAATAGTCTCTGGAAGTGGACCGACAAACGTAATACCATGAGCAGCGCATTCCCTCGCAAAGTTTGCATTTTCTGATAGAAAACCGTATCCTGGATGAATAACATCAACTCCTTGAGCCTTTGCCAGCTCCACAATACCAGTATAATCGAGATAGCACTGCACTGGAGTCATATCCTTGCTACCAACTTGATAGGACTCATCAGCCTTGAAACGATGAGGCTGCAGTCTATCAGCAGCACTATAGATTGCAAGCTACATCAAAACACGCACATGGTATTACCACACTAATCTATTGCAGAATTAACTCGAATACCACGTACCGTCTGGAGGCCAAGCTCAAGACCTGCTCTTGTAATGCGAACAGCAATTTCTCCACGATTCGCCGCCATTATCTTTTTAAACGGAGTTTCCGTATCTAAAGATACCTATAGTATCATAAACATGTGATGTTCAAATGCATGCACGTCTAGATGTCCAGAATTGGCTTCGCCGCATCCGTCATGGGAGGGTCAACAGTCTTCCCCACAGCCCGTACCTTTCCATTTGGAGATGCTTGATTTGCAACCACCATGGTATATCTTCTCTCCTGGACTCGTCTAGCCACAGAAGATTTGATGCCACGGATAGTTCTGTGACTCAAACAGTTCTGGCTGGACAGACACCCTCGACGAGCAAGAGGCCGACCGACCATTGCCGGAGAATGAGTCAAACGAGATTGCATATTTGCAATATTCATACTTAGTTTTCCATTAAGCAATGTCTATAGTTCATGTATCTCAATTATTCATGCCAATGGCTTGACCTTCATTCCAAGGGAAGGGAACTGGCCAGTTCATGAACTGGTGAATCCCACTTTGATATCCTTTTGATTGGATTGTCACAGATCGCGGATATATATATCAGTCTGCACATGTTCTCAGTTGATAAATATATTGATATTGTACCATTGGTACACGAATGTACCATTATATGTTACAGTAAATAATAGATACCAAGTTCTTCAAAGTTCAGACACAGTTGTGTGGTACTCTGTCACCACAATTCTGTCACGACGCATTACAGGAGGAAGGAATTCCTTTGTAAAACTATTTCATTATATTGTCAGTAACGTCGCAATGCCTCAAAGAATGGTTCACTCGGCAGTGAGTTCTAGCCTCCTGCGTGGGATACATTCTCGAGTCCCTGTGCCTGGCACATGTGCATCATTTGGTCGTACATTGTCCTTATTTCATCATCAAATCCCACGAGTTCATCGAAACTCGTACCATACGAAGTGTATGGCGATGGCTGGGCAGGGAGAGAAAAAGAGTGGACAGAAGCAAAAGAGGAAGAGTAAAGAAGATGCCAGTCCTTATAGCAAGACTGTGAATCTCCCGGCGACATCATTTGACATGCGAGCAAACTCTATTGTGAAAGAGCCTCAAATTCAAGAGTTTTGGGAGGAGCATGGGGTGTATGAAGAACTTGCCATCCAGAGAGAGGGAGAGGCCTATGTGCTGCACGATGGACCTCCATATGCGAATGGTGACTTGCATATTGGTCATGCACTAAATAAGATTCTCAAAGATTTCATCAATAGATTCCAGCTGCTACAAGGGAAGAAGGCAAGGTATGTTCCCGGATGGGATACCCATGGGCTTCCAATTGAGCTCAAGGTCCTGCAGTCTATGAAAAGCTCTGAACGTCAGAGCCTGACTCCAGTGAAACTGAGAGAAAAAGCGAAATCATTTGCTTTAAAGACAGTAGAGTCTCAAAAAGAGCAGTTTAAGAGGTATGGTATCTGGGCTGACTGGGAAGATCCATATGTGACGCTGCAGCCAGAGTACGAGGCTGCGCAGTTGAAGGTGTTTGGGAAAATGGTAACCAACGGTCATATATATCGTGGCCGTAAACCAGTGTACTGGAGTCCCTCATCTAGAACTGCGCTTGCAGAGGCTGAATTGGAGTACCCAGAGGGCCACACATCCAGATCTATCTATGTCGCCCTTCCTGTAGAGAGTCCAAGTGCTCAGGCTTCTGTGGAATTGAAACAACACTTGGATGGTGCCGTGATTGCCGTGTGGACGACGACTCCATGGACAATTCCTGCAAATTTAGCTGTTGGAGTGAATGAAGATCTGGACTATGTGGTTGCAGAGATGAGTCCAGCATCTCCCGACACTCTCTGCACTGGAGGGAAGGTGGTTGTGGCACAAGATTTGATTCCGGTTCTTGAAGAGAAGCTACAGGTGAAAATGAACGTGTTATGCTCTTTCAAAGGATCCGAAATTGATGGAACAACATATAAACACCCTTTGTTTGATAGAGTGAGCCCAGTTGTGATTGGTGGAGACTACATCACAACTGATGCAGGTACTGGCCTTGTACACACTGCCCCTGGCCACGGTCAAGACGATTACATCGTAGGGCAGAAATATGGACTCCCACTCCTGTCTCCTGTGAATGATGCTGGAGTATTCACAGATGAGGCAGGGCCATTTGAGGGTCTTCCTGTCCAGAAAGAGGGGACTGAAGCAGTGATACAGGCCCTCAAGGATGGGGGTTTCTTGCTCTGTGAGGAAGCGTACGAGCACAAGTATCCATATGATTGGAGAACGAAAAAACCAACCATTACTAGAGCCACAGATCAATGGTTTGCATCTGTAGAGGGTTTCAGGCAAGATGCTTTGGAGGCCATTAGGGGGGTCAAGTGGATTCCAGAATCTGGAGAGAATCGCATCACTTCCATGACAGAAGGCAGATCCGACTGGTGCATTTCTCGACAGAGGACTTGGGGAGTTCCCATTCCTGTTTTTTATGATATTGAGACTGGAGAACCTCTGATGAATGAAGAAACAATATCGCATATCGTGTCCATTGTTGAGAAAGAGGGCACGGATGCTTGGTATATTCGTGACGTTGTTGACCTACTTCCAGAGGCATACAAAGACAACGCGTCTAGTTTGAAAAAGGGAACTGACACAATGGACGTCTGGTTTGACTCTGGATCTAGTTGGTCTGGTGTGCTCAGCCTGAGACCAGGTCTGGAGCATCCTGCGGATTTATACCTGGAAGGCAGTGACCAACACAGGGGCTGGTTCCAGAGCTCCTTGTTGACATCCGTTGCATCAGAGGGCAAAGCTCCGTACAAGAGGGTATTGACCCACGGATTTGTGCTCGATGAAAAAGGTACAAAAATGTCAAAGAGCGTAGGAAATGTCGTAGATCCTCGGAAAATCATTGCTGGGGGAAATAATCAAAAGACTGAGCCAGCATATGGAGCAGATGTATTGCGTTTATGGGTTGCATCGGTCGATTATACATCAGATGTTTTGATTGGAGACAGGATTATTGGACAGGTAGCAGATGTGTACAGAAAAATTCGCTTCACATTGAGATATCTTCTCGGAAATTTGTCCGACTTCAATCCAGAAGAAGACTCTGTGTCATATGATAATCTCCCAGCAACAGACAAATACATTCTAAACAGGTTTGCAAAACTGGTCGATGAGTGCACATTGGCATACGAGAATTTCCAGTTTAACCGAGTATACCAGGCACTGCAAAGATTCGTTGTCCTGGACTTGTCAAACTTTTATCTTGATGTGGTGAAAGATAGGTTGTACGTGAGTGAACCAGGCTCTCCAGAGAGGAGGGCATGTCAGACTGTCTTGAACCATTTGCTCACTGGACTGTTGCCCATCATAGCCCCACTCACGCCTCACATGGCTGAAGATGCTTGGCAGAATCTACCATACAGCACATCTAAGGTCAGTATATTTTTAAATGGATGGGCTCCATCACACAAGGAATGGGTCATTGATAGCAGTGTAGAAGATGTTTGGAAAGCAATCCTTGCAATCAGAGACGAGGTCAACCAACAACTCGAAAAGGCTAGAGTCGAGAAGGCACTGGGATCATCACTGGAAGCAAGTATTCTCTTAAATATTGAAGATAAGGGTCTTCGAAAGTCTTTGGAGGAACTCCAGAAATCTGACAATGGCCAAGATGCCCTGCGTTACATATTCATTGCATCCAATGTCAAACTGGTCGACTCTGCAGAACAAGCCCAAGCCGCCGCATACAGCTCTTCAGGTACCTTGGATGGAAATGGATCTTTTACAGTTGGAGTAAGCAAGGCAACAGGATCAAAATGCTCCAGATGCTGGAACTATAGTGAACATGTAGGCCTGGATACTGAACATTCTGAAATATGTGAACGCTGTCTTCCTGTGATTCAAAAGAGTGGATTCAAAATCCAGGTGGAACCAGCAATGTCAACATAAATTCATGTAACGTATATATTCAAAATAATTACGTATGAGATACGTCAAGATATCTGCGGCATTTATTTGCCTGGCCGTAACGGTCATGCTCGCAGAGCCCTGCCTAGGGTTTCGAGCGGGCACAGTCGAGCCATTTCTACGTACATTGCCCAATAAGCATCGACGTTCAACTTCAGATATCACATGGCCTCTGTCGTATTCTGTTTCATACACGTTTTCCCTGCCATATACTGGTACCATTCAAGAGAAGCCTGTTTCGTATGACGTGAGGTTCCACAGGCTTGTACAAGAGGACAAGCCAGCCCTGGTGCATATGTCTACAATGAATGGTACCAATAGCATGTTGGTGAAGCATGGGATAGAGTATGAGATCCTCCCGAGGCTTCAAAGCCAATTCTGCTCCATCTCTTCAGAAGCCCTTGACCAGGACCTAGAAGCACTGCCTGATCTTACCGGTTGGGAACTCGTTGGTGACTTGTATTTCGAAGGTCAGGATGCGTACTTGTACCAATATGAAACGCAGTTTGAAGAGAAGTTGGTTCAGTACAAGTTCTACGTAAGCAAGGATGATGTACCCCTTCGCTTACATTGCCTGGGGAATGAAATGTTTGGGGGAGCCCATTATGATGAATGGGTGATTGATTATGCGTCATACTCCCCTGAACCACCACATAAAAGTATTTTCAAGATTCCACACATGTGCAAGGACGGTAAGAAGGGAAGAAGTGGATCTGCACTGTCATGGCACATGGTTTTGCCTCGTGTTCAATATACAGGAGGTCATGGAGAATATGATGCTTTTCTGAGGGAATTCGGTGGCAATCGCAGGCATAAATCCCTGGATGAATACTGGCATCGAGCTTCTATCTTTGAGATGAATCACAATAGAATTCAAAAGCATAATGCAAATCCAAAGAGGACGTATACAATGAAGATGAACAGGTTTGGTGACTGGTCCAGGGAGGAATTTGCGTCTCTGTTTCCAAAGAAGAAGGCAAACAAAGTCCGCGTGAATGAGGAGCACGAAGTCCCCTATACACCACGAGTGGATCCAAAGTCGATACCTTCGTCGATTGATTGGCGGGGAACCCCGATGGCTGGTGTTGTCAAAGGTATGTATGTACAAGAGTAACTTGCAGTACAGTCATGCGACCATGTCTCAACACGTGTGTGTGTGTGTGTGTGTGTGTATGCAGATCAAGCAAACTGTGGATCTTGCTGGGCATTTGGAGCAGTCGGTACCTTGGAATCAGCGTGGAATAAATATCATGGAGTGGATGAGCAGTTGTCAGAACAACAAGTCATGGACTGTTCATGGGGTTATGTCCCAGGCAATGAAGAGGCTGCATCTGCTTGTAATGGAGGTGAGGCATATGCTGGTATTGGCCACATTATTAATGCAGGAGGTATAGCTCGGGCATCTGAATACAGCTATCTCGGTCAAGGAGATTACTGCAGGGAAAAATCCGTGGAGAAAATATCCGGTTTTAAAGGATACTCCAAAATTCCACAGTATGATGACAGAGCTCTCATGGAAGCTGTCTACTCTCGCGGTGCTGTTGCTGTAAGTATGGATGCAAGCCAGGATTCTTTCACCTTTTATTCCGAGGGCGTATATTTTGACGACAAGTGTATGTGGAAATTTGACGATTTAGACCATTCGATGCTCTTGGTAGGATATGGGACCGACCCAAAACACGGTGACTACTGGATTGTCAAAAACAGTTGGTCAACACACTGGGGAGATGATGGATTCTTCAAGGTGAGCCGGAACAATCATGGATGCGGTGCAAGCACAGATGCAATATACGCTGTTCTCGATTCTGATGAATAATACATAATTCTAGCAGTTGTAGTTGAAGATACACAATAGTTACTGACTCGTAGTACGAGCAACACGATGTGGGTGAACAATACATGACGTTGCAGCCCTTGCTGCAGCATCCGCTGCTGCAGCCGCGGCATTCGTTGCTTCAGCTATTGCAGTCGCCATCTTAATTTCATTCTCACTTCGTGGGATACCGCCACCAGCTTTCAACACCCCAACTTTGTATTTCAAATCATCCTTGTCTTTTTGCAAAGCCTTCACCTCTGCAACTAACCCATCGCGCTTCCTTTTGTAGTAGTTAACACGGCGTTGTTGTATAACATACACAAGGAAAGCACTTCCCAGCGCAACTCCGACATATGGTGCGGCAAGCTGGGCTTGAGGTGGCAATTGTTGCCACACAGAATCACATGCCCCTCTCACAGTTTCTATCGTTGGCTGTAAAAAGTCAACCTTTACATCCACAGGCATGGCTAACTTGACTTTTTTCATCTTATCTTTTGCAATCGTTGTAAATGACGACACTGTAGATGTCACAGCTTCTCCCTGTGGTCCTTTCCTCCAATGACTCCACCACCCTGCGAGTCCTCCTGCCGCTGCAGTCTGTCCAGTTGCATTCTTCGGAGGTATCGAATCCTTTCCCATCCGTATCGAGTACCGTGACGGCTGTCAGGGGAGAATGTGACAGAGAATGCCGTAACAACGACACAATGGCAGTTGCAAACCGTACACGCCAGACAGGTAGGAAATAATATCGTTACAGTACCGAATATAATAATAATACACAATATTCATTCATGTGTCAGAAGTTGTCCGAGTTCCACCGGCAGTTCATCAAGAACATCCAAGTTTGGTGGTGTCCTAAAGGGTTGTTCGCTGTCCATGATGGTACATCCATGTCCAGTCGAACCGGCAGGTTTCTTCCTCTTTGGAAACGGGTCTGGCATGTTTGCAAAGTGTTTCTTCACAAACCGTCTCACAAACTTGGGAGATAACGTCAGCTTGCCTCCATGTTGTTTCAAAATCTCCTGTTTTCCATACTGACAAATCAACTGCTTCATTTCCTGCTGGACAAACTTCATATCAAAGGAATACGATGCCATTGTGATAGAATTATGAATTTCTGCCCGGACCATGTCTTTTATTGCAGACAACAGTTCTGGGTATTTACTCAGGATGCTCTTTTGACCAGGCCGTGTGGCAGGTTCCAGGCTGTGGCGATGATGAAGGTATTGGTTCTTCAGCGTGACAAACGATCCCCGAACAAACCAAGACTCGACCGTTGACGGTGCTAATTTATCATATCTTCCATCTCGGTTATATTCAGACTCTTTCAGGTAGTTCACAGCCTTGAAATAACTCTGCTGTGTCCTCACAGCATCCAGTATTGGCTCAATCAACCCAGGCCTCCACCACCACGTATATCCGCCCCTCTCCTTGACAGCATTAGTTGAATATGTATTATTATTATTCTCTACCAGATCACATGAACCATGCTCCGCAGCCAGTTCATATTCATCATGTTGCTTTGACATCTCATTCTCCCCATTCTGAGCAGAATATTTGCAGCGCTTGGCTTCCACCACCTCCCTTTCCCGAGTCATATGACTCGTACTAGGAAGCACTAGAGCATCTTCTGCAAGGTGTTGAAACACATGACCTTCCAAATCCGCCTCCGACAAGAGTCCACCAGCAACATCATACATGTGAGGCACATATCCATGCGACTCCACAGTATACCCATGAGCATGCAACAGTTCATGCGGAACTCCTGCAGACAACGTATGATTGGAATGATGATGCCTCGAATGATGATGCTGATCACCAATGAACGCATCAGGTATATCCGAAGCAGGGCCAACCTCTTGGCTAAACGGAAACGCAGAACCTACGTCAACATTCACCCTCTCTATTGCTCCAGGCGACGATGATTCCTTATTTCCGTCTAATAGTCTACTCGTCGTATCTTCAAGAATCATGCTCTATGGCGACGACAGTCCACGTCGTCGTTACAGAATACAATGTGTGTTTGTGATATCAATTACGTGTATCTATCTGTCCCGGAACGTTGTTCTTCAAACAAGTGTACATATCTTTGGCCATGTGCATCCTTCCCTGATCATCATACATGTCAACCAAGAGTCTCTTGGTCCATTCCACGGGTCATTCGTGACACACTGTACAACTCAAACAGAGTATATGACACCATGTATTGCTACTAGAATAATACGTAGTAGCCAGGATGTATGTATTTTATGTATTTTAGATAGAATTACGAGTACATTACAAATTGTTTCTACGTCACGTGCGTGGTGGTGGAACATTCAAACGTTTCCACACGGACAGTATCATCATCAGCCACTCTACAATTCTTGTGCACAGGAATACTATACCAGTAACATATCATATCATCGCCTTTGATATCCATCAATACAAAGGAGCATACGTCAGATTCAAATCCAGATGCAGATCCAGGATGTATGATACTCTGACCCATGTCATTTGTAGTACATGGAGCATGTCCAAGCTTGGATACATGGGAATGTCCCTTGACCAGCACATCAACCCAGGTAGACGTACACTCTACACGTGATGTTCCTCGACAAACACCTATACGAAACCCTTCAACCTGTATACATTCCAACATGCCCGAACCACGTACGTCATCAAGGTCACCCTGAACCATTGTCAGGTTTGAGGAGACTGTCCTCAGAAAGTCCAGTGTTCCCTATGGTATATATGGTATATATGGCATATGTCATATCTTAGAAACATACATACATTCATATCTACATACATACATTCATATCATACCTTGTCACAGAGATTTCCAGTGCAGAGAATGTGTTCAATCTTTCCAGGTTGTAATAATACCTTGAGCTTTGGGTGTATGTCAACAGCTCCATATGGGACACACATGTCACCAATAGCAAGAAGCAATACCATGTCAGAGACTACTACTGTAATACTTAAAAATCATAATACTATACAATAGAATATCACACATGTGTGGAATGGAGAGATGAAACCTCGATCGAGGGATTCTGCTGGTACGTACCATTTGATGATGATGATGATGATGGTCATGGATCCATGGAGGAGGATATACATGGTACCTCTCACAGGGCATCACCCTTTGTTTATGTTTATGTGTGTTTATTATGATGGATTCTGCATCACATTCTTGTTGTTGTTGTGAAAAGGAAGAAGAAGAAGAAGAAGAAGAAGAAGAAGAAGAAGAAGAAGAAGAAGAAGAAGAAGAAGAAGAAGAAGAAGAAGAAGAAGAAGAAG